>Ga0065711_1050691_pt1 | contig 10704 bp, 7 predicted proteins | sample Hoacrofraction12_FD_59098 | JGI IMG/M metagenome (GOLD analysis project Ga0065711, IMG submission 59098) | Hoatzin crop microbial communities from Cojedes, Venezuela - Epithelial fraction 12 v2 (version 2) | ecosystem: Host-associated > Birds > Digestive system > Esophagus > Crop | place...
TCAGTACTGGGCCCAGTCTTGTTTAACTTCTTCATCAATGACCTGGATGAAGAGTTAGAGTGTACCCTCAGCAAGTTTGCTGATGACACCAAACTGGGAGGAGTGGTGGATACACCAGAAGGCTGTGCTGCCATTCAACGAGACCTGGACAGGCTGGAGATTTGGGTGCAGAGGAACCTGATGAGGTTCAAAAAGTGCAAGTGCAGGGTTCTGCACCTGGGGAGGAACAACCCCATGCACCAGTACAGGCTTGATGCAGAGTTGCTGGAGTGCAGCTCTGTGGAGAGGGACCTGGGACTGCTGGTGGATGACAGGTTGACCATGAGGCAGCAGTGTGCCCTGGCTGCCAAGAAAGCCAATGGGATCCTGGGGTGCATCAAGAGGAGTGTGGCCAGTAGGTCGAGGGAGGTTCTCTTCCCCCTTCTACACTGCCCTAGTGAGGCCCCATCTGGAGTACTGTGTCCAGTTCTGGGGTCCCCAGTTCAAGAAAGATGAGGAGCTACTGGAGAGAGTCCAGCGGAGGGCTACAAGGATGATGAGGGGACTGGAGCATCTGTCCTGTAAGGAAAGGCTGAGGGAGCTGGGATTGTTTAGCCTGAAGAAGAGAAGGCTGAGAGGGGACCTAATATATGCTTATAAATATCTGAAGGGTGGGTGTCAGGAGGATGGGGTCAAACTCTTTTCAGTGGTGCCCAGCAACAGGACAAGGGGCAACGGGCACAAACTGAACCATAGGAAGTTCTGTCTGAACATGAGGAAGAACAACTTCGCTCTGAGGGTGACGGAGCACTGGAACAGGCTTGCCCAGGGAGGCTGTGGAGTCTCCCTCTCTGGAGATATTCAAGACCTGCCTGGACAAGGTCCTCTACAGCTTACTGTAGGTGACCCTGCTTCAGCAGGAGGGTTGGACTAGATGACCCACAGAGGTCCCTTCCAACCCCTAACATTCTGTGATTCTGTATTTTTGTAGGTTTACGTACCTAAACTTGTACTCTCCACATGCCCTGTACATTCTCATCAAATGTCTGATACCACTGCCTTTTTCATTTAAGATCTGCTATCTTGTCATTGCGAACTTGTCAAACATACACCCTACAGCCTCATCCAATACATACCATGCTTTGACAAACTGCCCCCTTCCTCAGATTCCAACCAGTCTTTATCACCCCATATCTATACTCCTTTCTTATTCTTCCTTCCAGTCTCTGTTTCCCTGTGCTTTACAGATCGCTGCCAGCTCATTCGGTGCTGGAAAACAACTGAGCTGGCCTGGCTGCCAGGTGCTTTCTGACCAGCAAGCCTCCTCCCCTGCCCAATCCACCTCTCCATGAGCCCGAGGAGCGGTGACACTCCTGGGGAGGATCATGACCATACTATGTCTCTCCCCTTAACCAGACAAAAGCCCCAGTGCCCCCCCCCCGATATTCTTCTGTTTTCTATTAAAGAAGTAAGCATCTGCCCCTAACAGGCCAAGGAAATCTTCACTGTTTTTTCCAAGAAAACTGTTTAAACTCTTCCTTCATGGCGATTCTTCGAAACACCTTACTACTTTTTTTCCAATAAACAATAATTTCACATTTAAAAAATAATATGACTCACTATTAGCATAAAACCTTTTAATTATAAGGTTAAAAATCCTAAATCTTACTTTGATGTTCATGTAATGTTAACATTCTATAATGAACAAATAATTCCATGGCTGAAACAAATGGATCTTTGTTAAAAAATGGACCCAAAGCAATTAAAATGTGATTAATTACTTGGGGAAACAAAGACTAGATTTAAAACTCATGTAAGAATCAAAAACTTTATGCTTCATATTGTTTTCTGCTTCTTTCTGCTTCTGCTGTCTAAAAGTAAGCGTAACTGATAGGAAAAAAAATATCCTTACCTCTCACATATATCACAAAATGTAAATTTATACATTATACCTTTCACTATCTGCTGCAGTGTAAATCACAAAGTAATTTTCATTTTATTTTTCAAAAAGCAATGAATACACACTTACTCGGCAACAGCCCAGTTCCTCTGCTGTTACTATGACTGTTCCACATTTCTTCCCAGGAATTCCTCTGCAAGAAAACAGAACTGCATCACCTCACTTCCTTAATATCACTTATGCAAGTTGCAGCTCACAGATAAGCACAAGGCAAGCTTTCAAGTCACAAAACCGATGGCATGCTATACAGCTTCCCTTTTCTGCCACTTGTCCTGTGTAAAAAAAATTGGTTTATCGTAAGTGAATTGGTAAATGAGTCTCACCTTTATTCTAACTAGCAAGAAACAGTTTCAGTTTTAACGGCAATAGCATAAAAAGTTTAAATGGGACAAAATCACAATATCAGAAATTCTATTTTCCACCCTTCCACTGATGTTTTATTTAGAGATGACTCTACAACTTACTGATTTGTGTAAAGCATCCTCTTGCAAATTTTCCTTAAACTAAATACCTAAAATATACTTAAAACTATACATCAGCCTTATTTTACAGTATTTATTCTGAAATGTTAATGAAAACACATAACAATCTCACCATCATATCAGATACCTTAGTTGCAAATTAAACTATAATTCACCCAGACAGCAATTAAAAACATACTGCTGCAACACCAGAAAGCAGAAACCAGATCCTCAGCATAAAGAACAATACAGGAACAGAAAAGCCATACAATCTGATAGTATTCAGTGCCAGCAGCCTTTTTTTGGGGGGGTGGGGGGCAGGGAGGGATAGGGGGAAGTACACATTTTTAGATGCAATTTTTTGTATGATGCTATAACTATAGATGAGAAGTTCTGGAATATTCTAATGTCTATTAGTATGTCCATTAGCACACACTTTGGCAATGACTTCTAGATGTTTTTCAAAACTAATGCTATTGCTTATGCTTGTTTTATTTCTAGTTCTTTATTTCTTTATGGCTTTCTTGAAAATAATTATTTGAACAAAATTACTTTCCAAGAAGACATTAAGGTAAAATTATATTTTCAAATTGCTTGTATTTTTTAGGGTTTTCTAAGAGAACTAGAGGGCACTCCTGTTATTCTGTTACAACAGAATAATTAATGTAAACACTTGCTGTTTTTATTTCACTTATTAGTTTCCTCAGTCTTTCTGAAACTTTTTACAACGCTCTGCAACTTTAAATAAGTTTAGCAAGACTGTGGTATAATACAGAAGTGGTGAGAAAATAGTTCTTAAAAGCAGATAAAAGTTTAGAAATTATGAACAGAGGAGAAAATACTGATGCAAATTTACGCAAGCTCACTGAAACTCTTGTTAAGTCTATAAGGAACACATCAGGGAACGCTGCTCCTACACTGCTGCAGTCATTTGTCAGCAGTTAGAGAGATACATGACTTCTGTCCTGGACCTCCTCAGTGCTACACGGTAAGTCTGAATTTCACAAGCAAAACAGTAGATAGGGAAACTATTCAAGTTTTTGTTGTGAAATCTTAAATGACCATTTAAGAAGAAATACATAGAAAACTTATGGCACTCTTCCATCTAATGCAGCATGACTTATGAAGCACAATACTTTAAGACCAAACAGAAGAAGTGTCTTCAAATAACAGAAAAAAAGAATCTGGTCATTCCAAATGTTACACAGTATGAGTTATAGTTTTATCAACATCAAAATCATCTGGTTTTACAGCTGTTACCCTGCAACAGCTCACGACTGAAAATTAGCCATTTCAGCCTCTGTAGCACTGGGATATTGAAATTGAAATCTCAGATTTTCAAAAGATGAAAAAGTTCCATTTTTTCTTTTGAACAGTACTTCTTGAAGCTTCAAAAACTTTTGAAATTTGGTAGTAAGAGCAGTAGTAGAAATTACTTAGTTATCAGGGTGATAGTGACCTTACATGGTAAAATGTTTCAGGAACAAATTACCTTGGCTTTGACTAGTAAGGAAGAAACAGAAATCTCAGAACTGTAACTAAAAAACCCAGAAGTTCCCAGCACCACAATTCTATGGGTTATGCCAACTCAAATAGCAGGCACCAGTATCAGAATTACCATTACCTGAAACAAAATTGTTCCTACATTTAAGACCAGTTAACTGTGCCATTAGGGACATATTTGAGACATAGTCTGGGAAGTGACAGTACTTTGAAGAAAAAGCATCAAACATTTCCTTTAGTATGAAAAGTCAAACAGATTTATCCCACTTCCAAAAGATTACCGTGTCAGATGCTAGACTGTGAAAAATACAACTCTGATCACCTCCTGAAGAGCTGGAGGCCCAAAGCAAACTGTTGATAATCAAGCCCCATTTCTGACAAACTAGTCACCAAACAGTTGCCATTTAACAGAGAACCTTGTGCCATCTTGCCTGCAGTTATAACACGTGGCACTCAACACCTGCCTGTCTCAAATTGAGATTTGTACATGAAGACATTTATGCAAAGACATGCTTCAGTTCATCTTCTGAACATGAAGGCCAAGGGAGGCCCAACCCCAAGAGTTGCATGTGTCTGTAACTAGCACTATGAAGGATGGGGGAAACTGGAGAGGTAATCCCCTGAAGAAATTTGGGTGTGTACGTCGGAAAAAATGGGGAATTCTTGATCATTAAGTAGACATGAAAAGTACACACAATATAGTCATATCTGAAAGCACTTGGGGTAAGGTTTGGCTTGACGTATCACCAAGGTTCTCAAGGACATGTGCCTTATAAAAGAAGGATAATATTACCACAATGGTAATGGCTGGCAAAGAGATGAAACGCTTAATCAAGACTAGCACAGAATTTCTCCATCGAACAAGAAGTTATTATTAATCAGGAACTAAAAATTCTACCAAATGACCTCTACAGTTTGTGACACTATTAAGTACGAACTTTGCAAGCTTCTCTTGAGAGTACAAACATGAAAAAAGTACTGGGCCATTCGCAGACACTAAAGAGTTTGTTCTCTTACAAATTCTCTTACAAAGCATTAAGAAAGAAATGCTTACATGTAGTCAGCACTCTGATAAAAACTTCAGTGGTCACACAACAGCCAGATGGAATGACCTTTAACTAGCAATAATGCCTAGTGAGAAAATAACAAATTAATTTCCAGCTGGTCTTATCACTGTATGAAACTACATTACTCGGAGATTCAGCATCACAGACCAGTCCTTCCAATTTCCAGGGAATTACTGACTAATATTACCTTGAAGACAAGCATGTAAGAGTTCTACCTGTTCAAATCCAGAATGCAGTGCCATTGCCCATCTTCTTCAAGTTTAAGGAATAGCTGGTATTGAGCTGCCCTGGAATTGGTTTTACAGCACTGAAGTGACAATATAGACTTTTTGTTCAGGCAACCAGTTTCTCAGGGTAAGTTTCTCTGGAAAGGGTTACAGATCAGGTTTTGTGGGGTAATAATGAGACAATCTGTATCACATAACCACTGTCAACTCCGACACTCAGTGCTATTTACCTGACGCCCAGGCATAGAAAACAGGCCAGGCTAAGTGTGAATAGGGTTCAAACTGAATAAAGGAAAACAAAATGTGAGGAAGATCTAGTTTCAGTGGGTACTACTGGTTTGAGAGTGCAGAACCCGTAGGTGTTCTATGGCAATCACCTCTTTTTAGGTTGTTTAAAATGCCTTACTGACAGAAGCTGTTATGGCTTCGGGTTCACCTGAGGCCTCTGATACTAAAAGCTACAGAATGAGAGATTTTGTCTTTAGAACAAAGACGCCCATGGAAAGATGTCCAAAGATGGCAAAATAATTGAACAGTATTTGAGGGAGCAAATAATTTGACTGTTTGAGGAATCGAACAGAAAACCATCATCAAATGAAAGGACCTCCACAATACCTGCATATCTCTAGACAGGATACAGCCCTGAGGAGTAATTATTGTCTCCTTAGAAAAAACAATTTCATGACTGAAGCACCACACTTGCAGCACCTGGAGAAGTTTGAAAGGACGTTCTGAAAAACAATTGGGCTTTAACAAGGACTGAAAGGAGGACCTTTTCAGAACCGGTGAAAAAGTCAGAGAAAAATGACAACTTATCTGGGAATTCAAACCTGACAGGTTAAACACAGCCTCCATTTTTGCAAGCTGAAACTGCAATGACGCAGAGGATGGAACATTTTTCAGATTATTCAAAAATTTACAGTCTTATCACTGAATTTACAGAACCTAGCCCTCTGGCAGTCACAGCTACAGATAAGAGGACAGGACAAATGCACAGAAGTCCCAATTCCAGGGTTCGGATGTTTTTCTATCCATTATGTTCACAGCAAGATGACAGTGGAAAGAAGTTCACAAAATAGGCCAGCTGGCTCCAGTACAGCCTCATTAGCAGGCAATGGCACTCAGATGTGAATAACTAGCATAGAATGCTCATTAGGCTTTGCAATGGCTCTGCCTCCTCATTAAAGGGAATCCCTACAGGAATGCACTTAGTAGATCCTGAAAGAAGCATTGCTCAGTTATAAATGTGGCAAGCATCTTCTCTCTAGGAAGACAGAACATGCAAACATCTAATTCTGAATCATGTCTGAGAAGGTGACACTCTCAAAGGCAGAAGAGGGTCTTTGCTCACAAGCTAGCGGGGCTTACTGATAGAGCTTTAACCTAGACTTGAAGGGGAAGGGGGATAATATCAGGCTTGCCTGTGACAAGCTGTGGGATGACACGCCAAGGTTAGAGGGATGGGGCGTTAGCAAGGGCCCTCAGCCTGTTGCTCTGAGATGTGCTGGCTACACTGCAGCACACAGTCTTACTGAGATGAGCCAGGGGCTCCTGAGGTAATAGGGGCCAACAGGTAAACACCAGTGAAATATCTGAAAACATTTAAGGGGTGTTCTTCTAAGAAGGTGACATGGCTGACAGCCCAGCTGAAGCGCCTCTACACCAATACACACAGCATGGCCACCAAACAGGAGGAGCTGGAAGCCACTGTGCTACTAGAAAGCTACAGCCTAGTTGCTATTACTGCCCTCTATGTCAAGAAAAGGATAGAATGTGAAGAATTGTCTCTGAAGAATAGCCATGAGCAGCTTGAAAGCTTATAGGTAAGAATCAGAGACAGATGCTACAAAGAGAACCTTGTGGTTGGTGTCTACTACAGGCCACCCAATCAAGGGGATACTACTGACGAAGCCTTCTTCCTTCAGCTCCAGGAGGCTTTGCACCCGTAGGCTCTCGTCCTACTGGGGGACTTCAACCACCCCGACATCTGCTGGAAAATAGCACAGCGAGCTGTAGGCAATCCAAGAGACTGGTGGAGTGTATAGAGGATAACTGCTTAAGCCAGGTAATAGACAGCCCTACCAGAGAGGATGCCATACTGGACCTGCCAGTCACCAATGCAAGTGAGATAATTCGTGACATCAAGACTGGAGGCAGCCTGGGCTGCAGTGATCATGCACTGGTGGAGTTCACAGTCCTGAGGGATATGGGTCAGGAGAAGAGTAAAGTCAGGACGTGGAATTTTAGGAAAGCAAACTTCCTGCTCTTCAAGGAGTTAGTCAGTAGGACCCCTTGGGAAACTGCCCTCAGGCACAAGGGAGCAGCACAAAGCCAGCAGATCTTTAAGGCCACTTTCTATAAAGCGCAACAGCTCTCAATCCCTAGGTGTAAGCAATTAGGCAAGGAAGGGAAGAGACCAGCATGGCTGAGTCAAGACTTGCTGGTCAAACTAGAAGGCAAGAAGGAACTGCACAGGCAGTTGAAGCAGGGACAAGTATCCTGGAAAGAGTATAGGGACGCTGCCCAGTTATGTAGGGATGCGGTCAGGAAGGCCAAGGCACAGAGGGAGCTGAACTTGGCAAGGATGCAAAGAATAACAAGAAGGGCTTCTACAGACATGTCAGCCAGAAAAGGAAGGTCAAAGAAAGCGTACCCCCCTGATGAGCAAGAATGGCAAACTGGTAACCACAGACCAACAGAGGGCTGAGGTACTCTCTTCCCACACCTCTCCAGTGGATGGACCACAAGATGGGGACTGGGGGAGCAAAGTCTCTCCCACTGTAAGAGAAGATCAGGTTTGTGACCACCTGTGGAACCTGAACATACTTAAGTCTATGAGACCTGACAAGATGCATCCCAAAGTCCTAAGGGAAGTGGCTGATGTAGTTGCGAAGAGACTCTCCATAACATTTGGAAAGTCATGGCAGTCGGGTGAAGTCCCTGGTGACTCAAAAAAGGGAAACATTGCACTCATTTTTGAAACAGGGTAGAAAGAAGGACCCTGGGAACTACCGACCTATCAGCCACACCTCTGTGCCTGGGAAGACCATAGAACAGATGCTCCTAGAGGCTATGCTGAGGCACAAGGAGGACAGGGAGGTGATTCGAGACAGCCAGCATGGCTTTACCAAGGGTAAGTCCTGCCTGACCAACCTATTGGCCTCCTATGACTGACTATATCAGCAGACAAGGGAAGAGTTACAGGTGTCATATATCTGGACTTCTGTAAGGCCTTTGACATGATCCCCCACAACATCCTTCTCTCTAAACTGGAGAGATCTGGATCTGATGGATGGACCTGTTCAGTGGATGAGGAACTGGTTGGATGGTCACATTCAGAGGGTAGTGGTCAGTGGTTCAGTATCCAGATAGAGATCAGTGACAAGTGGTGTCACTCAGGGATCCATATTGGGACCAGCACTGTCTAATATCTTCATCAGTGACATGGACAGTGGGATCGAGTGCACCCTCAGCAAGCCTGCAGATGACACCAGGCTTGGAATGGTGTGGTCAACATGCCTGAGGGACAAGTTGCCAGCCCGAGAGACCTGGACAAGGTTGACAAGCGGGCCCATGTGAAACTCATGAAGTTCAACAAGGTTGAGTGCAGGGTCCTGCACCTGGGTTGGGGCAACCTCCAGTATCATTATAGGCTGGGGTATGAAGGGACTGAGCGCAGCCCAGCCAAGGAGGACTTGGGGGTACTGGTGGATGAAAAGCTGGACATGAGCCAACAATGTGCGCTTGCCAGTGCAGAAGGCCAACCGTATCCTGCGCTACATCAAAAGAAGCATGGCCAGAAGGTCGAGGAAGGTGATTTTGCCCCTCTGCTCTGGTGAGACCTCACCTGGAGTACTGAGTCCAGCTCTGGAGCCGTCAGCACAGGAAAGACATGGACCTGTTGAAGCGGGTCCAGATGAGGCCATAAAGGTGGTAAGAGGGATGGAACACCTCTCCTATGAAGAAAAGCTGACAGAGTTGGGGCTGTTCAGCCTGGAAAAGAGAAGGCTCCGGGGAGACCTTATTATGGCCTTTCAATATATAAAGGGGGGTTAGAAGAAACACAGAGTCAGACTTTTTAGTAGGCTTATTGTGATAGGACAAGGAGTAATGGTTTTAAACTAAGGGAGGCTAGATTTAGACTAGATAGAAGGAAGAAATTTTTTTTACAATGAGGGTAAACACTGGAACAGCTTGCCCAGAGAGGTAGTGGAGGCCCCATCCTTGGAAACATTCAAGGTCAGGTGGGACGGGGGCTCTGAGCAACCTGATCTAGTTGAAGATGTCCCTGCTCACTGCAGGGGAGTTGAGCTAGATGACCTTTAAACGTCCCTTCCAACCCAAAGCGTTTCTATGATTCTATGAAAAATAAAGTTGTGTCATTTCTGGAAGTGGATACGTCTGCACCTCATCCTTTCATGCTAATACAGCTGGGACATATGAGGCCAGTCTGAGTAAGTCTTACACATGCAGCTTGTCTTCAGAAGACATTTAACGAATCTAGTAACCCAACAGGTTAAGAGAGTAAATGTTACTGTTAAAATGTCAGATTCTCCATTCCATCTGCTTTGTATGACTAGATTTATTTTCCAAGAGAAATCATCCATAGCAAATCTTCACCTCTGTACCTAGCCAGTGTGTAAAATACAGTGCAACACTGAAGTACGTTCTTGAACAAAAACACTCATAGTCACAGGGATAACAGGCTAGCGCACTGCCACACTGGGAGCAACACTCTTCTGTGACAGACTGCATTGAATTCAAAGCCTTTAATGGTGTCAGAAGCAGAGAGGGAGGTTCAGGAGACATCCTCGTATCTGCCTAGGCTAAATACTATTAGGTTCATGCCTCAGAGGCATAATCCGCTGGTGCTTGTAAGATCAATGAAACTGCAAGTCACGCCTGTCATGAAGGCAAAGAAGAAAAGTGTGCATGTATACCTTCACTTCTGCATTCACCATGAAGGTTACTAGCAAGGTATGTTTCAGCCTGCCTGACAGACCACTGCAATGGTGACACTCTAGGCTTGAGATGTTTTACCTCAGTTTTCATGAAGTACAAGAGTATCCTTTCATGGCAGACTTTCTAAGTGAACTTTCCCTGATGATACACAGTGTAACTCATAGCTCACCAGCTCATGGCAGCCATGGAGTCCTGAATCTCATGAGGCTTTTGTAAATGTCCAGGGTAGACAGATCTGAAGTTGAATCTTCAATTCTCTTCAATTTTCATTTGAAAGAATGTCAGAGCTTACTTAAATGCCAATCAGAGAATGGAATTCAAGCTTCTCAAGCTGCTTAAGCACAGAATCACAGAATAGTAGGGGTTGGAAGGGACCTCTGTGGGTCATCAAGTCCAACCCCCCTGCCGAAGCAGGGTCACCCACAGCAAGCTGCACAGAGAAGGAGACTCCACAACCTCCCTGGGCAGCCTGTTCCAGGGCTCCGTCACCCTCAGAGGGAAGAAGTTCTTCCTCATGTTCAGACGGAACTTCCTGTGCCTCAGTT
>Ga0065711_1050694_pt1 | contig 10704 bp, 7 predicted proteins | sample Hoacrofraction12_FD_59098 | JGI IMG/M metagenome (GOLD analysis project Ga0065711, IMG submission 59098) | Hoatzin crop microbial communities from Cojedes, Venezuela - Epithelial fraction 12 v2 (version 2) | ecosystem: Host-associated > Birds > Digestive system > Esophagus > Crop | place...
ATTCAGCCAGTTCTCTATCCACTTCACCGACCACTCATCCAGCCCACACTTCCTCAGCTTCCCTAGGAGGATATCATGGGAGACTGTGTCGAAAGCCTTGCTGAAGTCAAGGTAGATAACATCCACGGCTTTCTAAAGGTGCATTTGTAGACCAGCTTTGTAACTGGGAATCTTCCAACGGCCACCAAGTTCCCTGAGCGTTGTGCTGGCCTGAACTGCCCTTTTCCTCTCCAGGTCCTTTCCAAGCAACTGCATCTACAGCTGAAAGAAGTCAAGGTTTGCCATTTTCTCCCCACTTTTGTGTGAAAGGCTGGTTGCAGTCTTGAGCACAGCAGGGCGCTAACCACAAAGTGGGTGTTTCAAGGAAAAAGCTGGGCAGTTCTGTAACAAGTCTAGCAAACAAGTATGCTCCAGAGGCAGCAAAGCAGCAGGTGTGGGACCTCTGCTTTTCCCCTCCTTTCCTCCCAAGGACATGTTATTGTATCCAACGTGCTGTCTTAAGGGCCTAGCGTGCCTGTAAGTACTAACCCACCTACTTCTGCTGCCAACAGCAGCGATGACTCCCTTCGTCCAAAAATGTACAAGCCAGAAACATTTCCTCCTCTCTAAGCACAAAAATGAGAGCATGAGGAGTCTCGGTGGAGGCTCCAGAGGCAGAACCAGGCAATTCAGACAGCATCAGATCTCGGACTGCTGGATGAAATGATCCAGGCCTTCCAAGAGCAGGTTTCAAAGAAAACTAAAGCAGTTACTGATGGTGGCGTTCATCTGACCAGGAGCTGATATCTGCAGTTTTCTGTGACGTCGGCTTCTGTCATTGCTTTTACAGCCCCTGAAGATTCATCTCGCCTTACAGAGGTCTTTAAGAAAAAGGTCAGATGAGCAGACCTGAAGCATGGGTTTTTCTCTTTGCTGCTCGTAGTGGGGGGTAAGGTGTGGGATGTTAGATTATGGATAAACACCAAACAAAATACAGAACACATGAGCAATATGCAGAGAGAAGGAGTAGTACCAGGATGGTGTGGGAAGAAAGAAGGAGAAAGCTTTGGAAGACAGAACTGGAAATGGAGAGAGAAATAAGGAAAGAAATAAAGAAAAGAGTTGGTTAAGAAAGCCCCCTTGCTTGAAAAACAAACATACCCAAAAGGTTAATAAATTCTGTTTATTCAGGTTCCTAATTGCTTGAATTACTCATTTTTTACAGAGTGCTATTGATGTTCTTGGCACTTAAGAATAAAGCTGAGGGTTTGTGTGTGAGAAAGTCACAACTTTCTCCTCCTTTTTCCCTTTTTTCTTTTTTTCAATCAGTGAACATAATTAACCACTGGATCACTTAAGAAGACACACTTCTCTATGTGCTAAATCTTCCCATTAGAAAGGTACTTAGATCACAACACACTGGTTTTGTTCAGCCTCAGCATAGGAATTAGCGTTCATATGTTCTCCCAATACCAACACAAAAGTCTTAACACCACCAGGAAAAAACGAATCCACAAACAATGACTTAAAGGTTGAGCTGGGCATAAAACTTCCTAACTGCAGTAGTTTCTTTCTTCAGTGACTGAAATAAATTAAATTCCTGCCCGGCTAAAGGAGGTAAAAATGGCGGTTTGGTAGTTCAGTCCTAGCAAGGATTCAAGAGTGGGCTTTGAAGGAGAAATTTTAGGTTGCTCGTTGTAATTGAAGGAGGTTGTTCCAGGCATAGAGAAAGCAACGTGGAAGTACTGCAGAAATTAAAGGTTCTGCAAGGCGGGCAGTCAGTAATGTGCCCAGAGTTCTGGATGGGTGCATTTTAATTAAGTCAAAGTAAACAAGTCACAGCAGGACTAAGTGTGAGCCAAGCCGTAGGCAGGCTTGACATACGAGGTTTGAAGGTGAGTCTGAGGAAGTCTGAAGTTGCTGAGGAATGGGAAAAGACAACAACAAAGAGAAGAGCTGTGTACTATGCTTGGGGGAGAAAGCAGGACGGTAACTGTATCTTCAAAATGATGAACAGCCTGCAGCAGTGAGCGATAAAGGGTGTACAGGCTGGAGGAGAGGTGGTCAGTCTGCAGCTGACATACATAACCCACCCAGGACTTGCTAGGAAAGGTGCTCATGGTTTATGTGTTTTTTCCAGTCCTTATCTTTACCCCAGACATACAGAATAAAATACCCTTTTGAATTACATTTTTAAGATTCATTTATGGGTCACTGACAATATTTTGCATTTTAAATCAAGCTGGTCCATTTATTTCTTAATTCTGTCACTGGTGAATTATGCAGCAGCTGAGTAATCAACAGATACTTGAACTGTTGGAAACAAGTTTAAGATTAAGTTTATGAATGTCTGTAGAGATTAAACCCCCAAAATACATAGCCTTGCTTCCTAGGAATTCTATAAGTTGAGACTTGGAGTTTATTAAAAAAAAGAGCATTTCCCTCTTTCATGAGAAGCAGCCCATTACTCAGGAACTGCTTTATGTCACTAAAGGGATGAGGAAGACAACATGATTGAAGGGCATACAAAAAATACTTACAATGGAAAACAAATCAAACATCTTCATCCACAACAAACATTACAGAAGGGGTCATCCTGAGCCATTCCCCTGGCAGTACACATGTTTTCCCCTGATGTTTTCCTTGGAATGACCGGAAAATAAATAAAAAGCTTGCCAAAAATCTAAGCTATTAAGAAATAGCACTTGTGAACAAGTGGTAGTACAACTGGTCAAAATATTTATCCCCATATATTTCACCATCAGTTTACAGGAGAAAGTAAATATGTGTATAGCTCAAATGTTCAAGTGATCTAATAGTCACAGCTGCAATGTTTTTTTATCTGAAGTGAGAATATAAGTTTTTATACTAAAACTATTAAATCTAATGACATTTATCTTACGACTGCTTACACATACAATGCACTGATTCACAGTGAAAATTATGGACACAGCTGTAGGCACAGAAGAATCTGGTGTACATATGGAAAGCGGACTTACTATCAACTGCTAGAATATTTCCAGAATGCCAGATTTCAAGACGACACGAATTCAATTAATTGTAAAATGTTTTTAGAATTTTCAGTTACATAGAATAGTTTTGCAGGTCATTAACTGTTCACACTTCTCACCAAAGAGGTCTTAATTAAACAGTAAATAAATTACATTAAACATATTCATCTCAAAATTGATTACACAGAAGTGCTGATTTTAAATACATATATGCTTTTGTCTGAATGTCTCTTGCAAGAAAAACAGGCTTGGGCTGTTTTTGTAACAGTAAAAACATCTGAAAGGAGACTTTGTTCAACAGCAAATTAAATTTCATGCTCTGTGTTTACAGTGGATGAGTTAACTGCTGGAGGTATCATGGGATGTCTGTATATAGAAAATGCGCTGGTTTGATGACATAGATGTAAGCGTCCTGACTGTCAGTTAATAGCAACAGCAATGTTCTCATGGAAAGGAGGCTTTTAAAATACAGGTTTGCATACAGAATGTATTTCATAAACAGGTCCCATTTCAGATATCTCTGGTTTTTATCATTTTAAGTCATTCTTTACTTCAGCTCTATATTTTGGTAACTTTTTTATGCAAATACAGCACAGCAGAGATGTATACATGCACCACTGAAATTCCCTACACATAGCCCTGATACCCCACTTTTTGCATCCCGATTCACTTCGCTTCGCTGTAGGATTCAGTTTTACATTCTTGACAATTAAGTCTGACTTGACAATTAAGAGCCCAGCCAATACTTACTTTTCAACGGGAATTCAATGGTGGGTGAGGTGGTCCTATTGATCTACAAAACAAATAACCTTTCATTTTCCACAACTGTCAAAGAAATATACCTGATTCGACAAAAAATGCCAGCACAGGTTTAAGCTGATTATTATTGAAATATAATGAAATATTTCAACTTGACTGCTTAAGGCAAAGCATGTGCTCAATAGCCCAGCTAAGCAGACACACGAACAAATAATTTATAAACCTTTTTTAGGTTGCTGGTTGACATTAACCAGAAATTTCACAGTTGAATTCTATATGTAAAATTTCATATGCTGTTCTTGGTCTAAGGCCTGACAACCATGTACTTCAGCATGTCTCCTGAGATACTGTGGAGCATTGTTGTCATTGTCCTCCTGGCACAGTAGGTCAACAGCAGAATGCACAAGTGTCTTGTGATAATAATTCTTTGACTAATTCACAAGCCTAGCTTCAATATCATCCTGCATCAGCAATATTTTTGCTGCTCCCATGACACTTCCTTCCGCTATCCTGTTTTGTTTATTCTTTTAAAACCTCTCCAGTTCTGGATTTTCTCCAAGAATAGATTATTTCACCTTCTTCTAGTAAAGGTGTCAATAGGTAATTTGCCCATCCTCAGCTACTGAAATGTTTATCTTAGGATTATATGCATTCCAGACACAGGACATAACTGCAATTCTGCAAGCGAGCTTTTTTTCCATCTTCACCCTGTTACTGTGCTTTGGGAACAGTCAAAGTTCTGACATGCCTGTATTCTGTAACCACTGAAAGGCTCCACTCTCACCAGAGCTTTCACAGGGATGCCACAGGTGATCAAAGAATTGCCAGTCTGTTGCAGATCTTGAGATCTGCAGCTGTTTTCATTCATCATCACACACCCAAGTACTTGAAGCTCCAGGGCAAGTCTGTGAAGCATTATACTTCCTACTGTATGACACCTGTGGTGGTGTTATGAGAGCAGTTCTTGGACATTCAAGGAGAAGAGGCAGTGAAAGTAGAGAATGATTTGAAGGATTTCTCAAGATATTAAATACTTTTCTGTACGGAAGAAATAGGAACTACATATTAGTCTTAATTTATTATTACTCTTGCTCCAAGTTTCCTCTCCATCCACCCATCCAGCTATCTTACTCCATAAGTATACAGCTCTGGAAAAAATTAGTAATCAAAAAATCATAAGTATTTAATGTAGACTTTTATGAAGTCTACTTGGTAGAAATAAGATAAACAGGAAAGCACAGAAGAAAAAGGGAAATAATTTGTAGATCAGTTTAGTCAGCCTGCTCTCATGCATCTGTTCAAGAAAAGAGACAAAGGACAGAATGGATTTGGACATCAAGATTACCTAAGAAATGGAGATGTTCTGTTTCTGGATTATGTATAATTCCTTCTATATGCTTAATTACGAATTCGATTTCTTTGCTTTAACACCTTTTTTCCTCAAAAAAAACAAAACTGAAAACCAACCCACCCGATGAAGCTTTGATCTGCGCTCAGACAGCAGCCCTTGAGCTCACCTTTGTTACATGATGTAAACATCCAGACGCGTTTTGAGGATCAAGGCTGTTTCACTACTCAGTGCAGTAAAATGGCAAGAGACACAAATTAACTTGAGGGTAAACAAAATGTGTTGAAGAACAGAATACTATTTTGTGGTTTTGCTTTTCATATACACTGTAAACACAAAAATCCCACATTAAGTGGCCAGACTTGGATTAGTTAGCCATTGTAGGAAGCCACTTGTTTTAAACTCAATTTGAAATTAACTCTTGGGAGCTGATGAAGGGAGGACAGAGCAAGGCTAGCCTGGCAGTTGTCCAGGAGTCAGCAGCTCCATTGCTTTAGCCAGGGCTGTAAATTCCAGCACCTCAGTGTGCACAGTGGATTCAGTGTCACACTCAAAAGGAAGTTGGCTATCAACAAAAAGAATCCAAAACAGACAGGTTGGTGTCAGAATCATAAACTTCATCCAGAAACCTACTGGCAATTGGCATAATAAACTTCTCTTTTTATTGTCTCAAATAATACTCAGTAAAATGGTCTTTGTAAATAGTAAGACTTTACACCTAGTAATCCAGTTCATGGTCTCTCCAAAATGTGATGTTTCTACAAATGTCCATTAAACATGTTGGGACATATACCAAGCAGCCATGCTTTAGATCTGCTTGTCCACTTTAATGTTTCTTAAACTGGAAAATCTAAATCATAGGAAATACTAAACAAATTCAAGCTATGAAAATGGAATAATTCACTGAACAGAGCTGTTGTCTCCACACACTTCCTTTGTTTCATTTTTATCCCTTACAAACAGAACTGTAAGAGGTGACTGGATTTTGCTTCCATTTTTGGTTAATGTGTTTATCTATTTCACTTTTAACATTATCAATAAACAACCACCTACTGTCTCAGAGAAAGAATTACTACATAGGCCACTGGAGAACTGTTCTACTTTAGCCTATAACCCAGACCAAGGCATTCATCTGGAAAATGGACTCTCAGCTTCAGTGTCCCTCTTCTGAACTAAATGGGTGCTGTGGTTTGGCCTCAGCTGGCAACAAAGAACCATGCAGCTGTTCTCTCACTCCTCCCCCCTCTCCGGTAGGATGGGGAGGAGAATCAGAAGGAAAAGGCAGAACTCCTGGGTTGTGATAAAAACAGTTTAACAGAGTGGCAAAGGGAGAAGAAAATAACATCAGCAATACTGATAAAAAGAATATACAGCATGCAGTGTTCTCACCACCCAACACTCAGCTTGCTCCTGAGTTGCAAATCTCCTTCTTTTAGCCACCTCCCCACTTAAATACTGAGCATGGCATCACATGGTAGAGAACATCCCATCTGATTGGCTGGTTTGGGTCAGCCCACCCAGCTGCTTGTGAGAATTAACCCTGTCCCAGATGAACCCAGGACGTTATGGTAAGGACTGAAGGGTCTCACATCTTCTGAAGGCAAGCTTGTCAATCAGCTACTGAGTATATTTATTTTACACAACATTAGTAAGCACATTGTCATTTGAACACCTACATTTCCATGGGAAGTTTTCTTTTCAACAAGTATGACCTTTTCTTTAAAAATTAACCTCAGCATAAAATTTCAGATCACGTCTTTAGAATTATTATTAATTATAGTCACTTCACCTGAGGACAGATGCTGTGTCAATGTTATTCCACCAGAAATTACGGTCAGAAAGAAGCTTGCCAAATGTTCAGCACTGCTAGGAAGCTTAACTTGTCACTGTGTGAGCAATTACTTCTTCCATTAATTATGCAGTATTTATTAATCAATGTATTACCTGTTCAAACAAGAAACAAAATTCACCACTGTGCATATATTAAGAGTAGTCAGAGTATAAGGCATTACGCTGCAAGGAAACAGAAAGAAGAATGGTGTGGGGTTTTAGGGGTTAAAATTCAGGGTGAGACAGGAAAGATATTTGCTACAGAGTGAAAAATGTCCTATAAGGAACTGGTGGGTTGAAGAGAACATCAAAACTGTGAATATTTACAATGCATTTGTCTCTTTCTAAGCCAGTAAGAGAGGAAGATCCCGGCACTTTTTGGAATTGCCCTGCTGTGTTCCCACATTTTAGTGTGAAAACAATTATCATTCGTTTCTTCAAATTACATTGAAGTGTTGCTTCTGCTAAATAGTGTCACTTTCACTTCATAAATTTCTTACGGCTTCACTGTACTTTTGATCCATTTTTAGATCATACAGCTTATTAAGCAGGTCTCTGTGAACTCAGCCAACACATACTAGACTTTATTTGAATATATGAAGAATTTAATAACCAACTAATCACTACAAAACAAGCATAAACATCCTGACCAGAGTGCACGTATTAGGTATTTAAAACTAGCTATATGCGTTAGGTTCCACTTCAGAGCCTGCTGTTACTGTGGTCACATTGCTGCCCATTGAACGGCACAGCATTGTGTGAGGTGATCACAGCCAATTTGCAAGAGCTTAAAATGTGACACTGACCTTTTCCTACAGTAAAAAAAAACAACTCTGAAAGAACCCTTGTTAATAAACCAGGCTATAAATCCACAAAAAAGTCCTTATTTTGGATTCCTACACATCTTTCAGAAGTAAATTGCAATGTTTAATTGCACTGTTTACTACCACAGCTTTTAAACCTTAAAAGCCATCCAAATGTTGATGTTTTTTTTTAATTCGCGGTAGGAACCACGCTGGCAGAATGTTTTTCTGGAGAAAATACCTTCTCACAAGAATGATATACTGAAAGCCATATAGAGTGACTGTAATATTTCTTTTAATCTACAATAACATATTATTTAATATGATATATTATTTAATAATGATCTGCAGCAGTGTCTCAAAATACAATATGGAACATTACTATCTCTTTTTAATTACAAGTACTGAATTTACGTCTCTAGTTTGTTGTTTCTGAAGATTCAACTGAAAATATAACTCGTCACATGTTAATGGGTTTTTTATTTGGGTTTTCATTTTTACTTATCAGGATAACTTAGGTTTGCTACAGACTGCTAGTTATTCAAACCCAAGTAGTAAGTGTACTTTGATCACAAGACTTTGTGATCAGTCAGCAGGAATATTAGACAACTACACAGTCAGCTAAGGCTGTATTTTATTTCTGCTTCTATCAATGTTTCACTTTGGATCCTCCTCCAACTTTTCTGCCTGTTATCTCCATCATTCTTGGAGACAGTAACAAATTGCCTATTTCCTTCCCCTGTGAGTTGGGATGATTGATTTGTCAATGTCTAGTTAAAACAAAGTAAGCAAGATCTTGCACAAGGCTTTATATGGCTTTATATGGCTTCATATTCAGAGGCTGATCTTTCTAAAACGTAATGTTAGGAATAGAGCACAGATGCACGCACAAAGCTTTTGACCTCACCTGTTTTGGAGAAGAACCTTAGTGCAAAATTTCCTTAACCCTCCCATTTCAAACAAATTAATCATCTCAGTTTGGGATGCCTAGTCATTGAGATATGTGAAATCCTGAGCTTGTTACTGTGAAGTAATTACAGCAGAAAGGTGGTATGTGGTTTAGCAGAGTACAAACATTTTCGACAGACGTATTAAAATGCTAAAATGGGCGCAAATTCACTGTAGGTGTTAAACCTGCCATCCTTTGGAGGCTACAAGGCTGGAAAAAACTGCGTCAATGGAATAGAGGAAGAATTCCAGTTATTAAGATGGACTTGGTCCCTCTTCTGTTACATCTTCTATCCCATCCACCGCTGATCTTTTCTGCTAGATGCTGCTGCTGTATTTGGTTTCCCTAGTAAGAGAAATAAGTGTGTTTATTCTCCTTCTACGATCTCTACTATCACCTCTCAGAATGAGAACTTAAAGCTCAGCTATTTTGATTTGGGGGATTACGAATGTGTTTGTCTCTCTTCAGGTTTTAGGTAACCTGAGTTCACTTTTTCAAGGTTAAAGACATTGAACGCTAACAGACAAATAAGATTTATGAAGACTCTGCATATAAATCACATTCATCTTATTGTGACATAAGTCATGACCCAGCACAAGAACAACATCTTACACTGTGTCATAAAAATAAAACACAGATAGACATCTCCTTTCATTCTGTGCTGCTCTGGACTATCCTTTGGTGGTAGTTCAGAAGTTCATTATACTTTCACAATTCTGCTCTTGTGCAAGTCCCACCACCTAAATCCTCACTTTTACTCTGGCTTCTCCTTTGTTAAGTGGAAATTGACCCCTCTGCCACCTGAAGTCCTCTATCAGTCAGGGAATCTGTTGCTTATTTACCAAACATCCAGAATTCAGAATTGCAAGATGAGTTTGCCCTTGGCAATATCTCACGGTCTGTGGGAGCTACGGTTAAATCTATTAGAGGACTGGAGCAGCTGTCCTACGAGGAAAGGCTGAGGGAGCTGGGCTTGTTTAACCTGAAGAAGAGAAGGCTGAGAGGGGATCTTAGAAATGCTCACAACTAACTTAAGGGTGGGCGTCAAGAGGATGGGGCCAGACTCTTTTCAGTGGTGCCCAGCAACAGGCCAAGGGGCAACGGGCACAAACTGAAGCATAAGAAGTTCCATCTGAAGACGAGGAAGAACTTTACTTGGAGGGTGATGGCGCACTGGAACAGGCTGCCCAGGGAGGTTGTGGAGTCTTCTTCTCTGGAGATAATCAAAACCTGCCTGGACAAGGTCCTGTGCAGCCTGCGGTAGGTGACCCTGCTTCGGCAGGGGGGTTGGACTAGATGACCCACAGAGGTCCCTTCCAACCCCTACCATTCTGTGATTCTGTGAACTTGAAATAAATCATTCCAAGAAACTCTCTCCCAAGCTGGGTTTAAACTCTCAGCAGTTGGCTAGCTAGAAAACAACGCACACACATAAACCTTATGGAATCAAGAATCAGATCTCACTTACAGGAGAAAAGGCCAGAATTTGAACTGCATGGACTTTTCTTGATCTTACAATGTCTAGCATGCTAGCACAGACCAAAAAAACCCAAATATTTTGGCTTAGCTTTGGGAATATTCTCCAGCTTCACTGTTCTGCTCATGTGATACAAGGCAAATACTGAAGTGGTTAAACAATCACTTAATCAAATGCTTCACCACTGCCAGAAAAGTGAAAATCACTATGTCTAGCACAAAATTATTTTTAAAGTAGTTTATATACAGTAAACACAAAGGAAAACAAAGGCAAAAAGAAAACATCCACATGTTCTCCATCAGTAAGGGAATAAATTTTATCCTACATTAGTATGATAAACTGAAGATTACTGAGGAAAAGGCGAAAATAAAATCTCTGTGGAGCAGTTTATGACATTAACTTAGAGCCTTATTTCACAGAATATCACAGAATAGTAGGGGTTGGAAGGGACCTCTATGGGTCATCCAGTCCAACCCCCCTGCCGAAGCAGGGTCACCTACAGCAGGCTGCACAGGACCTTGTCCAGGCAGGTCTTGAATATCTCCAGA
>Ga0065711_1050695_pt1 | contig 10704 bp, 7 predicted proteins | sample Hoacrofraction12_FD_59098 | JGI IMG/M metagenome (GOLD analysis project Ga0065711, IMG submission 59098) | Hoatzin crop microbial communities from Cojedes, Venezuela - Epithelial fraction 12 v2 (version 2) | ecosystem: Host-associated > Birds > Digestive system > Esophagus > Crop | place...
CACCAAACTGGGAGGAGTGGTAGATACACCAGAAGGCTGTGCTGCCATTCAGCATGACCTGGACAGGCTGGAGAGTTGGGCAGAGAGGAACCTGATGAGGTTCAACAAGGGCAAGTGCAGGGTCCTGCACCTGCGGAGGAACAACCCCATGCATCAGTACAGGCCTGGGGTGGACCTGCTGGAGAGCATCTCTGCGGAGAGGACCTGGGTGTCCTAGTGGATGACAGGTTAACCATGAGCCAGCAATGTACCCTGGCTGCCAAGAAAGCTAATGGGATCCTGGAATGCATTAAGAAGAGTGTGGCCAGCAGGACGAGGGAGGTTCTCCTTCCCCTCTACCCTGCCCTGGTGAGGCCTTATCTGGAGTACTGTGTCCAGTTCTGGGCTCCCCTGTTCAAGAAAGATGAGGAGCTGCTGGAGAGTGTCCAGCGGAGGGCTACAAGGATGGTGAGGGGACTGGAGCATCTCTCCTACGAGAAGAGGCTGAGAGAGCTGGGCTTGTTCAGTCTGAAGAGAAGGCTGCGAGGGGACCTAATAAATGCTCATAAATATCTGAAGGGTGGGTGTCAGAAGGATGGGGCCAAACTCTTTTCAGTGGTGCCCAGTGACAGAACAAGGGGCAATGGGCACAAAATGAAGCATAGGAAGTTCCATTTGAACATGAGGAGGAACTTCTTCCCTCTGAGGTTGACAGAGCACTGGAACAGGCTGCCCAGGGAGGTTGTGGAGTTTCCTTCTCTGGAGGTATTCAAAACCCACCTGGACAAGGTCCTGTGCAGCCTGCTGTAGGTGACCCTACTTCGGCAGGAGGTTTGGACTAGATGACCCACAGAGGTCCCTTCGAACCCCTACCATTCTGTGATTCTGTGATTCTGTGATCGTCGTGTACAATTCTGCTTGGTAGTACATATGTGGCCCAGTCTGGATAGACTCCAACACATAAAACTGTAAAAAGATAATGGGTGTGATTCTCACAAAAATAAAGTTAGCAGAGTTCCTTCAAAGAAGCTGCGCCAAACAGGCTCGCTTGAAGAAGTGGATTCTCTGTATTTATTTCTTTAATGCACCTGGCTTCACTGCCAAGGCTAGTTTCAAATGGGTGGAGATTCCAGAAAAAGACATTAGAACAATAGCACTAAAATGACACAGAGTAGTCCATAGCTGGAGCTTTTGCTGTTGACATGTTGTTTTAGACAAAAACTAAAATTTGTCCTTCTCCCTGCTACATGTAAGAGATAATGTCTAGACCCTGTAACAAAGAAACAAAATTCTTCAAGGTTTATGCTTTCAAAAGTCCGTTCACTACATGTTTGGGTTCTCTGTGTGTAATGTCCTGTAACTCCACCACCAATTGACAACACCACCTGGTATGTTCTATTTGTTAACTAAAATCTCTGTGAGGTTATCTCCGTGAGATTTTGGCTAACTTGAGACAACTAGATGTAAAGTCTTTAAGTATCTAAAGTATTTATCACAATTAATATGTTTGTGTTGTGTGACAGTTTAATTGCCTCTTACTAAATTGTAATGAAGATTAATTTTGTTTTACTGTGATGTTCAAAGCTTAAGATCAGAGTTCTAAGGAGGACTTATTATTCTTTTTTCATTCTCCTTCAAGTCTTCTCTTAGTAGGATTTCTGGAAAGCCCACTAAAGTGGACTGGTTTCCATATTTTATAAATACATTAGTATTAACTGCCTTAAATTTAAATAGTAATTTAAATTAATAACAACAGCACTTATTATAATTATACTTTCATTAATAAAATTCTTTATAATCTATGATGTAATGTGTATTTTAGTAATTATATTATTTGTATCACTTTTTTTATTAGTAATATATACTTTAATATGAATACTTCCTTAATAGTGAATTAAATGTAGAAGAAATTACGTATTTTCAATGTTTAAAATACAAAATGTGTATAAAAATAATTATACCCATGCTTTTCTCCTTAGTATCCCTCTCGACTGCTTAGATATCATCCCATAAACTACTATTTTAACTGTAGCTGAGATACTCGTTTTTGCTTTATTTAAAATGATGGACATAGCAGGTGCCTCATGTTATTATGCTAGTAACAGAGCTCCAGATAAGGCTCTTAAAAGCTTTACTATTACAAATGGAAGGAAGTGTGATCGCTAAGTTTGATGACCAGATCCTAGCAACCTTATTTATTTTAAGGCTAGATCTCAAAAGGAACCTGAAGAAAACTCCAGTTCAGTGCAAGTTCAGGGGCATAACCCAACTTTAAAAATGAACAGCAAAGCAGGAGCTCTGGTATGCTGGAAGAGAGGAGCAGTACACATATGTTGAAAACACGCAAGAGATATCTGTCTGTGCATTTGTTTTCTTGTTGCATTTGGTGGTATACATAATATGTGTTGTATAAATTTATGCTTTTAAATGTGAATTCTATTCCTTCTTTTTAGTGAAATCTATCATGGCTATTAGTATTTTAATCAGCTCTGTATATCTTCTGAAAGAGTAGATATCAACTATTCTTTATCTGGCCAATACTTACTCAGCACTGAGCTATTTGGATTTGAACCAAGAGCAGAAGCCATACCCTTGTGTAATTATGGCTATTTGACTGATTATCATGACATTTTTAAATTTTATGCATTGAAGAAGATGGAAAAAACACTTGTAAGATTTGCCCTTTACAAAATTCAGGAATTAAAAAGTAATCAGACTGAGAATCACACAACTGCAGTGAGGAATTTTCAGTTATCATTTCACCTAGTAAAGGGCAATAGTTCTCCCTGACCTATTCCCCTCCCGCACTGAGAAACCAGATTTAATACTTTGATACTGTCTTGAGATGAAAAGGTAAATCTTGTCAAGAATGTCCAAATATATTTGTTTGGGTAATAGGCTCAAAAGCTGGGCAGCCTTTGGAAGAAAACACATTAAGTTTTACATGAGTAGCAAAAATGGATTTGCCTCTCAGTGAATATTTCTTTACTTTAAAAAAAAATACGCATGTCAACAACTGGCCATGGAAAGTTTCTAAGGTAATATTTTTTCTGGTTGTCCAGCCTGCTAACAACACAAAACACGACCAGCTGAAAGCCCACCATCTCAGTATCAGTGTCAAGACTTAATAATAGGATCATAGAATGCTTTGGGTCCTCTAAAGGGTCCTGTAGATCTCATCTAACCCAAATGTCCTGTAGTGAGGAGGGATGTCTTGAACTAAATCATGTTGTTCAGAGCGCCGTCCAACCTGGCCTTGAATGTTTCCAGGGATAGGGCCTCCACTGCCTCTGTAGGCAATCTGTTCCAGTGCTTCACCACTCTTATAATAAAAAATGTCTTCCTCATATTCAGTCTAAATCTACCTTCCCTTAGTTTAAAGCCATTACTCCTTGTCCTGTCACAACAGGCCTTGCTAAAAAGATTTTGTCCATCTTTCCCTTAGGCCCCCTTTAAGTTCTGAAAGACTGCTAAATGGTGTCCCCACAGCCTTCTCTTCTGCAGGCTGAACAACCCCAACTATCTCAGCCGTTCCCCATAGGAGAGGTGCTCCAGCGCTCAGATAATTTTTGTGGCCTCCTCTGAGCCTCCTCCAACAGCTCCATGTCCTTCTTGTGCTGAGGGCTTCAGATCTCAATGCAGTACTCCATGTGGGGTCTCACCAGAGCAGAGTAGAGGGGCAAAATCCCCTCCCTCAACGTGTTGGCCACGCTGCTTTTGATGAAGCCCAGGATACTGTTGGCCTTCTGAGCACACATTGCTGGGTCATGTCCAGCTTTTCATCCACCAGTACCCCCAAGTCCTTCTCTGCAGGGCTGCTCTCAATCCCTTCATCCCCCCTTTTGTATTGATAGCAGGGGTTGCCTCAACCCATGTGCAGGACTTTGCACCTGGACTTGTTGAATTTCATGAGGTTCTTGCAAGGCCACTTCTCGAGCTTTTCCTGGTCCGTCCGGATAGCATTCCGTCCTTCTGGTGTGTCAGCTGCACCACTCAGCTTGGTGTCATCTGCAGACCTGCTGAGGGTGTACTCAATCTCAGTATCTATATCCACCCATAAAATCTCTATGTCTCCAATTTAGAGAGAAAGATGCTGTGGGGGATCACGTCAAAGGCTTCATAGAAGTCCAGATAGATGCTTACCCCTAAACCAGTTCATCTTTGCTACATCCTTTACATATTGCATGTCCTTTCTCTCCTTTTCACTGATGTCTAGTGCAGTGATTTCCCATATGGATTGCAACTGCAGGAAGAGAACAACATGATTTTACTCAGATTAATTGCTCGTGTTGATGCTCTAAGGCTGGAGACATTTCAGGGTTGCTGAGTTTTTCTGTATGAAAAGGTGAATGCAGAAGCATAATTATTCTTTCCTGATTTCTCTTTCTCTTTTTGTCACAAACTTCCTGAAGGGAATGCTTTCTAATTTGTCTTTGCTTTTATCCATGCAAACTGCTGAGTAATGTGAATGAGACAAAGAAAAAAAAAAGGCAAAACCAAACTGCACTGTAATTGCTTTATTTTCTCCCATGACCAAGAAACTACACTTCTAGCTGGATATATGTACCTCTGTGTTCTGTACTGGTGCAAGTAAGAAAGCTACAGAAGTACTATTAACAATAATCACTAGAGACGGAAGGATATTTTTTTTTAATTCACCACTGCATTATTTTCTGAAAAAAAATGCTTTAAATACTCCTCCCACGATATGTATGTATTTTGCTAACTATACTAGTTGAAAAATTATTCTTCTGTTTTGAACCTTTTTTTTTCCAGTATCAGATGTTTTGATAAAAAGTTCAAGAAGAAAATCGGAATGTTTACTTTTCTTTATAGACCTTCCTAAAATGCTGAGTGAAAACTCAATATTGTTTGAGTTAGTATTTTCCTATTCTTCAGTTTGATTCAGCCATCCTTTTTTTGTTTGCTTGTGTTAATATTATAGAGGCTGTTTCCATAAGTAAATATTTTACATGATACTCCTGTACAAGAAGATCTAATTTTCAAGGATGCGGTGATTAAAGCGTACTGTCAGGAAGGATTTATTGCCAAACCCACAAAATTAATGAAAGAATTTCCATCTATTTCGAACATTTATCTTTAAAGGTGACATAGCAGAAAGTAATGTAAGAATTTCACTCTAAATACACAGGACAATAATAATACCCCTAGGTTCTAAGCAGAATTTATTAACACATTTTTATTCATAATGCTTACCCCCCTGACTAAGTTGCTAATGGAAAGATCCAATGAAGAATGAATACAGCAGTTGAATGTCTGAGATTTCTCCTGTCAAAAAACCAGAATATGCTTCTTTAAAAAGGAAATCTATCCCATTCAAAACATTTTACCAAGTAGAAATGTTGGCAATTGTCTTAACATTTTATAATGAGCTGACCTTTGTTATCTACTACTGTTCTGCTATGGAAAAGTGTGTTACTGCTGCCAAAAATAAAACAGTCCAGCAGATTAGGTAGTTTAAGATAGTCAAGATGTAGAAAGTCAGGTGTTAAAATAGAAGTAATAATATTGTCTAATTCAGTTGTCTGTATCTTAGTTCTTTACTGTAGAAAAACATCTTAGATTTTTTTATTGTCACAACATTTGCTGCTTTTTTTGACTGTTTCTACAACTTATAACTTGGATGTGACTACTAAATGACAAGTTATAGTAGTTCAGTCAGCCCAGAGTTGCATTATTTTTGTGCTTTTTTTTGGACAGGTAAGATGATCTCAACTGAAATAATTAAATTTTGTTCTGATTTAGTTTTTAGAGTCTTTCACTAAAGATTTTAAAAGCCTGTACAGATGTTAATTTACTCCTGTAACTACTCTTACAACAGAAAAAGATTTTTAATGATATAAAATTGTTCTGTATACCATGCATTAAGCAAACTTAGGTACACTAGCGGAGGTGGAAATCCAAGGTCACTCAATATCAGATTTTGTACAAAGAGTAGTAGCCATTTCCCATGTCTGTTTATACGTCTGCAGATGACCTAAACAGACTTGCAGTCCCACCTAAATTTATATTCAGAAATACTCTCTTTCTTTCACTTTCTAGTTTTGAGATTACACAGATCAGCAAATCCCAACACCATAATGCAGAACTGTTAAGATTGCTGTCAGCCTCCAGGTATCTGGGCTCCAAATCAAAACAAAGTTTTGAAAGAAGCATAGCGAGCTGAAGTATCTAGTTGATCTTCACATATTTAAGATTGCTGGAGCCACGTTGGATTATTTCTCTATCTAGTTTTTGTTAAGGAATACAGATAATTCTGAGGCCTTTGATCCAGATTTCCAGTTAACATTGCCCTCCTTACTATTTGATACTCTTGGATACGTCACAATAGAAGCGTAATAAATCTTTGAACAGCTTACAGCTGTGTTTCAAATCCAGGTGTGTTTATTCATGAACAGAAGACAGAAAATAAATGTGCAAGAAAGAGGAGACATATGGGAATAATACTTCCTATTCTCTCTCCTTCTTCCTCACCCTGTTAAACAGATTACATGACTTGCTTAACTAGTTTGGTAAGGTACAAATTCATAAAGAAGTGGGTTTTTTTCTGTGAAGATGATCTTAAATACTGTCACTGCTTCTTCATATTCGGTCATACTTGTAAACCTCCCACTTACTGCTCACCTGCTGGTGCTGGTGTAGAAAATATTTTGGAAAAGTGTTTCAGAAGTTGAGCTGTGGACTCCGTGAGAATTGAAATGCTTGCGTCATGGCAAAAATGATATTAGGATTTTCCTGTAAAGGCTAATTCTGAATGAAATTAGTGCCAAACACTAAGTCAGTCTGCCCAGAACAAAGCCAATACTCTTTTTGTGTCTGTGGGAAAAAAATGCAACCAACATTAATTCTCTATATTTTTATGATCTTTCTTTGTTCTTTGAAGCAGAAACAAAATGCACTTTAGTACAATTCAACATACTTCCTGCTACTTTGAAGAGTTTTGTGGTAAGAGCTGGGAACTTCACTCATATGCCATGTCCCTGTTGTCTAAAGCACTGTACCTGGGGGTACAAATCTTTGTATTTGCTCAGTTGGACTATTTTATCTCCATCCAGGAAACAGCAATAAAAACCTGTAAAGATACCAGGCAGTGACTCTTTGCAGATTTGCATTTTATTGCTTTATTTTGTTTGCTTACAATGTTTTGTTACTTTGGTTTCCTCATCAGGGAAATAGAAACACAATGTTGTAGCAAGTTTTGGCAAGTTTAAAAGCTACTTTGGGGAAAAATAATTTTAGGAAAAGCTTTGTTTACCACAACAGAGATTCCATCCCACTTTCCAACCTCTCTCCATACCTGTGCACATATTTTGGATTGAGAGTATCTTCTGTATTCATCAAGAAAACTTGATAATCACTAGAAGAAAGAGAACCCATTTGCGGTTGTCTGTTGTTGTCACATAAAACCTTCAGACAGATTTCTTTTTCTTTTGTATTTGCGTTGTGAAAGCCTTTTTACTCGAAAGCAAACTCTATGTCTTAAGGGAAGAAAATCACTACATTATAGAAATGTCCAGCCACAGCTCTTATGTTTGTGATCCTGCAATATTACAGCCCTCTTACGTGTTTGTACTGAGCTGGTGGAAAATGGACAATACAGGGCTGGTGCCTTTCACAACAATGATGTCGTAAAAACTACCAAGTCCACATCTTTCCCCTTCTGAGACTGAGGAGTGCCAGCAGGACTCTGTGTGTTCGAGTGTGTATATGTGTGTGCACATGTGCATTTTACTGGAAAATATTTTCCCTTCACCCTGCCACTTAAGAGCCTTTGTTTTCAGATTTATCATTTTTCAAGTTTGATAGACAGGACGCTTTAGGAAAGTATTGGAATCTTATTTTGGGAAGGATTTAAATCTTATCTAAAGCAGTGTTTCAATCCGTCCTCAGAATCCAACGGCCCTGAGACAAGCTACCACTAGATACCTGTCACCGCTGCTAATGCCATTGTGATGGATGTACAACCTTGGTTTATTGAAAGTTCTCAAGTTCAGAATGGTAGAGAGAAGGTCACAAGGACGATACTGAATGATACAACTTGGGCAGTGTTATGTGTTTGTGTGCTATAAAATAAGAACAACCTCCAAACTTGTCAGGGTTAACATAGAGGTAGAGTGATATAGATACAGGCTTAAACTGGTGAAGTACAAGTGTAAAATGATAAAGGGAGGCTGATGCACCATACTATTGAAATTTATCTGAATTCAATATTGTTAAACATTCTTAAAGATCACATGAATTATACATGAAGTATATGGATTATTTGTTCCAGGCAAACAATGGTGACACTTCTCTCTGTCACTTAGTATGACAAGGTTAGTATGTTTTATTCAAAAGTTTTAAACAATAAAATGATTTGTATGCATTAGTCTTTCATTGGACTTTTACGGAAAGCAGAAAGTAACCCAGTTATTCTACGATGTAAAGTCAGGTTTTGTATTAAATAAATAAATAAAGTGACAAAACGGGATTATTTCTAGCATCTTCATAACTCAAACTGAAATTCTCTTGTCATCTGGAGAACAAAAAAATAAATATTTAATAAAGGTTAAGGAAAAGGAAACAAGGGAGGTGACTTCTCGCTCAAAAAAGACTGAATAATAAGCAGAAAAGTTAAAAACCAACATAAGTTAGTAATAGAGTCCATGGTTTTATTAAAATTAAAAGAAGTATCTGCTGCAAACTAAAATGGAAAGACGTAATTTGAAAAGAATTTTCTACATTAGATGATATTAAATTTGTGGAAAATATCCTCCTCCCTTGGTCATACCTTAGGGCCTAATGAAACACAGAAGTTTGGGGTTCAAATTCCGCTCTCTAAATTCAGGAGCCCTTAGTTTTCTGCATTGGTCTTTGGGTCATATTACCTTCATATTACCCGTTGAACCTTTTCCAACTGGAATATAAAACTAATTCTTCGGTGAACAAGAGAACAGAAAAATGGGTATAATTTTCTATGCCTGTGGTTGTGGAACTCTGCAGAGAATTGGGAAAACTGGGTTCAGTATCTACTCTGGATGGTGGAAAGGGGTCATGAGTTACCCATTCCAAATAAATGCCTCCCTATGTGACAAATTATGTGCACTGAGATGCAAATAAGGGCTGATAAGACAAGCATCAACTTCATCTGCTTCCAGGCTTGCTACTCAACTTACAAGTGCTTCAACAGGCATTGGACAGGGCAGGTGGGACTGCTTGATGGCTACAAGTTCGTTTTGTAATTTCAGGCAGGATACTTTATGGCCTCTACAAGGCACCCGGAAGAGCTTTTTTGTTCTAACACTTTTAACATGGTTACAGATTTCTGCACACTGTTGTCATTGGAAAGGACTCAAGTCTACAAGCATCGTGGCATTTCAGATACTGCTAGGTTGTACAAGGAGCACACATGGTCCAGCAGTAATACAATGACACCCTGCTGATGGGGTACTTGTCCCTTTATGGCAGTCAAGAGAATACAAAGAATATCAAAAGTTTCAAGTATGGAGCCATATTATGTTGTACAGTATCCTGTCTCTGACAGTGGTCCTTCCAAATCTATTATGAGAGAGAACAAAGACCTTTTCCTTCATTAACCTCTGTTCTGGTTACTTATGTTGTTGGCCACATAAATCCTCAATCCCTAGTCTGATTTCTTTTTTTAAATCTCTTTTACATTCTGTTGTAGAAAACTTCAAAGCAGAACTGTGCATTGTATGAAAACAGACATATTGATCGTTGCTGAACATACTGTTCTTCATTTGTTTGAAATTTTGAAGTCTAAGTTGATCATGGCTTTAAAATTCATCTGAAATATTAAACAATGAAAAATACTTATTCTTAAAATATCAGATGAGTTAGTGGATGATCAGTTGTATTTATGAACAAGAGTTGCAAGTGCACTGTGGCAACTTTTGCACTAAAAATAATTGCATGCATATTCATGAAGGAGACCTGTTCAAGCCTCAGGTAGATCAAACACTATTCATAGCATGTATACATTATAGACAGTGGCAATGAACTTTTCTCCTTTACATTCTTTATTTTTTCCTAGTGTTCTTCAAACCTGAACCTGTAAAAAATGTACGCTCTTACTGGATAAAGAACTGGCTGAATGGCTGAGCCCAGAGAGTGGTGGTGAATGGAGATAAATCCAACTGGCTGCCAGTCACGAGTAGTGATCCCCAGGTCTCAGTTTTGGGTCCGGTCTTTTTAACATCTTTATCAATGATCTGGATGAGGGTATTGAGTGCTCCCTCAGTAAGTTTGCAGATGACACTAAGTTGGGAGGGAGTGTCAATCTGCTTGAGGGTAGAAAGGCTCTGCAGAGGGATCAGAATCACAGAATCACAGATTCACAGAATGGTAGGGGTTGGAAGGGACCTCTGTGGGTCATCTAGTCCAACCCTCCTGCCGAAGTAGGGTCACCTACAGCAGGTTGCACAGGACCTTGTCCAGGCGGGTTTTGAATATCTCCAGAGAAGGAAACTCCACAACCTCCCTGGGCAGCCTGTTCCAGTGCTTCGTCGCCCTCAGAGGGAAGAAGTTCCTCCTCATGTTCAGGTGGAACTTCCTGTGCTTCAGTTTGTGCCCATTGCGCCTTGTCCTGTCGCTGGGCACCACTGAAAAGAGTCTGGCCCCATCCTCCTGACACCCACCCTTCAGATATTTATAAGCATATATTAGGTCCCCTCGCAGCCTTCTCTTCTTCAGGCTGAACAAGCC
>Ga0065711_1050693_pt1 | contig 10703 bp, 3 predicted proteins | sample Hoacrofraction12_FD_59098 | JGI IMG/M metagenome (GOLD analysis project Ga0065711, IMG submission 59098) | Hoatzin crop microbial communities from Cojedes, Venezuela - Epithelial fraction 12 v2 (version 2) | ecosystem: Host-associated > Birds > Digestive system > Esophagus > Crop | place...
CCCTCATGGTAAAAAATTTCTTCCTTATATCCAGTCTAAATCTGCCCTCCCTTAGTTTAACACCATTGCTCCTTGTTCTGTCACAACAGGCCTTGCTAAAAAGATTGTCCCCACCTTTCCTATAGGCCCCCTTTAAGTACTGCAGTAAGGTCTTCCCGCAGCCTTCTCTTCCTCAGGCTGAACAGCCCCAGCTCTCCCAGCCTTTCCTCACAGGAGAGGTGTTCCAGCCCTCGGATCATGGCTGTGGCCTCTTCTGGCCCCACTCCAACAGCTCCAGGTCTGTCCTGTGCTGAAGGCTCCAGAGCTGGACGCAGGACTCCCAGGGGGGTCTCAGCAGAGCAGAGCAAAGGGGCAGAACCCCCTCCCTCGCCCTGTGCCCACGCTGCTGGGGATGCAGCCCAGGGCACAGTTGGCTTTCTGGGCTGCCAGTGCACATTGGTGGCTCATGTCCAGCTTCTTGCCCATCAGCACCCCGAAGTCCAAGACTTTGCTGTTATCAGGTCTGTGCCTACCCCCAGATACCCTCCCTCTGGCTTGCAGACACTAATTGTACTACCAAATGACCCATATTTTTTTAAATATTCTGAATAGTTTTTCTTCTAAAGGAAATATTTCACTTTAATAATGATATGGAAGACAATCTCCTCTTGTTTTGTTAGTAAACTATTATTAATGCATTATGCTGTTTATCGTGAATTAATTTTTAAAAGCAGTATAAAACACTAAACAGTCCCAAAGTGCTCCATGTCTGTCTGTAGATTTTATAGACTGGGAAGGCAAAATACAGTCCTTTCCCTTTAAAATCAGTGATATGTAATACACAATATGTCACACCTTTTTTTGTTTTTTCCCCATGTACACACAGCCACCATCTCAGTTTATATAGCTCTGTACTGATGTAAAACTAGTGCTGGTGTATACTAGTCCCTGTGTATACTATAAAAATCCAGTAGAAACTTCACGGTTGGTCCTTTATTCTTCACTGTATCAAATCTCCCTCTGCTGAGTACGGACATCAGGGCTGGGGCCTCTGGATGTGGACATTAGAGCCACATTTTTTTAATTTTAATGATGATTATTGAAACTACACCGCACTTCTGTGGTATAACTGCATGGGCAAACCCAGTGTACCTATCCCTGCAGTGTCCAGGGTCTAAGGCACTTCTGAGATCCATCGCTGACTTCATGCAAACTCCATACATAAATAATTCTGAGGTTCAGAGCAGCTACAAAGTTTGAAACTTCATCTGTAGCCTATCAGCAGGTTTACAATGCAAGGGTGTTCTCACTTCAGTCGTGAAAACAATTCATTGCATTTTAAAGCCAGCAGACTGCTTTATTTCCTAACTCACCCTATCATAATTGAATGTTAGGCCTTTGATGTAATTTGCTGATAAAACATCATGATGTAATATCATCTGGGAAATTATGGCAGCGTATCATTAACAGGACTTGTCAGAGCACTATTCTATAATGATGGCACACTTAAGGTTAGCTGTGAATTAGTCACTGGTAGAAGCTAAATAACCAAACCTTCCAAGCCTTTGTTCTACATGTTAGTCACAGTTACTCCCTATCTTCAAATACACCATGAACACCACAAAAAAACAAACGTGGAAAGCCTAATCTCCTATCTGCCCTCATCAGGAATGTTACCATTCACCCATTTACAATTTCTGCAGCTAAATATTTGTAGTAACTATATGAGACTAATGGGATGAGCAACCTAATATCAAGTAATCCAAAAGGTACTTAAAAAAGAAAATATATTTACTTAAACAAAACCCTTCCTGTACACAAAATGGGATGTATTACCACATATCACAGCCTCATGTTTCTTGATTATGCGCTGTTATCATTGCCAAATTACTGAAGCTGCTGTTCCCTGTGGGAGGTGTTAAAACCTTTTTTTAGAGACAGATAATTGGATCAACTAAAGGATATTGCTAGTTTTATTTTCAGTTGGTTTTCTTCAATATTTTTGATAGCATTATTGGTTTCTACGCCACTGAAAACTGCACCATGCTAGACTGAAAGACACATCTGGAGTGACAGATCTGTATCTTAAAGCTTCCTATAGGACCTTTCACCAAAATTTTAAGAGAAAAATTATGTGTGTCTTTTCTCACTAAATGTATAGGAGATATAACTAAGTAATTTCCATTAACACAAAAGGAGATGCAAAATGACAACTTCTGTGTAAAGAAGCTGTCGTAAAACTTTCATAGCTCCATTCAAAATTCCTTGCCATCCTCTCCTATTTACTTTTAGCAAATGCTAAACTGTGTGCTCTATTAAATTTTGCTCCAGATGCAGCAAAGCAGTACTGAATATAGTGAGAAACTATTTAACCAAATGAATGTCTAAGGCAGGACTGGTCTAAATACACATTATACGCCTGTCAAGGGCGGGGAAAAAGCAAACCAGAAAGCATATTCTCACAAACAGACCGAGTAAGACACAACAGATCAAACAATGAGGTTTCAATTCAGCCTTTCCTCATGCAATATTTTCATTAAGGCAATAGCTGTGGAAGCTGCTCAGCAACTCTCAAAAACTTGTGCTGAGACTACTCAAATAAGCAAGTGCTACTGCTTAAGGCTTCATGTGTTTTTACACTGTAGGTTAAGACGACAAGAACAGCACTTCTTCAAAGGAACAGTTCGGAACATTTGAGCCTAAGTGTAAGGGTTCAGTAAAACTACCTACAAGTTATGGAACCAGTGCTTTTTGGAAAACAAACTAACAATCTACAGGCTGCAGTGAATGGTCCTGTAATTAGCCATGTGTAAATAAGTAACTTGCTGGTGTAACCTCTGTTCACACAAGCTTGCCAAAGAGCACTGTGTGTTTCTGGACCTCTAGATTAGCAGGATTCTCTGCATCACAAATCGTCTCAATAAAGGAAGGCAAACACTTGAGCAGATGATAAAATATGATTTGCATAGCTCTCTAAAAAGTAATTCTAATACTAAATTTTGATAAATACTATATATCACCACTTGAATGTATCACCTGTTGAAAGAGAAAATTGAGTTAAAGCTGTGTTTTGAGTCCTATCAAACAAGGTATTCTTGATCAACCTGCCTATTAATGTAATACTTTCCATTTCTATACCACTTTATACCTAACTTTATAAAAAATAATTAAGAAATACTGTCATACAAGTACTAGTTCTTATTATCATTGAGCAAGCTGAAGCTCAGGGAAGATTAAAGGACAATTTTTTACATATGTAGACACTCACCGCTCATTTTAAATATCTTTAATAACCTGATCCTAAGTAACTGCTCCAAATTAAACCAGAAATTATCCTAGATCACTTGCATTCACCTTCAACAGTCTCTCATTGGCTTCCACACTTAGTTTTAGTAAAAGTATAAGTAAAGACTTCAGGCTAAGGACCACTCTATGGAGGGGGGGGGAAGCTCATCCCAAGCTGGAAATAATTTGCAATACTGCCCAAAGGAATTTTTAAAAGAAGCACTTAGATTTAGAGGCCAGATCCAGAAAGCGATAAATAAAACAGAGTAACCAAGCTGCTAACATAGAGACAACTGGTATTCTTGATGCTTTCAGCTAAAGTGCACACTGGGAAGAAAACCACAAGGATTCAAGACTTAAAGCAAGGTGCAGTTCACTGAGCACTGTAAGGGAGGAAAGGATCTAGCTTGTACTGAAATGTTGATGCTTTGCAATCTTGCTTATTCTTCTTATATTAATGAATGCTGCCTTCCAGAGCACTGAAATGTCAACATGACCAATTAGGCAGAGAAGAATTGAGGTGAATCAAGACAAATTAAGCAGGATCAGGAACAACCTTGCCAATTGAGCAAGGAGCACAAACCAATATATCCAGCACATGTAGACTGGAAAGCGTAATTTGATACTTTCATTTACTTTTAATAGTTATGGGTTCAAAAGACAAAATTCAGAACAAGAATCATTTATCAAAAGTAGTAATGGGACATAAATTTCTGTACTATTTGGTAATCAGAATGGAAAGATGTATGAAATATCTCCACGAAAATTTGTTACAGAGAAAGCAATGAAAACCAACGAGCAGAGCTTACGCTGCAGACAAGCAACAATTTGCTAAAACCAAACTGCAGACACATTTGAAAAAACCTTGGCACTATTAAGGACAGTGTCATATTTTAAAAGTTTACTTATTAATTTTAACTGGTTACTTACAAAAACAGACCTGAAATACATAGCTTATTTTCCTTGTCCTTGCAGTCTGAGAGTCTAAAGGTCATCTAAGAATCGAAGACCTCCTATCTCCACAATCCCTTCCTCATCTTTTTAACAAAACTAATCCAACAGAAGGAGGTTTACAAAATTATTTTAAAAAGTTTGGAGTCTTACAGGTGAAGTTGCTTTGCTGGTAGAATTATAAAATAGGGACAGATAAAAAGATAGTGAAAATTTAAGCAAAGATCATACTTACTGCAACTGTTTTTTTCATCTCCAATACTAACAACTTAACGAGCTCAACTCGCCGTGCAGGATACTCTTTTTCCCTCCTTGTTACAGCACCATAGGAGTATTGCATGTCCTTTAATTCTGCAGTATATTGTTTTGGCAATATCCTACAAAGGAGTGGGGCTGCTTATGTGATTGATGTTACTCATGTGTGCCAGTGTATGTACAAATATGTCTCATAGTTTTACTGATTAACTCTAGGAAAATACAGGGAATGATCCCATCTTGTCTGAGTAGCAGCTACCCGAGCACAAAAGACATTTCTCAAAAAGCTCACATCTCTGCTACTTTTCAAAGATTTGACTAAACCAAAAAGGTCTAATGTCATTCAACAGATCTCAGTAGTTGTAATTTTCTTCTCCAACATAGGAAAGGAAAAATTTGTCCAAATAAAAAATATATTTATCTTTATGGAGAACCGGTGTTTTCTTTTGCTATCAAAGCAATGTAGAAACCAAGAAATATACCTCAGCAGGATGCTTATGGTATATCAGACAACACAGAATCTAAAAGACTTCTGAACAGTACCAAGGTGTTTGATGATAAATTGCTGACTACTTATGAATCTCATGAATCACCTCTATATACACTGAGTAACTGTGAAGAAGTGGTGGCTGACAAGTTGCATTTTCTTCTACATAATTTCCAAATATAAATCTTTGAACATGAAGGAAATTCAACCTAAAGATCCAAAGCTAACCAAAATCCAAGGGCTATAGGATGCTCAGCAAAACTGTCTCTTACTCAGATCTGTACACAATACCAAAAGGATGTGCTGTTTCAGTGCTGCAAACTCCATGGGGTACAATGACTATCACTGTAAATTGAGAAAAAACATCATATGAGATTAAACTAGAGGAGAAAACAGTTAACAGCACCTTTGCCAAAATTCTAATTCCTCTGCAAGTGCATGCTACCAGTGCTAAGTAATTTTGACCATCCAAATGTTTTTAGAACATGGCAGGTGACATACCTACTCCAAGACATTAGAAAATGTTAAAATCACATTTACTTGAAACTTCCTTTTAATGCAGAAACAGACTAGAAATTTTTAAAAAAAGGAAAAAAACCCCAACTTTATGTCATAACTTACCATATAAACATAAAGCATGATTTCCTCTTGTGTTATAAGCATCTCCCATCAGCACATGGCTGGAAAGTTGCCTAACAAGCTGACAACTTCTGATTTAACCTTGTGTGGACACAGCTCAGGTTATCTATTTATAAAGTCATACCACAGGTGTTGCCTACAGTGGGATATTACAATAAGCAGCAGTTAACAGGGTTATTCTCATTTTGATGTGACCCAGGTGCTCAGTTGTGCCTTATCAGTCTTTCTAGCTAGTGCTCTCAATCAGAAATTCAGAGAGCCTGGCATCTGGCACAGGAAGACATCAGAAACTACCATTACTGTTTCCCAGGGTCATGGATTAAACATGGCTTGCACCTGCTCTGTTTACTGCTGAGCTGGTAAAAGCAAGATTATCACTTTTACCCTTACATTGGTAACATTTCACAGCTTCACCATCCAACATAGTAGGGATCACTTTTTAATTTGACCCAAATAGAATCTTCATCCCACACAAACCTCCAGACACATTTATTTTCATCAAAGACGTCTCAAAAATGCTGAATCACTGAACGTAGGTAACAGAAAATTTAATTTTTATCAAGCAAATTAACACAACTTGTATTACATTCCTACACATGTGAAAATCTTCCAGTGCTTTGTGCATAAGCAGAAACATCCATATATCATGTCTGATTTTTCCTCTGCCTACTATTTGAATATAGTTGTTGGAGATCAGAATCATTACAAGAGCTTTCCTCTTCACTGGCAGTGTTGAACAATTAGCTGGTCTCACCACTGGGAATGGGTTTGTACACATGTCCTTGCTGCGATGTGCTTTGCTCCAGCTGGCAAACACAAGCCTGGCAACAATCTGTTAGCATTCTCCATGCTGATCTAGATTCTCTGCCTGGGCAGACCCCCTCGAGAGGAAATATCCACCCTAAGGATTCCTGGTCTCATCTACTGGCAGCCTCATTCTGTAGAGGAGGTGCTAATAGGAGAAAAAGTGGAGAAGGAAGGTCTCTAGCACATCAAGATGATCACTGAAAGGCAGGAGATCCTGTCTATACCACACTATCACCTGCCAATGACTCCCACAGAGATCTGAACAGCACCAGGTTGAACTCAGACTAACCTTCTCTGTAGGCTCTGGTACTGTGGCACTTATGCAGGTGGCTCAATTAATGTACACAGTTCTCCTTACAGTTAGAGTAAACTCTGAGTGAGAAACACATAGGAGCTCTGCTATGGATTGATTTGCTGTCCAAAGAGCTCCCCAGTGGATACTGCTTCCCATATGTGCTCTTCTTTTCTGCTCTGTCATTCCTGTCCTTGTCTGACATGCAGTTTTGTCCACCACTGAGAAATTAAGTACATCTCCAGATGGCTCTCAATATTTGATTCCTTTAAGCAGAGTTTTGTACTCCTGTACAGAATCACAAGACATTACAGACATCAGTATGCTTAGTGCTGTACAGTGAAAACACAATGCTCATCCCACTGTTACAGAGGCTAAAAACTAAGACATTGATACAAAGGTCACCATTTGGAACACAGCATGTACCTAATAAATTATGGATTTGCTGACCCTGTGTTGAAGGAATCTTGCATTTAGTGATTTATAGATATATATAGATCTTCCACATAAAGAACATTCATTACGTTCAGAGGACCAATAAATTAGTTGTTATACACTGAAAATGTATTGACAACAAAAACTGACGCAGTTTTTTTCATTTTACTGCTACTGCATAACAAGCAATTATCATATGCACTTGTGATAATTACAAACTAAAATATGCAATTGGTCATGCATTTTGCATATGTAATTTTGAGTCAAATTCATCATCTGGTCCAGGAAATACTGGGAACAGCTATCATTTATAGTCATGTTTATTTACACCACTCTGGAAAAGAAAGAGGTTCTTATACTGGGTCTGATTGTTTTCTGCATGATCAGCGTATAGCGATCTTCGCATAAATGAGACATAGTCAAATGGATTTGAAGTAGAACGGGCATTCACGTGTTCTCTGCCTACTGCATTATTATTGATATGCTTTTGCTTTTGCTTCACATTACTACATTTGGCGAAAGAACACGGGCTCCTGCCCAATCTTAAAAAAAATAATTACTGAGGAAGGATGGAAAAGGAATTCCACAGATAGATCTGCACGTGATAGACATACATAAAAATGTATACAAAATCCCAGAGGAACAATGTCTTCATTAGTGCTACAAATTCTGTAAGCTTTCAAGTGCTAGCAGAGTATCTCCTTGATTCTGCACCTTTTTTTAACTGCTACAGACTTCCACAGCAGTTCCGGCCATTCACAGAATGAAGGGTCAGCCCCTAAAAGACTGATAAGATTATTATAGAGATTACTAGAAAGGAAGAAATACACCCACTTAGGGCTTACTCCTCAAAAAGGACATGCTAGGAAGAAAACAGTGTCTTTCAAAATGGAACGACAAGAAGCAGAAACTTGGGATCTGCCTTGTATTGTGCCTATGTTTAGAAGCACAATATGACCCTATTTATGCAAGGGCCTCAACTGAACTGAGTTGAGGCAACTCCCATTCCCAAAACTAGGAAAAGAAGATGTAACTTGCATTCGCTGAAGATCCTTTTCAGACTTGCTCATCATGCATGATACAGTTTCATAAATGCTGAAAAATGAGTTCCTAACTGAGAGAGTAAAAACAAAGCACACTAAGAGTGAAATAAACACAGTAGGGGAATGAGATGAGAACCTAAGGAAAATTTCACATTGCATTTCCTGAAAGTGAGCTTCTGTCAGCAAGATTATCATGACTGCATTAACAAGCCCCCTGGTTATTCCCAGCAACATGACTTTCAACAGCCTTCAACACATAATGATAACGTTGCAGTATTAAAGCTTAATTTGTTGTGAGTAGAACTCTTCCTTGATTTTTCTCTCCACTGACTCTGATGCAGTTAATTCCCCTGACAATGCTGCTTATAAAACCAGATAAGTCAAGTTAAAGCAGTTAAATATATATGGACCACACTTTTTTTACCCTGCCCACAATATCCTCTGCATATCTTTATGTAGAAACAATGACTTTTCTAGAAAATATTATATACTTCATGTGGTAAGAGGCTGGAATTCTTGATTTTACATACACATACATTAATGACCTTAAGAAGAAAACTGCTGTAAGTCAGAACTTTATGTAGGTTTTAGAAATGAGAAGTGGATGTAGGTCAAAACTGAAGCTTTAAATAAATACCACAGACTTCGGGGAAATTGAGGTCTAGACTGCGTAGCTTTGATTCTGTAAACAGGAAAGATTATTCTGTATTTTCACTGGCATGTAATTGACATTACAATACAGTTCTGAACAAACAAATATGTGATCACTTATAAAACATTTCTCCTAGCTACTGATGAATCTATGGTGAAAGAAAATAACAGGCTAGGATGTTGGGATCTTCCCTTCTGCTCAACCCTCAAGCAAGCATCCCCTGGAAACTCACGTTATGTATCTTGAGATTACAGAACAAGATGTGAGATATTGCATAAGGCTTCTCTATCCCACAAGTCAATTGAGTCTTTGCACTTTGATTTTGCAGTCACAAGAACTTCAACTCTATGGGTTCCAATATTGACGGGTGCATCTTGCAGGATCACAATCCGGATTCGGTAACACTGCCTGAAAGAGTTAAAATCATAATGAAAGTTTGCATTTTAAAGTTTTTTGTCGAGTACATAATGTGAGTACAATGCTTTGGAAAGACCTGGATTGATGCTGTAGACTATAAATAGCTGAACTGGTAACTGCCTGGACTGTGAAGGCACTAAAAGTACTTGTTTTTCCAAATCATTCAGACATCCCTAATTGGGCCTGGGACATATATTGGGAGTTAGGTGGGATTAAAATACAAAGAGTATTAATGATATTACCTTTAATACTATTACACACTTGCACTGATATCTCTAAGAAACATGATACATAGCATGTAGTTGTGCCCATAGAATAATCAATGTTTCAGGTTTGTTCTGTCATCTCTATTCAGCTATCACAAATACTGCTGCACGTACAAAACTCCACCTGAGTTGGAGCTGAACGATGACGTTCAGAAACAGAGCACACATTTGCCCCATTTTCTTCATCAGCATTTAATTATGGTAGTATTTGCAGTGATATACTGCCTAAGAGCTGAAGCCATAGACAAAATCACATCTACCCAATCGAGCTTACAACCCAGGTAGCACTATATAGACTGCATGGAATTACTCATATGAATCACATAAGCTGGATCTGCTCACCAACTTTAGGTAGACTCATGTTCACTCTCCATCCTAAACCTGTAGGCAGAAGATAAACTGTTTATTTCAACTGTCACTTCCCACCTGTAATTCTTCTGCGATGTGAAACAACCCTCCTGTCTCACTCCCCCATCAGTAAAGGCATGCAAAAAGCACTGGCAACAGAGAGCACCCAGCCTCTGCTCCAAACTCTGGCATGCAAATCTGTTGACTTCAAAGGAGTTGCAAGAGATGGACGACAGGTTGACCATGAGCCAGCAGTGTGCCCTGGCTGCCAAGAAAGCTAATGGGATCCTGGGGTGCATCAAGAGGAGTGTGGCCAGTAGGTCGAGGGAGGTTCTCCTTCCCCTCTACACTGCCCTAGGGAGGCCCCATCTGGAGTACTCTGTCCAGTTCTGGGCTCCCCACTTCAAGAAAAATGAGGAGCTACTGGAGAGAGTCCAGCGGAGGGCTACAAGGATGATGAGGGGACTGGAGCCTCTCTCCTACGAGGAGAGGCTGAGGGAGCTGGGCTTGTTCAGCCTGAGTAAGAGAAGGCTGAGAGGGGACCTCATAAATGTTTATAAATATCTGAAGGGTTGGTGTCAGGAGGATGGGGCAAGACTCTTTTCAGTGGTGCCCAGTGACAGGACAAGGGGCAATGGGCACAAACTGAGGCACAGGAAGTTCCATCTGAACATGAGGAAGAATTTCTTCCCTCTGAGGGTGACGGACCACTGGAACAGGCTGCCCAGGGAGGCTGTGGAGTCTCCTTCTCTGGAGATATTCAAGACCCGCCTGGACAAGGTCCTGTGCAGCCTGCTGTAGGAGACCCTGCTTCGGCAGGGGGGTTGGACTAGATGACCCACAGAGG
>Ga0065711_1050696_pt1 | contig 10703 bp, 9 predicted proteins | sample Hoacrofraction12_FD_59098 | JGI IMG/M metagenome (GOLD analysis project Ga0065711, IMG submission 59098) | Hoatzin crop microbial communities from Cojedes, Venezuela - Epithelial fraction 12 v2 (version 2) | ecosystem: Host-associated > Birds > Digestive system > Esophagus > Crop | place...
CTCACTAGGGCAGAGTAGAGGGGAAGGAGAACCTCCCTTGACCTGCTGGCCACACTCCTCTTAATGCATCCCAGGATCCCATTGGCTTTCTTGGCAGCCAGGGCACACTGCTGGCTCATGGTCTACCTGTCATCCACCAGCACGCCCAGGTCCCTCTCCGCAGAGCTGCTCTCCAGCAGGTCCGCCCCAAGCCTGTACTGGTGCACGGGGTTGTTCCTCCCCAGGTGCAGGACCCTGCACTTGCCCTTGTTGAATTTCACCAGGTTCCTCTCTGCCCAACTTTCCAGCCTGTCCAGGTCTCGCTGAATGGCAGCACAGCCTGCTAGTGCATCCACCACTCTTCCCAGTTTTGTGTCATCAGCAAACTTGCTGAGGGTACATTCTAACTCTTCATCCAGGTCGTTGATGAAGAAGTTAAACAAGACTGGGCTCAGTACTGACCCCTGGAGGACACCACTAGTTACCGGCCTCCAACTAGACTCTGCTCCACTGATGACAACCCTGCCATTCAGCCAGTTCTCTATCCACTTCACCGACCACTCATCCAGCCCACACTTCCTGAGCTTCCCTAGGAGGATGTTATGGGAGACAGTGTTGAAAGCCGTGCTGAAGTCGAGGTAGACAACAGCTACGGCTCTCCCCTCATCTACCCAGCCAGTCATGTCATCGTAAAAAGCTATCAGATTGGTCAAGCATGATTTCCCTTGGTAAATCCATGCTGATTACTTCTGATAACCTTCTTTTCCTCCACTTGCTTGATGATGACCTCCAGGATGAGCTGGTCCATCACCTTTCCCGGGATGGAGGTGAGGCTGACCGGCCTATGCACAGTTCTTTATTAATCATATATAAAGGTGCTACAATCACTTCAGCCCAACCTTTAGTTGGTCTGCCTCTCAATTCCATTTGACACTTCCTCTTACTCTTCTCATATTCTGTGGAGATTAACGCTCCAGCAGAGAAATTCAGTGAATAGCAAAAACCCACACAGATTATCAGAACATAAACACCCCAAGTCAGTAGGAACTATCTCAAATTATTTGAATATTACCAAAATACTGTTGCTTTATTATGCACTTACTGAGGAGACAGATTAAAAAGGCACATGCTGACACTACTGAATATGAAATACTGCTGTTCCTTCTGACAGCATTAGCTAAATACCTAAATGATAAGAACACTCCCCTGTTTTTTCCCTATACTTGGAAAATGTGCACTGAAAAGTCACTCTTTGATCTATTTTGCTAGCTTCAGTCACTGTAGCAGGCCACTGTATACATAAAAAAATTATTTTTAGTCTGTGGCAGCTTCTTATTCTTCCTTTGATGTATAAAGGATATATGATCAATAATATCTGAAAGCAGCTGGCATTATTACAACTGCTCTGAGTCAAGAAAAAAAAAATTAAAGTAATGCAATACTGGTAAAAATGATAAGGCTTTTGGCTGTTCAGAAAATGTAATTATCTCAGTGTATGTATGTGGTTTTGGTAATGAGACTCAAAATTTCAGATGGATTATTTTTAATAACATCTTTCACAGTGGCTTTATTAGATATTCTAAATCAAAGCTCAACACTTACCTAATAAATACCTCACTCCTTCAACAGGCTTTAGATGAAGGGACCCGGCACCCCACACAGAGTCTTAATGAAGACCATGCCACAAAGGCATGAACTTCACCTGCAAGTAGCTCTGAGCAGAATCCTAGCATGATCCATCATATGCTGATTGTATTCATTCTTGTGTAACCAACACTAAAATTTCATGTTCAGAAAACAGTTTTACCTGTGAGTTTACTGAAGCGCAATCCAAACCCTCCGAATTCCCACATCTCCCCTACACCAACACTAGAACACTTGTGTCTGCATGATGAGACACATTAACGCAAGTGACACCTAACACTTTTTTCCTTGGATTAGTTCTAGTAGTCAATTTCCTGATCCGTTTCAGCGGGCAGACACAACAATGTCTGTGCTAATAAAAGTGGGCAGCTCAGGGGACGAAAATGCTTCTTTTGACTGACCTCTACCAACTGCAGGCACATGTGAAACTCCCTTAGGGAGCTGATGCACAGGCTGTCAGAACATATGGCTATCAACCACCAGTCCACCAGGGTTCTGATCTCTGCCTTTCAGAGATGCTTTCTTCTATGATCCAATCATTACGTTGGAACTATTTATTAAAGTCTGCATTTGCATTGTGGTCAAAGCTTATATACTGTAAGATATAATTTACTGTAACTCCCTGAAGAATTACATTACATAGCCACAGTGGTTTATTTCAAAAATTTATTTTCCTAAAGAAACTTGGCACTTTGTAACTTTTTAATAAATATATACCTTTTACAGTACTGATGCAGTAAATAACATTCACAAATAATATTTTCTAGAAGCGCTGGTTATCACCTCAGCAAACACTATTAACGACTGTTTTCATTTACTAATAACAAAACAATTAAAACCACAACTCAGTGACCTTTTCAGCCACAATATCATCACTGCACGAAACAGTGTCATCGGCTACTATATCATTAATATTTATTTCATCTTGCAAAGGAATTATTACAGTTGATACTGAAAAAGCTTTTTCTGCCCCAGCTGAAAAAGCCTGTGCATAAATCATGTCATGTTTAGATATGAAAAACAGGTCAATGGCTATTGACCTGATGTTTCCAAAAGTAGAACCTCCCTCCAGCACAGCTTTAGGAAAACAGGCTTCATTTGACAACACACATTCTTTTTAACAGAATCCTCTTAGTAGGTACTGTATCAAAAAATCATTTAACTGTATAAATGGACAGGGAGAACATTCTAAGGAATAGAACTTCTTTTACATTAAAAATACATGGCATAATATTTTAAGACTTCACTTCAACCAACCTCCTTCCAATTGATGTTACATACCTTGAGGCCAGAAAACTCCCCCTCAGGCAAGTTCTTTCGAGTGCCTCAGAGAAACTGGTGAGAATAACTGGTGAGAAATCTCTACTTTGAAAGAAATGAACCACTAGAAAGGAGTGCATGTTAGTACTAATGTTCTCCTCCATACAACCAAGTATCAGGTTTTTTTTCTACCAAGATTAAGTGACTGGAAATGCATCTGTTTTATTGCTCAGCAACTAAAATCTTTACCAGTCATAGCTTAAAAGAACTCTTGTCCAAGAGGGACACATTTCTTTTAACTGAAACAAAATTATCCATGAAGATCCTATTGCATTAGTAACTTATATGAAATCATATCCTAATTATTTATGAAAAATAGGAAATAAACACACTGAAAAGAGGATTATTCTAAATCGATTGTATATATACTCACAAATCATACTTGTTCCTTCAGCCATGTTGCATTATTTGTGGATAGTTACTGCCCCAGATAGACAACTGCCACAAAATGAGGCATTTTTGTCTTTATATACTAATACGGTTGGTGGAGACATCATTCTCTGACCCGAACTCTGGTACAGCACACTGAATCACATGTTACTTAGGAGCTATGACTCTGTGGTAAAAACGTGACAGAAGCGATCCCTTCCATTTAATGTAAACCAGGAGCAGCTTTTGATAGTTTTCTCAGTTGTGTTTCAGTTGGGAAATATTTTAGATGTTCTTGGAATAAAAGGTAAAGGAAATCTACCTAGTGATTATAAATTAAGACAAACGGCAACTTTTATTTACATAGTTTAGCTAACAGATTCAAGCAATTATTACATTAGTCACTCAGATTCTGAACATCACTATAAGCAACAAGTTTATAGCAGGCCTAGCTAGTGTTGCCTTCTTCATGCAGCTGTGATCACTAATTTCCAGCATCTTTCTTTTTCCAACGAAGCCTCCTCAGAGCTCTCGCCAGTGCTACTTGTCCCATGAGGAATGTGATAGTAAAGTTACGTTTATACCAATCTCTAGGAATCCAAAGCCAGGAAAATCATCAGCACACAGAACAAGAACAGGAGAAAGGTACACGATTATATTAAAATATCCTTTGGCATTGACAAATAACAATTCAGTGCAATATGGTTTTCCATTCTTTGTGGCAACTCTTTTCCTGCCTAATTAGAGTTAAATAACCTATGAAAAGGTCTATCTGAATATCTGCATTCATGATCAGATTACATGTAGACTATACGGCTATGGCTGTTGAGAGCTTAACTGTAAGCAAGTTAAGGGATGGGTAGTTTTATGACGAGTTGTAGCTGGAACCAGGTAAGATAAATTGTAACCATGTAACATAAATTGTAACCATATTGTAAGATAAATTGTAACCAAGTGTAAGATAAATTGTAACCATATCTCACGTTTCAGAAGTAAAGCTGATCATCCAGCTACCTAGAAGAATTTCCTGACAGTGCTGTGCCATTACGAGTAAGATTTGTTTGTGCATGTATGAAGATACGTGTGTGTGAAAGGGCATAGCTGGTCACCTATAAAGGGGGAGGGAATAAAATAAAATGACACTTCAAAGACTAATTATATAAGCCAATACAGGAAGCGTTAGCTTTCTAACCCCTTAAAGATGATACCTTTAATATTGCCAAAGTTAGTGTTTATATCTTTAAATCTTAAACCAGTTTTTATGCAGCATGCATGACTTCTGGAGCCAATTCAAGATAAGACAGAGGTTAAAAAGGGCTGATACAGACTGAGAACTTGCTTCAAATTCTTGCACCTGTTACAAACTGACTTCTTAATTTCCTTCTGGTTTCCAAAGATCACTCCCCCATTTTGTAAAATGCTGCACTAGAAGCAATAGAATACACTTACTGTAGAACTAGCAGGGAATATTAAACACTGGGATTTAGGTTGTCTCTTGAGATCTCTGTGGGAAACCTTACATGTACAGATCTAACATAAACCTGAGATACTAACCTCTCAGTAAGGGCAGTAGCCAAAACCATGCTGACAAGCAGCACTGAGCTACCCCCTCAAATGTCATGTTAAATCAAAATATCATGTTAACATTGCAACTGTTTCTTTTCCCCTTTCATGTCTCATTTCCTATATCGTTCTTGAATTTTTTTTCCCCTAAACCAGACTATTTCCAGCCTAAGTACCCAGAACTAAATATTCATAGCATCTATGCACAGTCATTGCTTCAATTTTAACTAAATTTTAGAACTTGCAACACTTCAGCAGCCACCATTTTCCGACCAGCTGGCAACACTGCAGAAGAACATACAGCTAAATGTATAAACAGATTTTTATAAATATGACCCCTCAAAATGAGAATGCCTGTAAAAAGCTCCACTGCTTTCCGGACTGTGCAGTTCCACTTTGAAACTACAATGATGCAGCTTACACTAACTGATTTTACAAGGCAGCACCAAGGAAGGTCATGTTTAGGCACAAAGCCTGAACTCTCTTACCGTGAAGAATGGGACACTGTCCCTAGGTTGCTACAACAATGGCATCTGACGACCAGTTATAAACTATTTGCTTTCTCACTCATCAGGTATAGGCAATTTGAACAACAATCCTCTTATTAAAAGGAAATTTTTACTTTCAATCTTTTTATGCTGTTGCTTAGGTTTTTGGTGAGGTTTCCCCCCCTGCCCCCTCCCATCGACAAGACAAGATGTGCATATTTATTGTAAGTATTTGTTACAGTAAAATTGTTCTTGCAGTGTAGTATGTTGCAGTATATGCACAATATGTACAAAGAACCCTAAACCACAATTTGTTATAGATCAGTTCTAGTGATGGTAGAATTCTCATTAGCATTACATCATTATGAACCCAGTAACACTTGACACCTGTGAGCCCAATAATCTTTCAATCCAATACAGAGAAGAAACTGAAGTTGTGGTTCATATTCAGTGGCCAGTGCTACTGTAACTGGATTAAGTACTGTCCTCCTCCAGCTTCCCATTCCTTCATCTTTTCTAGCCCTCTACCAAGTGTGCACAGCTACTTGCAGGGTAATGTGTGTTTGCAAGTCATTTTCCAGTTGTGTCAGATCCCAAATCCAGTTTATCAAGTTGTTGTACAAAGAGTAACACTGAAACAATGCAGTAGATGTTGCAAAGAGGCACAGTGGATGTGGGCTTACCCAGATGTAGCTGAGGTTTTATACAGGATGAGTTCAGGTGATCATTTTATTAATGCTTTGCACACAAACACCCCTCAAACTCAAGGCTAATCACTTTCATTTTTACTGTATGCTTGCAAAATAATAAAAACAAGAATACTAAATATTAGTAAGCAATTTTCCTTTGACATTAATCATATTTACTAGTCCTTATTTAACAGTCAACTAGCATCTGTTCTATAGAAATTTCAATATTTATCAGTTTCAATTAGCATGATGAAAAGACCCAAGCCATAAAGAGCAAAAACTGAGTGCCTGATCTTGACTCTCTGAATCTCAGACATGAGATTCATCTCTCCACTAAATCAACAATAAGCAGTAGAACTCAAGTGATCATGCAAATTTCTGTCAAATGCTAATAACAGCATTTTAAAAAAAATCATTTTCTAAAATGATAGTTCTGGTGCTGCTTTACCAATTATGGAAAAAAAGTTCAGATTTTAAATTTGATCTTATGCCTTAGGACTGTAATGTAGAATAGCCAACATAAATACCTTCCACATACCTGTTATACTGCATGTGCTTTCTAAAATTTTTACTTAGAAAGTCCTTGTAAAAGTCAGCCATTTCTTCTGCATTCAGTGTTGCTTTCTGACCTGAAAATAAGTTTTGGCATAACAATGTCAAGATAATTCTCTGGATTAAAACACTGGCTTCAGATGCAGGAGAGCTAGGTTCTGACTCCTTGCTCCTACAAGCTTCCTGTGTAACCCTGAACAAGTTAATATTCTTTTATTTACCAACTTATTAAAACTCATCTAGGAAGCACAGGAGATTAAAAATACTGATGATCTTGAAGCTGGCATAACTCTTAAGCCCTTACTACTTGTGAAAGTGACAATGTTTATCAGGTTTTAGATTATTTAGGGAACTAGTGGACCCCTATGAAAAAGTCCATGGTCTAGGAATATCTATCCTTTGAGTAAAATTAACCTCTCGTGGGGCTGAAGTCTAACCAGCACCAGTAAAAGCACTTAGTAACTTAAATTTCCCCCCTAAAGAACCCTATCCATAACTGACATAATATTTTCCAATGTACTTTTTTTTTTTTCTGTTGCTGTTGATAAATTTCAGGCAGCTTATAGCAAAGAGTGTATGTTCTGTCAGATTTATTAACAATGCAGTAGACAATTATTTGGTGAAGGAGCAAGTACAGAAGATGACTTTGAATATAGCAGAATATAAGAGGAGCTGGATTCTCTCCACAGAACATGAAAGGAAAACCTGTGGCTACAGCACAGATGTAGAATCCTGAGTACCAACAAATATTCTCAACTCTACCAGGTAACTCCTATGCAAACTCGCTGGCGCTTTCAGTATTTCTAAAATGAGGGTCAAATTTGAATGTCCCAGCAGACATGGATATGATGAGGAAGATGGAATTGTGATATTCAACTTGTTGCTGTTCCAAAATGCATTTTAAAGCTCCTGAGACTGATCATAGAAACGTAAATTATTGATCAGTTCTACTTGTCATTATTTGCAAATCTAATATATTACAATGGATTAACATACTAAGGGATAAGTTTACTCTAAGACTATTTCAAGGCAGCCTACTTAACACCTACAGTTAATTTGTTCCTTCATACTGGTATCAGCAGAACTGACTGTAGATTCACTTGTATAAAAAAGTAAGTTTTGTTCCAACTGCTCATGTATATTGTTATTACTCTTATTTTTATATACACATGCAGCTGTATTATAGAACAGAGTAAATCAACACATGCAGCCAATATATTTTTATTTCTAAGAGATGTACGTGCTTACTTTTTTTTTTATTTCTAGGGTATAAAACCAAACCAAAACGGCAATATAAAAGAAGCGTTTCCTCAACAACACAGACCTTAATTATTTCTCAACCACACACTGATCACCACGATACAAACAGAAGAGAAAAATAATGGTCTATGATATAGAGAACATCAGAGCAGATGCTTTTCTAAACTCAAACAGATCACTGTTGTATGAACAAATTTGTTCAACCTCATACTACAATGGCCAATTCACTGTTATTATGCAGGCATCTTGTTTTCAGTTTCACGTAATGAATTAGAGAGAGAACTATTTTACAGCAACTGTGCTCAGGTAAAGACAGGCAGAGGGCAGCTGCTGTCTCCTCAGAAGCTGTCTTACTCTCCCTCGAGGAAAAATATTGTATTCATTGTATACGCTATGGACCTGAAGCCAAAGACTGTGAATTTATCCACCCAACCATAGCACGGACTTGAGGCAAATGCTCTGTATGTTTAGCTCAGCTAGCTCACTGGGTTAACAACAGGTGTGAACGGAAAAGACCCCTTCCTCCTAGACTACAGAATGACTATAATACTTGCACAGGATTTCAGCGCATTCCCTCCAGCTGCGGGAAGGAATTAGGGGAAGAACAGTGCAACAGATGATCTGACTCCCACATGCACATGTCTGAGGAGCTCCCCCCCTCTTTTCTTATCATGCTTCTGAAAACGCTTCTAAATCTTACCCTCAAGATTTACTTGGGGCAGAACACAAAAAGGATAAGCTAACAAAATTCAAAGTTAAACAGAATTCCGAATGCACCCTAAACTATACACAAAGATCTCACCAACCTGTTTCATCTCTCATTTCCAGACCCTTGGCTTTCAGTCTTGAGTAAATAAATTCTTCTTTTTCCTAAAACATGTTTTTAGACATTAGAATTTGATGTACTCAGTTCAAGCTAACTGTTGCTTTTAATCACATAGCAGCATAGTGCTTAACACCCTCTGAAATAACAGGCAATACTCATTATACCTGGAATGTCAAAAAACATTTTCCTGAATCCAGTGAGTAGGTTAAACCGGTAACTTTGTCACTGAGATCCTGCTACCTGCATGCATCAGTTAATTCATGCAAGTGTTCTACTGAAACATATAAAACTTATTTGTGGAGTAAAGTTACAGCTGAGCTTCAGTCTCGTTTGACAGGATCCAAACCCTCAGTTTATAAGACAACCTACGAAGATGTGCTGTATTGTATAACTGAAAATTTGAGCATAGAGAAAAACACTCAGCCTTAAAAAAATGAAATTACTTAGGTGGAAACAGAGTAATTATTTGCATGTAAGTTTTTCAAACTTAAAAGCAGTTCTATGGAATTAAAAAAACAAGCTTTGTTTTTTCTGTGAGATCTTTGCACGTTTTGGGAGGATACGATGATCAAGGATCATCACAGCAGATGGCGAATTACTGAACCATGACTGTTCTTCCAACAAGCATTCAGTGCCTCCTAATCAACGCTGCAATCAGGAAAGAAGACTGACCATGACCGAAAGGTCCCCTTTATAGCCTTGTTGGGATACATGGCCAGTGAAACCGGCCATGTCCCTCATTTACCCTTGGTGACTATACCTAATTTCTCTCACTTATGACAGAGCAAGAAGAGCTGCAGAATCATCTTCAACAGCTTCTCTAGCCACAGACGTGTAGGGCACAACTTCGTATTTTCCGTGTGAGGTAGGAAAAGGGGCAAATATCACGATATGCCACTAAAGAGCAACAAAGTATGCAGGCTCTTTAGCTTTGTACGTCATTTTAAAGAAATGAATGACAAGAAGGTAATTTCCACAAAGACACCATGTGTATTTGGAAGAAATGGTATCAATTACCAGGGGGTAATGGCAGGCAGAACTGAACCCTACCTCATGCAGACCGAGCCCCCGGTTTCAGGCGGGCACCGGGCACCGCGGCTGGCTCACCTGGCGGAAGGCGCAGTTGTGCCGTGCCCAGAAGCGCTGGTCGCAGGCCTGGGCCTCCTGCCGCGCCTCCCGCAGCCGCCGCTCCAGGGGCGACTCCTCAGGGGGCACGTAGAAGACCACCGGCCGCAGGTTGGAGTGCTTGTCGGGGGGACCGATCCAGTCCTTGCAGGAGTGCGCGGGGGGGCTGAAATGCAGGCCCTTGAAAACACAGGCAGAGTGCGTTATGGCCGCTTCCGCAGAGTTTCCTGACAAACATCCCGCTTTGAAATGAAACTCCACACAACCTTAAAACATGTCAGCGTGACAAGTTCAGAAATTATGCACGTTCATTTGCCCTGACCAAAACACTGGAACAGGCTGCCCAGGGAGGTTGTGGAGTCTCCTTCTCTGGAGATATTCAAGACCTGCCTGGACAAGGTCCTGTGCAGCCTGCTGTAGGTGGCCCTGCTTCTGCAGGGGGGTTGGACTAGATGACCCACAGAGGGGTCATCTCTGAACATTCTGTGATGTGATAGGTTTTAAATTGACTTTGATTTAGAAATGCACTACAGAAAAGGTAAATTTCACTAACTTCCAACAGACGGAAACCATAATTTTTTCTTTTTTAAAAGGCAATTTTGCCCCCCCCCATTTTTGCATCACCGCTATTCCACTTCGTTAAAATATCTGAGGGCAGGAGCGAGCAGCTATGCAAGCCTTCCTCCGCGCTGCTTTCTCCGCGTACCCTAGCGAACACGCACACGCGTGGGGCCTCTCGGGCCGCCCGCCCGGCCCCGCCGAGCCCGCCCGGTATTCACAAACACCCAGACGGCAAGAGGCCGCGGGAGAGGCGGGTTTTCCCCGGGACGCGCCCGCCCGGCGAGGCTGAGCGCGACGGGGCGGGCAGCCGGGGCGGGCAGCCGGGGC
>Ga0065711_1050697_pt1 | contig 10703 bp, 9 predicted proteins | sample Hoacrofraction12_FD_59098 | JGI IMG/M metagenome (GOLD analysis project Ga0065711, IMG submission 59098) | Hoatzin crop microbial communities from Cojedes, Venezuela - Epithelial fraction 12 v2 (version 2) | ecosystem: Host-associated > Birds > Digestive system > Esophagus > Crop | place...
GGTGACGGAGCCCTGGAACAGGCTGCCCAGGGAGGCTGTGGAGTCTCCTTCTCTGGAGATATTCAAGACTCGCCTGGACAAGGTCCTGTGCAGCCTGCTCTGGGTGACCCTGCTTCGGCAGGGGGTTGGATCAGATGACCCACAGAGGTCCCTGCCAACCCCTACCATTCTGTGATTCTATATCGTATCCCTTCTGCTTTTATGAGTTCATGGATGGCTCGGGTTTGTACTTGCTGGATGTTTTGGGTCCCACCGAGAGGAGATGGGGACATAACTACAGTTAGTTTGTTGTGACCCTGCTGGTTTGTGGTCTGGCGGTGGAGTGGGGAGGCACACATGAGGCATGATCCAGCTCCAGTGTTGCAGGTCCTTTCCATCTCCCATACCACATGTCCGTAACAGCTCAAACATAATTAAAACCTGGCAGCTGCTCTAAGCTCCCTGTATGGCTGGGCTTGTTAATTCTCTCCTGGACCCATCTGACATGCTGCCAGAAAGCTGAAATTGCGTTTCAGAAGAGAACAAGGGGGTCCTGCATCAGCTCTGTGAAAGCCAGAAGCCACAGCCCAGGAGACTGCAAAAGCGAGAGGTGAATTCAGTTCCTGAATGTGGTCTCCATGTGCTGATTCCTGTCCCAGATCCCCACTAGATTTCAGAAATGCCTGCAAAGTATTGCTGCTACACCCATGCTTTTTACAGGACCTTGATGGCGGGAAGGGTACAAGCCAAGGGCATGGGTTCAGAGACAGAGATTATAGTAAAATACTCCCACTAGTAGACAGAGGGAAGTGGAGAATTCAGATCAGGTAAAAACAGCCTGGATGGAAAAAATTGGGCCGCGATATCTCCAAATGAAGCAGCTATTTCTTGCCTTCCTGCTACTGGCAACATCCATTTTCTTGCAGTGGCCTCGGATGCCAACTCCGCAGGTGCCTTTTGCCGCAAACTGCAAACCAGTTCCTCTCCAGTCTTAAAAGAGGAAGCTCTGCTGTTTAATATTTAATCAAAATTATTTTGTGCCTTACGTAACACCTTGCAGCTGGGCCTGGCTGCCAGGCAGGGCCATTTTAGACCTATATTTCCCTCCATCACACGTTGCCTTGCTGCCATCTCTCTGCTTATGCTCATAGATGTTCTGTACCTGGCAAATACTTTGAGCCTGACCCCTCTGTGTGGGATTTGGGCTCATGGGGCCCAGAGCTCTTCCTCTGGCTGCAGACCTGCTCTCCGTATTGTTAGTAAGAGAGGAGTTTCCAGCAGGCAGTCCTCTGCCCTTCCCGAGCTGTGCAATTGAAGGGAACTCCTCCAGTTTGAATCTCCAGTCTGGAGTCAAACTGGAGAAGAGGATTGTTCTGCCCGCAAATAGGAGTGTCGAGGCAGAGGGTTGAGTTAGGTAGTGGCAGAGAGGGATTTTTCACTTGGAGAACCAGAAAGAGACCAAGTTTCAGCAAAAGGGAGCTTGGAAAGGAATGGAGACAGCCACCCTCTGTAGAGCTCTCCCTGTCTCCAGCACTTCTTATCTCTAAGCCTGTCTGTCTTGGGAGGGGACAGAGATGAGGTCAGACCTGCTCTCTGCATCCTGCATCTCCAGTGATCTGCAGGATCCCATAGGGAAAATGTCATCTTGCTGAGTGGGTCTGGAAAAGGACTCGCTCGGCTCTGGTCCCTCCATCTTGTTTTCTGCTGTGGTTCCCACCTGCAAACTGGAATGAACAGCCCTGCCCTGTGAGGTGCTGGGGATGAGCACTGAAACTCGCAGAGCACTCAGATGCAGTGGCAAAGTGGGGCTACAGGTATGAGAGGTAGATGGCCTGGAAGTCATGGTATTAGAGATTTTACTCCTTAAGATGCACTGCGGATCTGCCTCTGAGTCTGAACGAAAGCTACAATGGAAATGTTAATTCCCATGAGGGATTTTAAGTTGCTGGGACATACATCAACGTTTCAGGAAAGCCCAAGACCATTCTCAGAGTGCTGCCAATTTTGCACTTCTTTTTACCCAGTCCTGCCTTGATTCCTGTGAAGCTCGTGAGGCTGACATGAGCTCTTTTCTTAGTCACTTCTCTCTTTTCTTCATCAGTGGTGATCTGTGTCACAGGAACAGGCTTTGCTCGAAGAAAATGGGGAGAGAAGGGGTGGATTTAAAAGAAGTAGGGATTGCTCTTTATCTGGTTAGAAAAGCCAGCAAGTGTCAAGGAGAGAACAAGTGTGGGTGTCTGAATATGTCTGTAGTGGTGGAAAGCAGCTGCCATCCGGCAGCTGTCTGTGGCCAATGTGCCTTGAACTGGGTTCCCTGTGCGTGAGGCTCTGCACCATCTCTGGTCCCTCTCCTGGTCCTGGCAGAGAAGTAGGACATAAGGACGGTCACCTCTCTGCCAGCCACCCCAAAGTGATTCCTCCTGAATGGGGTGATCAGCTTGTGGTAGTGCTTCATAATGGGAGACCTTCCCCACAGGCAGGGAGGTTTTACTGGGATAGACAAGGACAAAGTGGGAGGCAGCACTGGGGGGCTGGCTCAGCTTGGCGTAGGGGTATGTGCATCTGCAAGGCTGCCAGCTTTGGCCATGCTCCTAGGGCCCAACATCCTGCGAGCCCTGCTGGGAGGACTGTCTGCGCTGTGCAATCGGTGGGATTGACTTCAGCGCCCTTGGGAGAGGGTGAGGGACAGTGAGACTACAGAGAGGTCTTCTAAGCGACTGAGCAAAGGCTGCCACGCAGGTTTTCAGTCCTGCCTTTCTCCAAGCAGGGCAGTAGTAGCAGACTGGGACGGTGCTTGACTACAGCACAGTTTCTTTTGGCAGATCACCCTCCGTGCCCATCCACACCGTCCCCAACAGGCTGCTCACCACACTTGGGACTTCCTCCGGGGCATGCCGTGCCGGTGCCATTTCGAGTGGGGGGTTAGGTGGTAAATCAGCTGCCTGCAGATCCTGTCTGAGGATTTCCAGGGGTCGTATTCCTGAAAGTAAGAGAACAGCTTAGCCTCTGTGTGCACCACAGCGGAACAGGAAGCAAGGGGGAGGACAGAGGAAGATGGGAAAGGCTCAGAGGTGGTAGTGAAGCAGGGGAAAGAGGAAAAGAGAATGAAAGAGGAATGGTGAGAAGGCCTGAGGTGCCTCTGTGCCACATGCCATCTCCTCCTGGGGTGGAGGAAGAGTAGTTTTGCACTGCCAGGAAGGACCCCAGGTCAGCCAGCATGTTCCTGCCCAGAGTGGGGCTACAATTTCACACCCTACCAAGGACCAAGTGGAGCTCAGAAGAGGGGGTTATTTTCTAGAGCTGTGGCAGGGGGTCCTGCTCTAGTTCAGGCAACACCCAGGAAGGCAGGGGTGGCTGACAATGCGAGAAGGGCTCTGTGCAGCGACCCCCTATGCCCTTTACTTCTAAAGATCTCCACTTTCAGAAAAGGCCAGTGCGGGGACAGCATGGGTGTCCCAGCTCCTCCCTGCTGTGTCCTCAGCAGCACCCATTCCCTGCTGGGCAGACAAGCTGCCAACCCATTGTGTTACAGAAGAAGCTAAATTTCTATCAATTTCCTTGTTGCCGTGCTTCCCAAACTCTAACTGCTTGCTGTCTTTGGACTAATTCTCTGTTCACATCATGTGGAAAGTGCACCAGCCAGCACCCTTGCCCCATTCCCTCGGTGCTCCTTGCTGGGAGATGTGCCCTGGGCCATCCCTGCCCCTCCTGCAGCAGCACCCTGACTCTGTTCCCTCCCATGCTCCAGCTGGGAGATGCTGGGATAGGGAACCAGCGAGTTCCCCATACTCCATCTTACTTCCTTGCAGTCCATTCTGCTCCTGGAGGTTTGAGTTTGGGAGCTTCCCAATGCCAGTGCCTCGCTCCAGCCCCTGCAGTAACTCATCAGGAAAAGACGGCACCAAGATGGTTGCTGCTCTCCTGGGTTTATTTTTGCAAGTGTTCTCTATTGGCATGACTTTGAACAGCACCTCTGTTCCTCTGGGGAAGCAGAACAGCAAAAGACAGCTGCTGAAGGCTGGGATTTCTGCCCCCTCTATCATATTTTCCAAATGCTGACAGGCACCTGCGTTCCCATTCCTCAGCCCTCCAGCTGAGGTGCAACATGTGCATTTACAGATTCGATAGGTAAACACATAGCAAAGCTGTCAGGGAATATGCTAATTTATTCCTTATTGCAGGTGGTTAAAGTGGTGTACTGTGGGCCAACAGCTGCTCTGTGACGTTCCCAAGCAGTCACTGAATCAGCTGAACTCCCCAGGGGTGTGCTGCCAGCATGTGGCCGTTCTGCTGTGCCAAGTGGAGCGGGACCCCAGCCGAGCACCCCCTGAGCCCTGTCCCAGCTTCCCTAGGAATCCCATGGGGACCGGCCCTTGCCCTTGGGTGTAGCTGCCTTGTTCCAGACTACAGGCATGCTGGCAAGGCTGCCGCTGGCGCCCTGCTGTCACCTGCAACAGCAAACCTTTCCAAGTGGGTGCACGTGCACACCAGGCTTCAGCACAGAAGCCGGCACGATGCTCTGCAAGCGTTTGTTGGCTCACAACTGAGAATTACCCTCCTGTTCCTTCCCATGTCCTCACCAATTTAATTCCCACTGACAGACTGGGAATTGCCCTCAGCCTGTAACGCAGTTACACCCGGCAGATGCTCAGCCAGGGTCGGAGAGGGGATGTGGTCTGCAGATGTTTGTGCTGGGCAGGGTGCCGGTGCTGTAGGGTGTTGAGTCTCTCCAGCCCCTTAACTGAACTCCTTTTGGCTTTGACGGGCAGCTCAGGTGCTCAGTACCTTTCTTAAGAATGGGGAAAATCTTATCTATATAGTGCTACATCAGTCAGTGCAGACAAGCACCTGCATCTGTAAGATATGAAAATAGCGAAGGGGGTGGTATATGCGGGTACATAGAAAGTGTAGCGTGTTCTTTGCTAGGCACCTGGGTACTGGAGTGGGGCAATGTCCCTCATGGCACCTCCCCTGAAGGGCACAGCGTGAAGCTGGAGATGGTCTGGTAGAACAGCAGGAGGTGAGGTCAAGTGAAGTACGGTTAAGAGGTACTACTGCTGCAACCCACCCCCTTCCTTTTTAGATGCTTATAAAATTTCTACAAAAATTACACTTGAAAAGATTTTTTCAGGCTGCGTTGCAGCCCTATGGTGATGATTAAACTTTGGCTAAATGTAGGTTGGCTATTGAGACCTGACTGGTTAACTGTTATTAGAGAGCCTCAGGAGATGGCAGAACAAGGTTACAAATGCCACTAATCTACACCAGGAATTCAGTGTATTCCCTAGGGCGCTGCTGTTGGCTCTGTGCTGTGTGTACTTGATTTCTCTCTTTGAATAAAGAAATTCACTCTGTTGCTCTCCTTATAAAGCAAACAAGACACTTGCCAAGTCTGATGAGCAAATGGATGTATTGCAAATCCAAGTGTGAGTGGTGGCAAAGGGTAACAGAAGTAGATATTGGTGCTGTAGTGGGACTGTGGTATCCGTGACGCTTGTCTGCACTCAGCCTTGCCTTTCTTTGTCTCTGCTCTCCTCACTCTCTGAAGGAAAGTGCTGGAGCAGTGCAGGGATACTGTGCATCTAACACATTTGCTCCTTGAACCCTGAGTTGCAATACATTCCTACAGCACCATTCTTTGCTCGGAGATCTGGGAGGCTACAGGCGGGGTATAATGCTGGGTTAGGGTAGTTACATATGGCATAGGGCCTGGGAAGAGAGGTTCTTGTCTTCCTCCTGCAGAGGCAGCAGCCTGGGCAGAGGTGCAGGGATCTCTGTTCCCCTCTGCAGCCCCAGAAGCCCCCTGCAAGCTAGCTGCTTTGAACCGCTGGGGCATCCCGGTGAATATGGCACCGCCATCCGCCCCATATATTTTTACCTGACCTGTACCCTGTCACCAAGCTTGCTATTGGTATGAAAATTAAATTCCTTATTTCTGTGCACATAACCACCCTCTCCTCTAGCTGCCTTCGTGTTCTGAGGTAGCTTTAACTGTTTTCTGCAGAAATATGCATGACATTCTATACCCTGCCACTCCAAGGGTGTACACTGGCTGGTTCTGAAGGATTGCAGAGCACCACCCAGCACCAGTCACCCCATTAGGGCTCTCTTTGATCAGTGCTGTGTTGCAAAATGTCCATTGAGCTGAGGGAAGGGTTCACCTTTTTGGGACACTGCAGATCTCTAGCGAGGCTCATCAGCAAGTCATGGGAGATGGGATCCACCAAGTTGAGGAAAGTCGCGTTTTTGTAGAGCACTTCATTGAGGAATGTTCCTTCCAGTCCCAGGTCCTACAAGAAAAACACGGTCAGTCAGATACATGGGCTCCCTCGGAGCTATAAACATGAGGTGTTTTGAAACCAGAAAGTAAAGTCCATGAGGTGCCAGCTGATTGCTCAATACAGGAAACTATCCAACAAAGGTGAAGCAGCTGTGTCTGACCCAGCATTACTGTGATGGGGATGTGGACAGCTAGAGACCTGAATGAGATGCAGCGTTGAGCTAGTCAGCCTGGGGACTGTCCGCCTTGTTTCCACCTACCATAGGAAGGTGAGAGTGATGTAATTTCCAGGCTGGCTGGAGCCCAGAGAGAATTAGCTCCAGAGAAACTTGCCATTTTGTCAGCTTCTGTGTGTGAATCTGCTGAAGGAGCCGAGCTGAGCAGGAAGGTTAGCTCTGAACCTGCTGCTCCAATTTTAGCTTCTCTGGAAGAATCAAACCTTTCTCACGTACTTCGATACTGCCATACATGCTGGTGGTGGCTGGCTGACTAAAACTCCTGCCCATCAGTAGGAGTTTAGCTGTGCTTGGAATTTCTCAGGAAATGCTAAGCACTGGCAGTATTGTCTTTCGGCTGTGATGGTAAATTTATAGGTAGCTCTATGCAACAGTCATGGGGAGTCCTCTTCCCACCTGCCACAGTGAGAGCTAGGGGAACGTTTGTGGTCCATGCAACTTACGTGCATGGACCAGGATACGGGGCATTTTTGGACATGCTGGAAGAAACCTCCGCACCCTTGGGAACAAAACGACTCCCCAGGGGCCAGATGGGTGACACTGCAAGGAACTAAGCTGTTTCTTGCTAAGAGGAAAGCTAAGATCTAGCACATGACACAGTTGCTACAATCAGGAGATACCAGAGAGCTGTGGAGGGGGGAAAAAAAGCGAGCATCTGGGAAAAAGAGATCACATACTCACATGAAAATACCTTGAGAGCAGAAAAAAATACCCCAGGAGTAGAAACGTAGAAGAAAAAAACTCCCTAATAGTGACAGTGCTGAGCTTGATTCATTTGACAAGGAGGGCTCAGCTGAGGGAGGAAACCAGTCCTCTGCCCATTCTGTATGCTGCTGCCAGGAGAAATGAATAAGCAAATGGGTGCCCCATATGTTCGTGCTGCTCCACTGAATGTGTGCTTCAGGCACCACCCAGCGCAAGATGCACTGAGAGCTCAAAAAAAAAAAAGATAAAAAGAGGGAGAAGAAAAGCTGGGTGTACATGCGTACATCACCAGGGGAGATGCAGCCATAGCTGGGAGAGGTGTGGGATCTCAACCCCACGCAGCAATCAAAGCCAGTGCTGTATCCTGCTCTGGATATGCTTGGATCGAGCAGACAGCACAATACCAAAGAGACCCTGGCTGAAGATCTGGTGGAGAAAGGAAGAATAAATCAAACACTTTACAGCCCCATCACTGTGTGTACACGGAGGATACCCATAAGCGACCAAGGAACCCAAGCAGTGGATCAGTCCCGAAAGACAGACACAGCTGGATGTGGGCCAGAAGCGTACCAAGGCATCATGCCAATGTCTCCCTTAACCATAAGGCTTCAGGGAAACGGAGCCTCCTACGCCAAGCGTACCAGGCACAGATGAGGAAAGCTGCCGAGAGGATGGTATGGCTGGGCATGCAGCAGTAGATGTCAGAGCAGTAATTAAACTCCCCCAGTTGGAGCTATACCATTAAGATGAATCTGCATTCCCATTATAAATCCTACCTTTGAGGGTTTTATAAATAATATAGCTGTAAATATTCACGTTGATATTCCATAAATTCTTAGCCCAGGGGCATTTTCTGGTTCATCCTACTTGTTTCCCTCCCTCTCTCTCTCATTTCTTGGAAAAGTTTGTACCACCTAAAGGGTGGGTGCAGACAGCAGAATATTGTAAGTCTTGCCAGTTCAGTTGGCTTAGTGCTGTTATCTTAAAAATGATAATTGGCCATTGCCTCAGCACAGGAAAATCAGACCATACCAGACTTTTTTCCCCAGTCTCCCCTGGCTTTAGCTGAATGATGCCGCCTTAGACCAGCAGGAAAGCTGCTCTGTCTTTTGCGGGTGGGTATTTCTGAGGCTGGTAAGATGATGTGCAGTGGAGCTGGCTGAGTGTTCCTGTGCAAAGCAGCTGTACACGAGCGTACACCGGTGGGTTGCAGTTGTTCTCTGTGCCGTCTTCTAAAATGCTGGGATCTTGCACCTCTCTTTGTGAATCTGCTTCTGGCTGGCTGACTTGCTTTATTTTATGACACCCTCCTGGCATTCTTGGAGCAGTCCACAGCCCTTTGGAGGCTGCAGACCACAGGTCAAAACACACTAGCAGATACAACTACATCCCTGCGGGATGCATCTGCAGGGCTGGAGCAAGACTGCGTCTGCTGGGAGCAGCAGGAGGCACGCGTCGGGAGCCCGGGTCCCCTGGTCTGGCTGAGCACGCCTGCTTGTCTGGGGAGGCTGCAATTCTGGTCGCACCACTGCTTTGCCTTCTCTGGGGTGTTTGCACCCTGGTCCAAGGCACAGTGATGAGGTGTGGGGTTAAACATCCTCACTGTCCACAAGAATGAACAAGGTATCTCTGTTTTTACAGGTAACAGAGTCTCACCTGGGACACATTAATCCGTGACTCCTGAGAGCGTGTTACTGCCAAGGTAAGCCAGTCTGTAAGGAATGACGTGCTGGGGACCAGGCTAAGGGCTGAATTTAGTTGAGGAGTGAGGGAAATTTGTAAATGAGCAAGAAGGCTGATCACAGTACTCTTTGAAGCTGACAATGGACACGTAAGGAGGACTGGTTCTGATTACATGACCCCAGACTGGCTGACAGCTGTGTTCCGTTGCTGAAGGATGGGGTACGTGCTAGTGGTGTAGCCCTCCAGCTCTGAAATCTCTGAGCACGCAACGAAGCAGCAGCTTTGGGGTGGTGCTGGAGTGGTTCCCGTCTTGCTTGGCAGAGGACAGCTATGACTACAGGATGCATGTCCCACTGCGCTGCCATGAGCAGAGGGTCACCGTTTTGACAGGGACAGGCAGAGATGGTGACCAGGAGTAACAAGGGGAACTGGAAAGGCAGTGAGCAAAATGTGAGTGTTCAGGACATCGTAATTCTGAGCGCAGATGTGGGGAAGCCGAGTGTTTAACATATCCTGAGAGGAGCTGGCAGGCTGCATTGAAAGGAGGGCTTGGAAATGACTGCCTGTTCCAGATGGCCCCGTGACTTCGCATTCGAACCCGGGCTGTTCACAGATGAAGCTTCTGGAGACCTCCAAGGTCTGTGGGGGATTTCAGTGCTCCAGTCTCAGGGAGAGGTGCTGAGCACTATAGAAAATGACATTCTGTAGTTTTGGCCTCTGGCATACCCTCTGGCATACTTATCTAATGAAAGTCTATTCGTGTTACGTCGCCACGTTCATGAAGTGAGTGGTTGCCTCTTTTTCTTCACAAGCTTCTTGTAACAGAGCCTTTCCAAAACTGCCTTTGAAATCTTATTCAACCCTTGTCTGCCACACCGGTGCACACATACAGGCTTTCTGCCGAGGGTTTACCTGTCTACGCACGTGGCAAGCGGAGTGTTTGTGATGCTGGTAACAATCCTCAAGTGAACGCTAAGGCAGCGGATGGGAAAAGCAGAGATGTAATTTTTGGTTCTGTAAGTTCTTACTCACAAGAGTGCAACTTGCTGGTAGCCTGGGGCATTGCCCACCACTGCTGGATGTGCTGTAAACCCCAGGACGCCCCGAGCAGAGACAGGGCTGTTAACGCAGCTTGCTGCAGCTGGCAGAATGGCTGTACGAGCATCCCAGCGACCTCCAGCGTACTCACACCCAGAGATTACTTGCCACTATGGCGAGAAGCTCAGTATGTTCCCAAGATGAAGCAGGTTGTTATCTAACGAAGCAACATGATAAGCTAAGAACTGATGGTGGTTTATGTCAAATCAGAGGGAGTATTTGTCCCCTGAGCTACCGGTTGCAGAGTTGCCTGCAGTTTGGGGGAGCTGAGTGCCTGGAAAGTGATGGTAGAGCACTGAGCGATGGAGTAGATGGCTCTGTTCCAGCGGCAGGGCTCTGTCCTCAGCATCAGTTTGGCACCACGCTGTCTGCACACTGGCTTTTCTGTTCCTGAATGGCGGCAGACAGGAACCAGCTCCCACTGATACACTGACCCCTTTACCTCTCCTCTCAGCCTAGATTGTCCCAAGGTCCTCTCCAAAACCATTTGGGGTGCTCCCAAAGACAGATCTTGGCCAGCCTGGCTGGGCGGGTGTACCGGGATGCGGTGGCAGTGGCTTCTCTCTGGGGGGCATCGATCCTCAGCACACCCAGGGGGTGGCACGGAGGGCTGGGGATGGGGGACAGCCGAGGCTCGGAAACCCCTTCTCCCTGTCCCCGGGCAGCCCGGGTGGGGACACGGGCAGGCAGCAGCGACCCACGGCGGCTGTCGCCTGCCGCGG
>Ga0065711_1050698_pt1 | contig 10703 bp, 5 predicted proteins | sample Hoacrofraction12_FD_59098 | JGI IMG/M metagenome (GOLD analysis project Ga0065711, IMG submission 59098) | Hoatzin crop microbial communities from Cojedes, Venezuela - Epithelial fraction 12 v2 (version 2) | ecosystem: Host-associated > Birds > Digestive system > Esophagus > Crop | place...
TCCAGGCTGAACAAGCCCAGCTCCCTCAGCCTCCCCTCATAGGAGAGATGCTCCAGTCCCCTCATCATCCTCGTAGCCCTCCGCTGGACTCTCTCCAGTAGCTCCTCATCTTACTTGAAGTGGGGAGCCCAGAACTGGACACAGTACTGCAGATGAGGCCTCACCAGGGCAGAGTAGAGGGGGAGGAGAACCTCCCTCAACCTGCTGGCCACATTCCTCTTGATGCGTCCCAGGATCCCACTGGCCTTCTTGGCAACAAGGGCAGCTCCGAGACAAGGATGAAATTCAGGTTCGCCTCATCATTGCGGAGCAGTCAGGTGTCGGAGCCGTGCCCGTGTGCACTCCCTCCCTCTCCCCCCAGCCACCCTGATTAGAACAACTCCACACAATGGCCAAGGAGGGAGTCTCAGCTACCCCACCGATGACGGTGGCACCAGGCTGCTTGCCCAGGAGACTGACCCACCCCAGCTAACCAGGGTGCAGTCCTTTCTTCATTTCTCATTTTTCTAAGCACACCGTTTCCACGAACATATTTCAATGGGATGGGATGAGAGTGCCACATGCTGAGTTACTGCAGAGTCACTGCTCCAGAAGACAGAAATTTGTATAGTGTACTTGGAATCAAGCAATAAATGAGAAACAGCAACTAACCGAATTTTATAATGCTAAAGAAAATTAATCCTCTAATATCTTTCTTTTTCAATAAAATACACAATTGCAGTAATCACTTCATAAAGTCTACAACAAAGTATAAGTATTTAAATGCACATTACCTGCTCTCTCTCTGTAGATTAATCTGAAAGAGAATCTGTTAAACGATGAACCAGCCTGAAAATGTAACTTGCAGTGAATGACAGGCACGTTTTCCTTTCACAGCGCAGGTTCCTTTAACATTTTGCTAAATTTCTTCTAACAAATTAGAGCTCTGGTGTGATATGTTTTCATTTTCTCAATCAATTTAAATGAATGTGAGAACTTTGTGATTTTTATTCAGTGCTTTTCACCTCTCACCATCATCACCACCACAGAACAAGGCAGACCACACAGTTCAAACAACATCTGCTCATTCTGAACAGATACTGTCACTTGGACAACCAATGGACTTTTGATACACTTTGAATGACAAAGATCTTTTTTTTGTTTTTTGTACGCATACAGAAACTGTGATACCTACCTGAAGAAATGATGATAAAAATAGTGCAGTACTACAAAGGAAATAATTACCCTAAATTATTCAAGAAGGGTGGCATTTATGGCTAGTCCTGTGCTCTGAAATCAGTGAAAATAAAGATTTAAGCGGTAATTTCCGTAACAAGATATTGTAATTCTCAGAAATATGTCACTTAATTATAAACTATGAGGCTTTGTAGTAAATACATTTGATTTCCATCCATTGTGGGTGTTGGGTCTTTTTACATACGTACAGCTCAGATGTTTAAATTAATTAATTTCAGACACTCCACTTAAATATCTACAAATCGTATAAAACTTATTACATGTTAGAAAATTCAGAAACATATATTATCTCTCAGTAAATACTAAAATACAACACTGGGTTTGGTGGCATGAGTAAAAAAAACATCAGACTGACATGTTCCATACTTGCTTGATTTTTCTGCCACTATGAAACTTCAAAAGCCATGATCCACCACAATAAATAACGAACAGGAGAGACACTGCCTTAAAATTAAAGATACACCAAACACGTCCCAAAACACTCAAAAATCATGACTGAAATATGGCTGTCTAGCTCCTACAGTGCCTGGGCTGAGTTCTACCCTCCTTCCTCATGCCTCCTGTTATTCCTGATTTACCTTTCGTTTGAAAATAAGGAATCTAGGTCTTCAGCCTGTGCTGCCTCATACAGAGTTTTCTGTTTCCGCATGTTTGTGTGGTTTTGTTTTGGTTTGTTTTTACAACTACAGCAAACCAAGTCTTATAGAATCAGAGCTCATATTCTTCATATTCTGTTTCTTTTTAAAACGATGCTTGGTCTCTTTCTGCACACATAGCTAGAGCTAGCTTGCTAGGAAACGGAGATCCAATTCCATTAAGAAGAAATAGCATTATGAAAAAGGCTTTCTTCATCATAAAATTAATCATACCTACTAGTCATATATCCTTAGAGCTTAATACATATTCCATGATCTGGACATAGTAAATAAACGGCTTCCTTTCAATGTAGTCCGGAAAACCACCATCTCGATCAGCTAATCAGTTTGCAAGCATTCTTCTAACAAGTAGCATTGTAACAGCTACTATTTTGGAAGAAACAAGTAAAAATTATACACTAAACATTTTTTTAATTATTAAATGGAAGAAAAGCTTTTAATATTAAAATTAGCTAAGACAACAGATCATCACTGAGAGTCAACTTTCTGTCAACAAAACACAGCAATACACAACATAAGAGTAGAGAAAAGAAATGTTCCTTGCTTGTATTACCTAATCAACTTGAAACCTGTATGATCCTATTTCGGTTCCCATGATACATATTTTTAAAAAAATACAGAAAAATCTTCAAACTACCCATGATAAACTGCAGAGTGCAAATAACCAGCCAGAGAGGTACTGTAATCTCTCCGTAGAAGATGCACAAGATTCAAAGGAATAAATCATATATGGCAAACAATTGACTTTTGTATGTTCATATATATGAATTTTGTATGCCTGTGAAGTAAATGTCAGTGTCATAGTTGGCTGGACACACAGATCTAAATCACAGAACATTATTGAAAATAATTGCTGTGACTTGACATGCAATGATTTTAACTCCTTAACAACTTTCTGATCAGAACAAATACTGAGCAATTATATGAGGGCTTCTCCTCGAAGTCATACTTCTTTCCTAGTTAACCCATGTTTGACTGTAATTTTTTTTTTATTAATAGCCATCATCTTTGTACTTGAGGAGCATCCACATGAAACACAAAACGGTACTGAAGCCTCTATTGGATTCCCAGCAGCCTCTGCATTTTCCCCCAGCCCTGCCCTCAATTGCAGTTTCCCTTAAATCATGTAACATGTGCCACAGTGAGATATTTGACCTTTTCTTGCTTTAAAGTCCACAGTTCTACAGAAAAAGAATAAACGACTCTTAGTACAAAGCGTGTTTCTAAGGCAGGTGCAAGCAGACCTGAACCTCTTTGTGGATTCCAACTGCCCAGATCGTTACACGAATGCAGTACTTGGCCCAGCGTAATCCATTTTGCTGAGACTGGACATCATTTTAGCTAATTTACTGTGAAGTAGCTTTGTGTCTGTGAACGTAACAATCAGTATGGATATAACAATTTCAGTTCTTAGGCATCAACAACTATACACATCGCACTGGAGAGACTCTGCATCTCTTTGGTGATACATCATAAACCAGCAAAAAAAATTAAATCTGAGATTTTCCATGAGCGTGTACAGTGATGTCTTTTTGACCCAACTATGGGCACAGCTGTGAGGTGCATGCATTTATCTGGCTCTGTGTGTGGGCATTTCTTCTTTTATTCTAGGAAAGGGTATCAGAAAGGACCAGTAAGGGCCTCTGCTTTCTTGAAAAACTGTGACTGGATTAATTTCTTTTCCTTATGGGCAGCTATCTCTGAAAATTATAAACCTGCCAAACCTTGAATATTTCTGAAAATATAATTATAATAAATATTTCTTGTTTCCTTCCATCACTTATCTGCTTTTGCAAAGTAGTTGCTCAGCTTGGCTTACAGGGAGCCCGCTTGATCTTCCAAGCAAGGGCCTTTGACACTATCTACAATTAACTATTAACTTGGGTTTATCTAATTACTAGAGAATATGGCATCATTGCACAATAATCCCTGACAAACTGATCATTATCAATAGTTAATGACTACTTTGTTAACTAATTGCCCTGGGGCAAAAGGGTGCCTGGGGAGAGAAACACTTTGTAACGCAAAGTAATGGCTATTAACAGCAGTGAGGTTTGGGTTGGGAGGTGCTGTTGCTGTTATAAATCCCCCAGCCCACTCCTGCTAATGATTCTTCAGGAAGAAAGGCACTGCAGCTCAGCAGACGCGGCTTTCCGAGCTGGGAATGGGTTGTGTTGAAAACAATTATCTGCTGTTAAGAATGCGCATGCTTCACCAATTAGAATGAAGAATGCAGTTACATTTATGCTATTAAGTACATGCACTAGCTTTCCTAAGGCTCTAGGAAAAGCAATCACATTATACACGTTACAGAGTCTTGAGAAAGAACAAGACTTAAGCAAAATCTGCAATGCATAATTGACGAATATATTCACTTAAAATCTTTTGTGAGCTTCCCACCAAGCCCATTTTACTGCTCTGTGTAGCCAGTACTCCACACACAGATTTCAGCTTGCCATCTACTGCAAGCTCTTTCAGGGATGCCACCAGGCAGCTTGCACTCCATTAACATCACTTGCTTCTAGTGGAAAAACAGCAGCAGCGCTTAACACGCTGATCACAAGCACCGAACAGGAAGCCATAAGTGGATTGTCGGACGAAAGCTGGAATTCCAAACTTCAGCTGGCATACTCGGGTTCAGTGCAACTCACCCAGCCCAGGCTGGTGCCTGCTGGAACTTCACATCCAGACAGCAGATGCTCAGGCCTCTGGGGTTCCTGAGAATCCCCCAGATGCATATGAATTGCGGCCTGATTATCAAATATAAGACTACATTTTAAGCACATTTTTTTTCCTTTAAGTGCACACATCTGCCTTCGCCACATCTAATCATTACCGACACACTTCTTGCCGCCATTCACAGCCTCATTATTCTTAACTAGACACTGCAACTTTCAGTTTGCCCACACATAGTTTCTCTATCCCTTTCAAATGAAAGAGCAATTTTGAAGAATACCAGAACTACTGATCTGCCTTTCTTTTGTGGGTTTTCAAATGTTCAAACACTCTTGCTTCAAAAAGTACAAAGTTTGGTGGTTTGATTGTTCTGTACTACACTGCAAAAAGATAGCAACTTGAAGAAAGACCTAGCATATAAGAAAGGAAGAAAGAGAGATGGAATTTGCTTGTGTGGAAGGAGTATAAATAAAGACTACCAAGAAAAGGGATGAAAAGCATAGAAATATCAAGATGGGCAAGAAGAGACAGCAAGAGCTGTATTAGAGATGAACAGTACAATTGTGAGAGAGCTTTCAGAGGGTAATAAATATATTCTACAATACAGGACCATATATAAAATATAGGATAAAATATGTATTCAGAGAGGATTTTATATCTATTTAAAAATGGAAGTTGGTGTTGCAACTAAAAGGAGGTTGGAGGTGTCTACATCACATTTTTGTCCAGGGTCATTATTGCTGTTGAGATCCTCACTATTCCAAGGAAGGGAAAGCGGTAACAGCATAACTTCACTGCTCTCCAGGTAGGCAGCCACCAGAAAGGTGGCTATACATATATATACAAATACCTGCAGGAAAATGAAGTGAAAGCTACTTACAATCATTTCATAGGCTTGAAATGAGCTTCCAAGTCATTACGCCCACTATCAGCTGTAAGTGGGTTTATACGGTTAAAGTCTGTTTACCCTTTTATCCAACGTCACGTGAAAAGGGTCACAATACTGATCACCAGGTATGGTCTGTTCCAGCAGTGGATCTTTTGTTTTCCTCAGAGATTCACTCTTGTTCCCCCTAGAGTGGTGAGTCTGAGGAGAGACAGGGGTGCTCTCAAACTGGGTGGTTCTGCAGAGCAGACATTGAGATCCAACCCTAGGTGGAGGGGGAGAGGGAGGAGGAGAAGTCACCAGCTGCAGAACGCCCATGGTCAAAGAGCAGAACACCTCATGTTCCAAACTATCAGACCAAGAGCTCTCTGTGGGACACCTCATGTTCCAACTATCAGACCAAGAGCTCTCTGTGGGTTTCAGCATCAAGAGATGCAGCACTGTGCCACGCGGTATCCAGGGCAGCTCTGTTTCCAAACCAACATGGGTCAAGGAGGACAACAACCAAAGAGCTGACGTTTGGCTCCTCTGGGTCACTACTCGTCTTCTGATCAAACACTCGGTTTCTGTTGAGATTTACATGGAAGGATTCTCTCCCACTACATCTAGCATATATCTGAATCATCCAAAACACAAAGCATTAGTAATTCACAGCTACGCCGAGATGATGACAAACACTACCAGAGAGGGACTTTTTGCCCTCTGGAAAAGTGGCAGAGGGAGAACGGGGAAAAAAACCCATCCCAGCCAAGTGAATTGTTCGTGCCTCACCGCACGGATGCGGTAAAGCAGTAGTGCAGGCACCGTGCCTGGAAGGAACCCTGGCAGACCCGAGGCGACTGTAACAGAACTACCTGTCTGAAGCAGATGGAGAACACAGCTGGGCATTTACATTCTGGGTGGGAAGTTAACCTTATTTCTTCCGTCTCTTTGCCATCATCTAGGGGGAGAGTGGTGAGACCATGTCTGGAAAGGAGGTGAGAACCAGGGCAATGAGTTAAATTCAACTAAATCATTTGAATAATATCTTTCATCTTCCACACCCAAAACATAACTACCTGATGCAAACTCCTACTCTTAGTGTCATTTATTGATTTTGCAGATGATTCTGAGATAGATAATGTTGTCAGTTTAGCACCATAAAAATTTATCAAGCATCCTGGAGATCCTGAACAAATGGCAAGTTTTTAGATTAGCAACTGTCTTTCTGAGCTGCTAAATATAATTAAATACAGAACACAACGCAAAAATACAAAAAAATTAAAAATCTCTCCTGAGGCGCACACTGTCCTTCATGCCAATGCCAACTTAACACGCAATATATCATCAAAGCGACATTACACTGATGATACAGAATTTATGAGGGATGTCCTGTATCTTAATAAATAGGAAGTTGAAAGCAACAGGGTGGAACAGAGGAGCACAATAACAATGTCTTCACATTTCTAAAGACCAAGAAAATAGGCCTTTATTTTTTATGCTTCTTAAAGAGAAGGGGAAAAAGAGATATTATGAATGTAGATGAAATAATGTTTCCTCCTAAAGAACTGCTAAACCAAAAGAGATAAAGTGCTAAAGTTAATCCCAGACCTCTTTGCTATATAATTCACCTTTGCTATATAATTCGCCTTCATGAAATGCGAAACTCCAATTTCTGTAGAAAAAAGCAACACCAAAGACACTTCACTCTTTCTCTTTACTAAAAAGGAATTTTCCCCATTTTCCTTTTAGTTGTCCTGAAATAAATGAAAGTTGTTACATATTGCAAAGGACTCTTCTAGACTTCTTTGGGAAAAACTTGGAATAGGTGGAAGCAGTATCTTATAGTGTAAGTGCTTGCTCAATCCTGAAAGGTCAGAGCACCTAGATTAAAAACTACCTGAAAAATAAAAAGGCATGGTGATCTTCTAATGTGAGGCAATTTGTAAGAGATTACATACTGATATAATCAGTCATAATAGTGGAAAATACATGGGCAAAGGCACCCACAAAGGGGAAGACCTCAAAATTTTCAATCTAATGCCAGAAATCTTATCTCTTGGATAATGCAGCCTTATCAGTAACTTGTATATTCATCCCCTAGCTTCCCTCAGAAATTCAAGATACAATTTTTGAAAGATAATGACTTCTTATAATACAGCCTGAAAGTGACAAAATAATCTAAGACATCTCAGTTCCATTTCCAGTGGCTGTTCAAATACTGTAGGCCTGTTGTAAATGTGTCTAACTACTTATTCCCGGTTTTCATCTGCTCAATTTATCGGTCATACTGAAACTCGGACAGGAAGCTCTTCAGGTCTTGGCAAGGAAGATACAACCGTATCAGTTGGACGTGGTTGATAAGACTCACGTGCTTCACGTATTTAACATCACAGCTGTTAACATACGCATAGCCTGAAACAAACTGCTTTCTCAACAGTCATTTACACACATGAATTTGATCAAAACAATCATGAAAACATACATGCTTTTGCCTTCATCTTTTCTGTTATGTGAGTTCTGGCCAAAAATGACACATTTTCATTTGTATCTATTTAGTCTATTTGTGTAGCTAGCCATATGCTTCTGCGTATCAAACAAGTGAATCGGAAATGACACTTCAACAACAGTAATATTCTACAGCCAAGATTCTTTTTTAACATGTATTTTCAAGGCATCACATGTTCATCAGAACAGTGCCAAGAGAAGAATAAGTACCTGCTGAGGCAGAATGGGAAGCGCCATGCCAAATATTTAAGCATCTGCACATCATATTCGATTTCTTTTGAAATATAGTTGCTTGGAAATGTTGAGAGGAAAGACAACTCGCACCCCCAGTGCTAGAAGGGAAACAATGTAAACTACAGAGCCATTCCCTGGTAGTTGTGTTGGTTCCTGGTTTTCCCAGCTTGCACCCCTAAACCCTCTCATATCAGACCACTGTTTCCAACGAACGCCTCAGTTCTACCAGGACACTTCCCGCGAGCGATGCAAGCAGAGAACTGATGTGTTTGTTCAACAGTGTTACAGAAGCCTTCGCTGTGTAGTCATGTAATTTATTGTATTTGTGCCTGTTCTCCAAGTCAGGCTTGCTTTTAAAATTTGTTGCACAGTTTCTTGTATCTTCAGATGTACAACTGACACGGTAAGCGCTATGGAAAAAAGAGCATATGGACATCTGAGAGTGAAAACCTTCCAATGAAAGCCCTCCTGGAGATGTAAAATACCTCTTAAAGTGCAACAGATTTCAAACTCTGTGAATTCTGTTGAAAATATACCACATTCAAACCTCATCACAGAAACTATTCCTTCATACAGAGCAGGTGATGTTTCAAGGCTCCAAAATTGCAAATTGAATGTTAATATTAGAATTTAATTCTATCAACTCCAGGAGGTGATGGGAATATTGCGGGGAAGAGAAAGAAGGAGGTGTTTCTTCTGATGTTAAGTGCATGAGAGAGAATTAAGATATGCAGGAGCAGGAGAAGTTAATTCAGAGCTCAGTCAAGGGGAAGGCACACAATGTGACTAAAAGAAGTTTAGGAGTAACTAATGACAGACAAGCAGGAATTCGGATGTAACAAGAAGAAATTAAAATCTTTCTTTCTCATTTGCTGTAGATACCCTGGCCAGCAAAGATGACACATCAGGACCGAGCATACTATGGCAAAACAACAGGGATATTACACAGGCGAACCTCAAGTTTAGATTAGCACGTACACTGACTATGTGGGACAGTCAAGACTAGAAGCCCCCCCGGTCACGCTCAGTCTGGTCCTGCAGCACTACCATGTGGTTCACTGCTGGGCAAGAGACATGCACCCCAGGCTACCCGCCTTGCCTCCCCTGTCAATTTACCGGAGGGCTCAAAATGAGCATGAGCCCTCACTGCAGCATTCTGGCATTCTGTTTTCTAGGAAACTCTGGATGCCAGTGTAAACATAGTTTCAAGGAAACCTGTCAAAAAGGAAAATTTCGATTCCCACCCTGAAACATACACCCCCCTCCTAAACTTTGTAATGCTTCCAGATGCCACTTTTATTGAACACAACCACTGTGCAGAAGCCACTATGTCGTTATTTATGACAATACGATAACCCAGAGCAAGAGGAGAATAATGAAGCCCACCTAAATTTCACCTCATTAATTTACTTTAACATGCTTATAAACGAGAAGAGTTGAAGAGTTCAAGAGTGGGCAGAAAAAACACCCAAGCAAGCAGTACCCAAGGATCAATCTCCTTACCAGGAGATGCCCTTCTTCAAACACCTTGTGCTAGTACTTTTGTGGGCCTGTGGTATTCTTACCTGTGCATCTCCATCTGTTTCACGAGAGGACAGCGTGGTTTGACTTCAAACTCTCCAAAATGACCCAACAGAAAGCAAGCAGCTCAGAACAGCACCAGGTGATACACTTACAGGCGAAGGAACAGAACCTGGACAGAAGTCACAGAGTATGTATATTGACAAGTGTCAGCTCGCTCGCAAGCTCAGTCCCTTGGGGAGGAGGGCTCCCACCCTCCCGTGCTGTGGGGGGGCTGGGGGGCTTCAGGTGACCGTAGTAGCAAACAGCACTTGTTCAGCGTGAAATCTAAATCATCACGAAATCAGACTTGAAACTACGCAAGTCTACGCTGACTGACAGGCAAATCATAATCAGACATCTTTCTAATCTCTGCTTAATTACAGGAGCTCAAAATGGCACATTATTTCTTTACTGGCACATGTCCTACTAATTCAACAAGATTTTATACAATAAAAAATAGCGATTTTACTGTTCATATCCCTTGATCAACACTACTTTTTGCTGAAAATCGCTCACTGATATTTACTACTTAGTATCATATAAGATATAATAATATGGTATCATAAGAACTATGATACTCAAGTTTAAAACCTTCAATATTTTCTTCAGGCTTTGGTATTCAAAGACAAGGACAAAATTATCTCAACCCTTCTTTTTTTTCAGATGCAAACATACCCTCAGCAACAGGCAACGGAGATACCATTTACAACTTCAAATTGTATTAATTGTACTATTACAGAATCAATACAGGATAAATATAATTGATATGTACGTATTTTGGTATAAAGCTCGGTGTGTCTTATTTAGAAATGTCATACATGGAAACTTCATCTGTCAAAAATTCCAAATGTTGGTTGCTCCAAGAAAAAAGCAAACTCCTCCCATCATCAGATCACTGCTGTGGCTGCTAATGACCTTCCCATTCATTTCACAACAATTTATTAAAAAAAAAAAAAAAAAAAAAA
>Ga0065711_1050700_pt1 | contig 10703 bp, 7 predicted proteins | sample Hoacrofraction12_FD_59098 | JGI IMG/M metagenome (GOLD analysis project Ga0065711, IMG submission 59098) | Hoatzin crop microbial communities from Cojedes, Venezuela - Epithelial fraction 12 v2 (version 2) | ecosystem: Host-associated > Birds > Digestive system > Esophagus > Crop | place...
TAAATCTGCCCTCTTTTAGTTTACAGCCATTCCCCCTTGTCCTATCACTACACACCCTTGTGAAAAGCCCCTCTCCATCCTTCCTGTAGGCCCCCTTCAGGTACTGGAAGGCTGCTATCAGGTCACCCCGCAGCCTTCTCTTCTGCAGGCTGAACAGCCCCAACTCCCTCAGCCTGTCCTCGTAGGAGAGGTGCTCCAGCCCTCTGATCATCTTCATGGCCCTCCTCTGGACCCGCTCCAACACATCCTCACCCCATCAGTGGGCTATCTGCTCAAAAGAAGGTGGGCATCCCTCGGTGTAGAGTCGTACCAGCCACTCCATACAACTTACTGAAAGGCAGTGGTGGGGTGATGAATTTTAGTTGTTACTGACCAAGAGAGCATAACGAGGGAACCAGCAGCTTGCAGACGGATGGCTCCCTATCCCACTGCTGCTGCAGTCTGAGAAGAAGCATGCGTCAAGCGAGCTCTGAAGGGGATGGCGCCGATTGATGTGGAGGTGCTTATTTGTGAAGCGGAGAACCTAAACGTGGGGCCGGCAGCGTTGCCAGCATGCTGACTGTCCTTAAAGGACTCCTGAATGTGCTGCATTGCAAGACTGCAGCGATTTGGCTGCAAGCTATATTTAGCCTATTTATTCTTTGTTGGTGTGTAATGTGCAGTTCAGTGGAAAACTTGGTCTCTCCAAAAAGGAGGTTTGAACCGGAGTCAAGGCAGGGAAAACACCATCTGTCTAGAAAACGTTTTTCTTAAGTGATTTGAAGGGGAAGGCTCTACATATGATATATGTGCAGGTTGCTTGGTTTGCTGCTTGGGTTTTTTTGTTTAATGTGTGTTGGGTGTGGGGTGGTTTTTTTTTTTCCTTCAGTGGTCTTCCATCCGTTAGTTTGGTTGTTAAACTCTTTTAAAAATACAGACAGAAAAATGCACTTTGTAGTTCAGCTTTTTAGGCCAACTCTTTAGTAAGAAAATGTAAATTTTTTGCTACTTACAGTGAACGACTCCAGTGCTAGGGTAAAAATGCACTGTATTTTGAAGAGGAGGTTATTCGTGTTGGAAGCACCCTTACATGTTGAACAGGGATTAGCAGTATTGTGTTAAGGAACAGAAAAGAGCAACAAATACTGTCTCTGTCTTGCAGTCTGGATTAAAGGTTTGCAAAGTGAATTGGTCATCGGGAGCAGTCCCAGGCTCTCCGGTGGCTCCCAGCAGTTTGTGCATGCAAGAAGTATTTGTGCTCTACCTTGCCAAGGAATGTGTGCCATCACTTTGAAATTAGTTCAGGAATTCCCTCTGGGAAGTGTCTGTAGCTGGGGATGTGCTCCCTTGGGATCTCCCGCTTCTAAGAGACGCGATCTGGCCGGACTGGTCAGCCCCCAGCCCCTGGACGTGTCTGAGCGGGGTTCGGCGCTGGCCTGGAGGGCACAATGTGAGGCGTTGTTGGGGAAGTTCTGAGCCGGAAAGGGCTAAGTCCATGAGCTTTTAGGTGAAAAAAGTTGGGGAGGAGAAGGATGTTTTTCAGGGCTTTTGGTCGATGAACTGTTGATAGCAATTGGAAAATGGACTGAAAAAACTACGCGCTGTGAATGAAGCAGGGATAGAGAGAGAGCGGCATCACTTCATGCATTAGCTCTAGAAATAAAAAGATTTTAAATGCCATTTGGTCTTAAAAATCAAACCTTAATTGTTGTCAGATTCTTGAGCATTGTTTGACTAATTGGGGACACAGTCGAGTGTGGACTTGACTGACCCATCGCGTTAACCTGACTGGCCGTGGCCCCGAGCAGCCTGCTCTGGCTGACCCTGTGCCGAGGGGGCTGTGGACCAGGTGGTCTCCAGAGGTCCCGTCCAGCCTCCACTCTGCGGTGACTGAAGCAGATAGAATCACAGAATGATAGATACTCGGTGTTGAAGCCCTGTCACCTTTTCAGATAGGTAATATGGAAGATGTTCTGATGTTGGCTAGTGGGGAAAAGATAAATTCGTAGGGCTTTATTCTGTGTTATGCTTTCCAAGTTCGTACAGTGTGCCTACGTGATGATACAGGTGTCTTACAATACTGCTGTAGAGTGGCTGTACAAACAAATTCTGGGTAGACCACACATAGAATAGAATTCTGCCTGTTCCTTATGAGTTTCAGTAGGCAGAGAGTCTTTATGCAGATAACATTTCTTAGGTAACATTTTCTTAGTTTTAATAATGTTATATGTGAAATACTGCTTTTTATGGATATGCAGTATCTTTTTATTCTGTTTCTTGGGTGTCTGTTCATCTGTCTCCATAATTACGTTTTATTTCCTGGAATTATGCAATCTGTCAATGTCGGGAAGGGCAGAGTGGTTAAGGGTTGCTCTGAGACTCGTCAGACAAATGCAATGCATTTCTGGCAGTTAAAAGTGTATCCTTATTAAAAATGAGAAATTTCTTCTCTCTGCCCCTCCCCAATTTACATGATTTTAAAAACCCCTCGTAAAATGGAAATCTCAATTTCTTATCATGGTTTTATAAATTTAAAATTTAATTTAAACTAGCCCATGGTGAATATTTTAAAATGAATTGTTCTTTGGCTTTGATACAGCATGCGAATATCGAAGAGTCTGGCTATAGCGATGTTTGATTGCTGCCTGGCTTTTCTTGCTCTGGCGACTCTGGGGGGGAACTTGGGTCATGCTTGGGGGCCATTACGGCAGCCCTGGCTGCAGGGAGCTGGGGAAGGAATTGACCCTGAAGTGTGTGTGTGGGTAAGGGCTGCAGAAATCCCTCTGTGCTGAAAGAGCTGAAGAGCAGAAACCAGAGCATGGTACGCTTTTTAAACAGCCTGAGTTGTATGTGGTGGCTGTTAATGACCAGCTTTAAAAAATAAAAAAATCCAGAAAGATTTATTAAGTTTGTTTAAAAGAAAAAAATGTAGTATGCACCTTACTTAACATATGTTAGGAAAGACTGAAGTAAACACTTCGGGGATTTAAAATGGAAAATGCAAGTGGCCGGAGTTCTGGGATGCACTTTGACGTTTCATGGCCTGTATCCATCTCTGTTTTCTACCAAAATGAATCCATATCCATATTGGCATGGCAGGTGTTGGGAAAAGATGATGTAATTTGGTTTTGATGCGAAGGATGCTTTTTGGAAGTCAGCTTCAATTTAGTGCTGCTATAGAACCACAGTTCATTCTAGCAGTCCTACAAATATGCCATGGCGATTCTTAATGCAGCACTGGAGAGCCAGGTGCCTGGCTTGCCATGGACCAGGCTGCTAAGTCTTTGGAAGAAGTAAAAAAACACGGGGGAGGGGGGAGCGGGAGCAGAGTCTTGACCTCACTTGGCGCTTTGAGAAAGATGTGGTGATAAAGATGAACAGCAGGAATGCTGGTTTTGGTGTCCATCTGCTCTGATGAGCTGTCGTGCTTTTGAAGCCCATTTCAATATCTGTAATCTAGATGAGGCAGTGTTTCACCCCAGAGAGTTTGATGTTTTAGGGTTCTGCTGCATTTTATTCTATGGGGAAAAAGAAATAAAATTAAATGTGAATTTTTAATTTGTGATGCAATGGTGGCTTTTTTGCCCCACCTATTTTTTCACACAGTGGTGAATATTGGGCAAGCAGGACAGTTGGGCTTGATGAGCTTAGGTCTCTTCCAACCTTAATGATTCCATGGTTGTCTGACTCTCCTCCGGTCTTTGCCATGCACAGATACTCACACATCAGACTGGATATCAGCATAAAGTGCAAATCTAGAAATTACAGAGGCACAGTGACAGAGGAGACTGCAGGTGCGCTTCAGCGCTGAAGTCTATGAAATCCTTGTAGTTGAGGGTTTTCCCCTCTTCCCTTTTCTTCCTCAACAGTTAAGCATAAGGGCCTTGGGCTTTGCTTCCACTGCCTTGGATTTGTCAGACTGCACATCACAGGGTCTTCAAACAGTGAGAGACCTGTCGGGGAACTGGAGGAGCTCTGGGATTTATTGGCAGATTGACAACCTGATAGGCACGCTCCCTTTCTTCTCTGTTTGTCGCTCTTTGATACTTTCCTTCTCGCTCTCTGAAGGGAGGGAGGGAGTCCCGCCGTAACACTAAATGTCTTCAGCATTTCCACTCCACAAAATGCTTCATCTTGCTTTAAGATTTTTTTTTTTTCAAGTCTGAAGTTCACCTTACCGTAAAGGTGCATAATTTACCAGGCCTCTTGTGATAGCTTTGTGTCTTGCAGAGAAACTGAAATGGGAACTGGGCTCATTAAAACTAAATTAGTTTAAAAAAAAAGAAAAAAGTTTCTCCTTCATGGGAACACTTGCAACTGCTATGAAAGCCTAAGATGATGCTGCTTTGTTGGTGTGAGGATAGAAAATGAGGTGATATCTTGGGAAACTGAGTATCTCTCGCAATGTCTGTTGAGCGGTGCTTAGTTTCAGGCTAGACTAGAGCAGTGTTGGTTGTACGCGTAAGATTGGCACCTCAATCCAGTTCTCGGCTCTGAGGTTTCACACGTTAGCTTAATCTCCCCGTGTCTCGCTTTCCAAGGTTTTCAGCAGAAGTAACAAAAACTCTCTCTGCCACTTGCATCTGTCCTGCCTTTTTCATTGAAGAGAGATTGAGAGGCAGGAGTGGTGCATAGACATTTGTATGTTTTTCCTGACTGCATCTGCACGCTGCCGCTGTGCAGCCAGCCTCGGAGCCGAGTCAACGTTCTCATCCCTAAAACTGGGGCATGTACCAACCAAGCAATTTATTTTAACCGATATACGACAGCACAGAATGTTGACCCTCGGTATGAGTTTGGTCTTTCTCCAGCTGTTGCCCGCCTTGACCTAACCCCGTGCCACAACAGAAAGCTGAGCAGCGCCAGCCAATATTGCCTACCCGGGATCCTCTGTGTGCAGCAGATAATGCCGCAAAGCTCCTTCCTCCTGTGCATTTAAAGTACACAGCCGTATTAGAAGATTAAGTTACTTTGAACGCCAGCAGCTCCCCATGTTGTAACTCAGGCTGTTTTTCACTTTGTTCCACTTAGAAGATCGCCAAGACTTGCTGTGACTTTTTTTCCCCACAAAGTAGATGAAGAGCATGAAATTGTTTGGTGCTGGATAATACAGTAACTGTGGGGCTGTTGCTGTTATCTTTAATGTATTAGGCAGATGTAATTTTTTTTTTTTTTTTGACATTTTGGATTCAGTTGAGTTAGTTACTGTGGGTTTGTTTGTTTGGGGGAGTGGTGGTGGTGTTATTTCTGCTACTTATTTTTTTGTAGAGCTTCTTTCCTGCTTGGCTTTGTACCTCACCAGCCTGTCAGATGAGCAATGAATACATTTGGTAGAGAAATTAGACCATTAATTCCGCAAGATGTTTTTAGCGATACTTCAAGATCTCAATTTGATAGGAAGGACTGGTTAGAGAAGGAGACCATCTGATCACTTCAGATTGAGCAATTAACTACTTAACAGCTGGAAAAAAGGTTGCAAGTGATGTGATTCTTCACACCAGCAGCACTTAGCTATTCCATCCACAGTTTTAAAATGCTTTGAACAGGAGATTAGTATCTTGCTCATTTTGCAGATGAGCAAACACAAGTACAGAGGGGAGATGAATAGGCTCAAGCAGCAGGTCAACAGCAGAGCCAAAAGAATGAATCCCGGCCGTCTAAATCCAATCCGTTAGAGCCGAGGCAATCATGTTTCCCCCAGGATTATTTCATCTGCCAGGACTGACAAGGCCAACATTTTGAAGTTTTGTGTTTGGTGTTTTTTTTTTCTGATTTTTGTATTTTTTTGGTTTTTTTCTTTGATGCTTGGGTGCCTGTGAATGAGATCCTTGGAGAGAGAGTGTATGGCCAACGCTTTCCAAAAAGATCAGGCCCTCTGGTTCAGCTAGAATGCAGCACGTGCCATCTTCGCAACACCCATTGCTTGTAGACGAAAATAAAGAGCAAAACCAAAATGCTTCTTTGCGTGCTTATTTTAAGCGAACTCATTCATTGAGCCTTGAACCGTTACTGAACCCCAGTTCAGTTCACTGATTGCCTTTTCTGTGCCCTTGGTGATGTTTTGCTTAGGAAGGGGAGCAGTGGGAGCGGGGCTCTGTTGCTTTGAGTCGCGGAGGCAGTGCCAGTTGTGCATCCCGCGTGGTGGTGGGAGCCGGGAAACTTCCCGTTCTCCTCCTGTATCTCACGCTGCCTGTGCCTGGGTCAGCTCGGTTTCCCCTGCCTCCGTGCTCCCAGGGCTTGGATCTGATGTAGCTATTCCATGGCACTGATTCACCATTAATCACGAACCTGCAGCTAATTTGGGGCTGAGTTTGGCTATGGCAGTTCATCCAGGCTCTGCTTCTTGCTCGAGAAGCCTTGCTGTTCCCCCTGCTCTGTGGTTCTTTAGCTAGGTTTAAAATACATATTGTTGCTGGCATTCGAATCCCTGTCTGCTCCCAACATACGCTATTGGCACAATACCAGCAGATGCTGTTGAGCGGTATCAAATCTTAAAGTGCAGCTATGTTCTGAAGTGCGACTGGGAAAATGGCACCGCAGGGTTCCTCCGCTCTGTCTCGGTGATGTACACGTGAAGTTTTCTCTTCAAAAGTAGATGGTGTTCATTGATTGTTTTTAACAGTCGTCTTGACAAACTCAACCTGTAATTGGATTTTGTTTTAAGGGAAATCTCGGCGGGGCTGGTGTGTGTCTCTTGCCCGTCCTTGGTCACAGCCCCTGTCCTCCCACCCTCGCGCTGTCTCAGCTCTGCAGGACGGGAGCTCTCGGGGCTGGGACGGGGGGCATTGGTCAGGGCCGTAGGATTCGGGCTTCTCCTGCAGGTTATAACTATTTCCATTTTGCTATTTAAGAACAAGTTGTTCATGCTCCATTTGAAACTCTTTAAAAATGCAAAAGCCATTTGGGGGGAATAGAAATTTCAGAAATGTCAGCAAACAATTAGCATTGCCAAGAGTGGGGTTTTATTTAAAAAAAAAAAAGTGAATGAAGGCTGAGTTAATATTCTTCTTTCCCTCTTCCTATCCTTATTCTCCTTTTGTTTGTTTGAGCTTAAATGATTATAAGCAAACGTACTGCACAACTGACTCTTTGCTTATTGTTCCTTCTCCTATGAAGTGCGGTGCCATCTGGCACATGGACAAGGGGGGAAGATTGATGGCTAACAAAGAGCACCATTCATTTTCTCCTTCCAGATTTGGACAGAAAGCAAACGTTTTTAATCAAATCTATATGTTTCTAAGGAATATAGGCTGCTGAAAATTTGCCAGCAGCTGAATTTCCCCCCTTCCCAGCTCTGTGAGAATTATATCCTGCCAGGCTGATTCATGGACGGGACAGTATGGAGGTTTTTCCTCTTGTGCATCATTTTCTTTCATATTATTGAGAGAGCAGTAAGGTAAAGGGCTGTTGGAGAGAGAAAAGTGGAAATGGTTATGTGCTGTAGTGCAAATAATCTTAAAATGTGAGAGTATAGTTCCTTTAATGGCCTCGCAATGAATCATGCAAGACAACTGTCTGAACAAAACGCACAGTTGCTTTCAATGAAGCAACCAAAACATCAGTGGAAAGTTTGCCTGCAGTGGTCTTTCATTTTTCAGAGAAAAATGAAGGACTTATGGATTCCCTCTACCCATCTTCTCTCAATAATTATGCAGTCACAGGATAATACAGGAATTTAGGATCCGTGGGTCAGAGGGAATTCAGCTGTGGTGCTCAGCTGGGAGAGGGAGATTGAGCTTTTCCAGGGAGGGGGAGGAAGGGCTGGCTGGGGGTATGGAGCAGCCGAGCTGCAGTGTGTGCTGGAAACCTGGGGAGCTCAGGTTAGGGAGCTTGGGTGGGGGGGTGGTGCTCTGGGAAGTTGTTTGGCTTTGCTGGAAGGGAAGGCCATCAGCTGTACGACTGGGGAAAGGAGGTGCTTAAGGAAGGGATGATGTACATTTTTAGGGTTCAGGGAGTATAGTCTCTGATGTTTAAATATTACTCCAGGTGCTAGATGGGTGCTGGCCTTGCTTAGCTGTGTTTCCTCACTAGGCACACATAATGAGAGGGGCTTTTGCTTTATGCTAAGATACAAAAAAGAAAAAAAAAAAAGACTTGGCCATTTGAATAATAAATTCAGATCCCTTTAATAATACCTCTAAATTAATAGGATTTCGTGTGCAGCATTCAAAAGCATTGTAAAGAGGATATGGGATATGTAAAGATAAAATGAATTTTGTAGCACTTTATAGCTGTGCAAAGAAAATGATTTTGGTTTTGATTTTTTAAATATATTTTTTCCCTTTGAAGTCTAATAATGGAGTTAATTAGCTCTAAGCACCTGGGTTTGAAGCTTTGAGAAGGATCCTTTCATTGCAGTGCTACTGAATTTTCTGGAAAGTTGCATCCGCGGGTACACGGCCTTGCCGTGGCATACGCAGCCTTGCACAACGTGCACGTGTGTGCGTGCGGAGGCAGTGCCTGTAGCTCAGACAGCGGGACTTGAAGAAGGACCTCTCTTTTTCTTAATACGAGAAAGTTCCTGCTCTTATAAAACGTGATGTCTCTAAGTCTCTCATGTCCTAGTTTCGAGGTTGGGAAGTCTTGGCAGTGCTTTGCCCTGCTAGTTCTCGTTGTGACTTGAGTAAGTAGATGATGATGATGATGCAACATGGAAGTGCTGGCCCTGAAACTGCTGAATCGATGACCAGACCCTCTGGGCAGCCGGAACGTTTTCCTGGTGTTTACCCTGCAGCGAGAGCCCGGGTGCCTCCCCGCCGGAGGAGGACACTGCTGTAACCTCGCTTCACATGGTGCTAATTTCAGTCAGAGTTTACTCGGTTGTGCATGGTTATATTTTTCTAAAATGTGATCATTCCTTCGCTCCTCTGGGTTGAAAACAGAGTTACGGATACTTGGCTGTAGGGTGCCTAAGGATTGATCACAGCTTGTTGAAGATGATGCTAAAATTTGCGGTGCTGGAAGGAGGCACAGCTTGAAACTGTACTGCAGGTCTGAGCCTGGGGCTTGCAGCCGAGGTCCTCCGGCCGGGCAAGAGCATCTGCAGGGGCTCGGGTGGCTGCGCCGGAGGGGAGGAGAGACAGCTCTGCTGCATGGCGTTGGAACGAGAAATAAAACCAACTGAGAGCAGGGAGTGACTGTGGTGACACAGAAAGTTTCCAACTGTTATATTTATATAACAATTCAGAGCTCAAATTGCTCTTGAAGCAGGCAGATTTATATCCCTTCCAAGCCTTGCTGCGCACTGTTCCCCTCTTCTTTTCTTCCTGCCGCTATAAATCTGGATGCTTTTGTTGATACAAATATTCCGTCTTTTAAGGAATTTTACTAAACTTTGTGGGCACTGAATCAAGTCTCCTGGACTTTTCTTTGCATTGGGTGATTAAGTTTTTCCTGTATCGGTCTTTAATTTGCTGCCTTTTAAATATTTCCTTGCTGCTTTTTAAATTATAGGAAAATGTCAGAAGAAAGTGTATTTCAGATATAGGGACATCTGGCATTTGTGTTTGAAAGAGAAAGCTTGTGTTTCTCTGCTTTGAAGATGGTTGGAAAAATAATAGTGTCTGTGAAGAGCGGTGTGTCCAGGAAAGGGTTCGGGGTGGAAATGTGCATGTTCACTTCTCCCTTAAAACACGCTGATGTGACCTCTTAGCAGGACAAAAGTGAGAAGCAGTGGCAAAACTTGGAAGGTTTTATGTTTGCTCTCCTATGAATCTCCACAAAGGCTTTAATAAAGGCATCCAGCGATGCTTCTAAATGCCTGTGGTGCTATTCTGGGGACACCCTGAGCCATTTGGTCCCCAGGTGGGCACAGAGTCCCTGCTCCCCAGGTCCAACAGTGCTGTGCCAGGCTGGGGAGAGCCCTGACAAGTGCTCCTTGGGGTATCTCGCAGGACTTCAGTTTGTTGAGGGGCTTGGTTTGATGTGTGTGAGCTGAAAACGTTCAAATATTAGTGCTGTGAAGAGAGGGCGCTCATAATCTTGTGCCCAACAGAAACCCGTGGGTGGGCTGGAGAGCCAACGTGGAGTTGCGCTTGGGGCTGGGTGCTGGGGTGTCCGTCCACCCTCTCCTGACTGGTGCTGGTCATGGTCTTCATGTTGTAAGTGTGTGCTTAACCGGCAGCGTGGCTAAGCGAGCTGGTGCACAGCCAGTGGAAGCGAAGGGAGGCTCCGTTGTCTTCAGTGGGTTGTGGATTAAGTCTCGGGAGAATAATAAAATCATGGTTTACTTGGCAGTAACAACGCTAGCGGTGCTGTCTGACTGCAGACAATAAACTGAGCAAGTTATGGAAAACATGATAGCCCTCTCCTGAGCAGGAGGAGAGTCACTCAGACGTGAAAGCAATCCGTTTTGCATACTGTTTCTGTGGGAACTTTCAGTGGGGTTTTTTTGACATATGGCTTCTATGTAGATTAAGTGCCAGACCTTAATTAGATAAAGTTACGATGAAATTTTTGGTGAAACCACTCAGAGCGAAGTATGGGACCTTTTATTTGAAAGTTCCCAGCTATGTACCTGCCTGCACCCTTGAGGTGCAGAGATCTGGTGCCAAGAAGCTTGTTGCGTGTGGGGAATCATGAGTTGTTTGAAGTGTGCAGGGCTGGGCACCAGAAACCTTGCTGCGAGATTCCCCCTGTAACAGTCCTGCTCTGAAGCTGGCTCTGTGGTTTGTCAAGTCTGGGGAGGGACATTCTTTGATTTTTTTTTTTTTTTTTTTTTTTTT
>Ga0065711_1050701_pt1 | contig 10702 bp, 3 predicted proteins | sample Hoacrofraction12_FD_59098 | JGI IMG/M metagenome (GOLD analysis project Ga0065711, IMG submission 59098) | Hoatzin crop microbial communities from Cojedes, Venezuela - Epithelial fraction 12 v2 (version 2) | ecosystem: Host-associated > Birds > Digestive system > Esophagus > Crop | place...
GAAGGAAGGAAGGAAGGAAGGAAGGAAGGAAGGAAGGAAGGAAGGAAGGAAGGAAGGAAGGAAGGAAGGAAGGAAGGAAGAAGGAAGGAAATAACCAACACAACAACTCAAAACACTCCATACGGCAACTGTTAAATCGGTCAAAAGCTTGACAAAACAACTCCTGCTACCTGAAATTGATACAACATGAATCATATAAAGGATCAGAGGGAGCAGATCCAGGCAGTATGGATCCTTCCTTGGCAGCCTGCAGGAGATTCAAAACTTGCGATGAAAGCACTGCAATCTTAAACTCTGTAAAACAAGGGATGCAATAATTTCTTATACAACATTAAAATAACAGTGTACTCATGAAATTTACTTCCACAAAAGGACACCAACAAATTAGAAAGGATGTAAAAATGAAGAAATGTTAAGATTGTACACCCCATAAACTGTAACTGTAGAAACAGTTTGAAAAAGAGATAGGAAGAAAAGATATCAAAGTTAAGCACTGAGGAAATATGATGGTGAACTGTTCAAATCAACAGCTGTTTGCCTTAGAAGATCTTGGCACAACGGATTTTAAATCTGGAAAAACCTGAGGGGCTGTCAGACATCCAGACTGTTTCTCATCTACCATCAAGCAAACACCCTTCTAAAAAAGATTCTCAGATCTTTTGTGAGCACCAGTTCTCCAAGGTAGAAGTAACTCCCACTTTGAATTCCAGCTTACTAGGTAAGAATTTCTGGCCTCTTTTATCTTACACCAATTGTAGAAGGTCTTGATGAAGCTTGTGTTTGTTGCCAACTGTCATTGTCTTCACAGATACTGCCAATGAAAGTAATGGACAACATACAGAATTTCAAGAAGCTACAATCTCAAATGACTCTACAATCCCATTTACTATGAAGCTATCTGCTTGTGTTCAGCTAGGCTTAATGTTTGTGTCTTAGGAAGCATAGATTGGTGCTCATTTATTTCACCATAAATATTTACTAAACAAACAAAAAAAAAGGGTGCTAAGATTGCTGAGGTAGCTGGAAGCTTAAATTTGGAATTATGCCAAAAAAACAGTAGCTTGACAGAAATAATTCAAGTTAGGTATCAGTGGGTTAATGCAATCACCAACAAGGAAGTCACTAAAGCTCCGTTTGATGTGCTGAAAGAGAAGGTAGATGTTGCGTGAGGAAATCAAATGCATAGGTTGAGTCTTGCACCAAAGGACCCAGAAGCTCCCTCCAACTATAAGCACTATGAACTGTGACAATCGTAAGAAGTGGTGGCACTTGTGGAATGCCTTCCTGTCATGAAGGATAAAATATTATATAAAGGCTGTCACGCATGATACATCATCTACAAATTTTTTGAGTTCTTACTGCAGCTGCCATTTGAAAAAAAAACCTTCCCTAAAAAAAGCATGTAAAAAAGCATAGAGCTATTTGACATAATAGAAATTCAGTCTGCGTCTTTCTATGAGTACCATTGTCTTTGCTGTATTTGTGTGATAAGAGTGTCCTCAGGAACAGGTGCTCAGGTGTTTTTGACACACCAAAACTCAGGAATGAAAAGCCATTCAATGGTTAAGTGGAAAAGCAAATATTCTTGGCAAGATTTGACTCATTCTGCTTAGTAAAAGGTAGTAGAAAGAGCACTGGGTAAGCACTAAATTTTGGTTCATTTCTCTTAACTGACAAAAGTGAATGGAATGATGTCATCTAGATGACAACTCCCTGAATTCCACAGCATTTTTTAAATGTCAACATATTTTTCATATATCTTTTCTAACACAGTTTACTGGAACAGAATAAAACTCTGAAGCTACATCCACCAACACTTCAGCTCACTTATTCCCAGTAATCCTCTCCTACCCCACAATCAACCCCATCCCACTCTATTTTACAGGAAGGCTACAACTCAGAGATATAAACACTCTAATATTTTCTCAGTTAAATGTTATCTTCATCACAAGAAGGACAGGAAATTACATACTTGGAATATATGTAAGATTTCTTAAGAGTTGTACTGAAATGAAAATTCTTGTCTGACCTTAACACTGTTATTACAACTCCTGGTCATATATGCTCACTTCATAGTGACAGACTGTGTCATTCTTTCTGTAATGTATTTTCCCAAATTCATTAAGAATAAGAAACTGCACAGCTAACGTCAGACACAAGGTCAAACTTGCTAAATTGGAGTGAAGTAATAAAGTTTATAATGGTTTATCAACATTATATAAAGTACGATTTATCTATTTTTCTTGTTTCATAAACTTGCATTTAAAGCTTAGATAAATATTCTTTAAAATATGCTCTGTCCTCACAAGTTCTTTCAGCAGTAGAAGAATTATGTAAGGTTACCAATAATTTATTTAATCTGATCATGTACATGTACATGTAGCTGAAATTTATATATATGCATTATAAGAAAAAGAAAAAAAAAGATAAAAAAGAGAACATTCTCTTCCTTACTAAGTAAAAGTGATAAACATGTTGATAGCTGCCTCCAGTATATACCTACACAGCTACTAGTAAACACACTGCTATTAACATGGAGAAAATTATAATAAGCAAGAAGTACATTTCAAATGTAAATTAGTTTATTTGACTATACAAGCTACATTCAGAATGCATCAAACCTGCAAACTGTCTGAGAAATGGATTCTCAATTTGAGATCAGCTCTGTACTGGTGACAAATAATTTTGATAAAGTAAGCAATTAAGTTTCCAGTACTTAGGGGAAAAGGAAGCTGTTCTGGAAATAATGGTCAGAATCCTATGGATTGCCTTGCATAAATATTTTTCTTTTCTTTCTTTTTCAGTATGTGCTATTGATGGAAGATAAGAAAACATCAGTTACTGACATATGTTTTTGAATTTCCTGGGCAGTTTCTGGAAATTATTGTGGTTTTCTTCAATTAGAAAACTTCAATTTTAATTGGTAAAGATTCAAAAATGTGGAAGAACTTCTATTTTTAAACTGATGGGTTTATAGTGCTTTCTGTCTGGCTCACACATCAACAATGTGCGGAGGCACATACTGTTGTTTTCAGCCATTAAAAGAAAAGCACAGATCAACCTTTGCTGATGACTGAGACCCAGTTCTTTCCAAAGAGCAGAATACCATCCTGCCCCAGAGATACTGTTTACAAGCAAATTATCTATTTTAAAGGAGAAGAGGCTAGAGAAAGTAGCAAGTAGCCCTGGAGAACAGGTCTACCCTGCTAGACCACTACAATGAGACTCATTTCCCTGATTTTCTAGGTTAAGAAACATCCATCTTGTAACCCTAGTTGTGTTTGACTGTTTCTTTTAGTACAGCTGAATGTCTAGTGACTGGGGAAAAAATGCAAATGTGACTTCTTTTTCTGCTAAAATCTACTTCCTAATGTGTTTCTGTACCTAAATATTTTCTTCTTCAGACTCCTTTCAATTATCATGACCAACTCATCATATTCTCTATGTGAGTTCTATTTATTAAGCTGTGGTCAGCCACGATGCTTGAGTAGGGACTGTCTCATTCTTTCTTGCTGTTTTGGGTGATCCTCAGAAAGAGTAAACTTCAAAGGATTTCTGAAAGTATATATGTAGGATGGGGAAACTGGCTTTCTGAAAACAACGGTGTCACTTAAATCTGAATCTTTATGACAGGAAGACTAGATTAAGAAATATTTTGGAACTTAAGTTTTGCCCAGGAATACCAAAATCAAAAACATACTCAAAATCAAGTAATATTTGCGGAAATATTATTTTGGCTAACCACTGCCTGGAGATGAAAATGGACTCCCCACTATTTACTGAAGATTAAAAGTACTATTATTCCACTAAAAAAAAAAATCAAACAAAACCAAGCAGAAAGACTTGAGGCAAAAAAAAAAATAATTAAAATCCATGTTTAGCATTAACTTTCTACAGCCACAAGTGGGCAACAAATTGTGAATACTGTCACAAATTTAGGCTCTGAAGGTCACTATTTATGCAAAGAAGGATATCTAAGTATTTATTTTGGGCCAAGAACCAAACTTCACTAATTTTTTTTAAGCATTATTGAAAATCTTTTTAATTCTAAGTTTTTGTTGTAGCTGTAAAAGCTAGAAAATAAAATATGCAAGAAAAATTATTTAATTTTGATTGGTAACCCATGATCTGAATGTAGTATTTATGGGAATTCCATAGGAGTATCAGGGTATTTTTATCTTTCAATAAGTATTTATAAAATGCTCCAGCAAAACACATCAGTCAGCCAAACCACAACTTTTCATAAATGTAATCAGGAATTTCATCACTTATATTAGGAAAGTGGCTAGCAAGCAATAGCCAACATGTCCTTTATTTCTCCTCATTTTATTCAGTCCTGCTTTGACCCTCTTCTTCTGCATGACCCCTTATCTCATCCCCATGAACTGCTGAAGTTGATTAAAAAGCTAACTGGAAGTTGATTAAAAAGTGTTCTACCAGTGCTGGTTACCTGCAGAGTTTAATTGGGTTTTGTCCCTTTCCTCTACTCTGTCTGCTCACAAGAAACATGAATTTCTTCTTTTTCTTTTGTTTTCTGTCCCTCTATTCTATTCTCTGGTTCTCTCACTCTTTTTATTTCTCTGGCTATGCTTCACGACTGTCATTCCCCTGCCCTCTAACACTCATTACGCACACACAAACACCCACAAAAACATTTCAGGGTTGATGTCTGAAGTTGTCAGGTTCTCTTTTATCATAACTAGACAGCAAGCACTCATGGTAAGTAATTTCAAATGGAATTTCTTGTTGAAAAGGCAAAATCCAAATGTGCTTTGACCATAATTGTGAGCCAGTGGGCAAGAAACCTTCTTGTTTCATTCTACAGTGGCACCACATGGTGTCTCTCTGTCCATTAACTAATGTACCTAGCATGCAATGTCAAGCTCCTTTATTCCTCTCTACTTATATAATTCACTAATCTTTATATAAGTTCTACTTGAATTTCTAGGAGATAACCGTCTTATCTTCTCATCTTCTGCATCATATGTCCAAATGTCTCTCATTTTTTTTAGTAGTACATAACAAAAAGCCTTCCTGGTAGCAAAAATATATCCCATATCCTGCGCCTTCCATCTTTTCAGTTAGCAACTGTCCATGTTCATTAAGCGTTTTTTCCTATAAACCATCTTGAAGTCCGCAATCAAAAACACCAGCTGTTTTTCCCCACTGTTGAACACCCATTAGCTGTCAATACATCTGTATAATTACTGTACTACTGCTGGGTGGAAGGTACTGTAAAAATAAGAATTCCAGGTGGAGAATAGTAAAGCATAAAAGAGGAATAAAACAACAACAAAACAATCAGATTAAATTGTCTTTGTTCACAGTATCAGACAAGTATTGCACTGTCAGTCATCCACAGCATTCAGCCTTTTTTCCAGGGCTGTGTATCTGCAGGCAAGAAGGATTAAAGCCTTAACATGTGGTAGAATCTATACACAATGCACTATTTCTTTGAAGCAAAGTATGCCAATATTTCACACGGTTAAACTCAGTCTTGTCACTTGAAAATGAACACAGTACTGAAGTAGAAAACTCAGCATACAATGATGGAACAGCCTCACTGCAACGAGAGATCTTCTGACACTAAGAAATTAATCTACTGAGCTAAACATCCCTCTTTTTAATGGCACACAGACACCTTCTGTAACTTGCCTAAATTGTCCTCGTGAAATTAACGTTTTAATTAATCTCACCAAATGCAAAAAAAAAAAAAGAAAATATGTCAACTTCTAAATAAGTAGTAATGTTCTTTCTGTTCTTACCTATTACTTCATGCTTCTTAGACTATTTTTCAGGCTTCAGAGAGTTTGCTATTTATCAGCTGCTAGCTGCCAGCTGTGAACTGATGACTGACAGCACACCTGGGCAATCTGTAGTCTATCAATATAATCCCCCTGTCTCTTCTTCATGTTTCTCTCTGGGGAACAAGATTCTCTTCTGAGACTATCAATTGGTTTGTCATACGAGCTATTCCAGTTACACACAACCTACTCCCAGGTTTTCCTTTTTCCTTATATGTGCCAGGTGCTGTGAGCAACATCCTAGGACGCAAAACTACGTGTCATGAAATTGCATGTTCCTTGCCTGACGGGTAGGATATTAGAATGTATGTCATGATGGATTATGGGATGTGGCTTTCAAGAGGTTCTGTTGTGAATGGTATGGTCACTACAGCCTTACCCAGTTTAGATAAAAATAAATAACATATCTGTTCCTTTTGATTTTAAGAAAAACAACAAATAACACATGTATTATTTATTATTTATTATTATGTATTATTCATATTATTTGAAAATCTTTTAAATTACAGGTTATACCTTGTCATTCCAATCAGTTCAGGTCCTGATGTGTCAGCACATATATATACACAGACAGAGAGTGTTTTGCCTGCACACTTTTTGAATCATATGTGATGCTCCATAAAAAGCATAACCTGGTGATCAATTCTAATTTTTATTTTTATTTTATAACAACAAAAAAAAGAGTTATAGCATTAATTAATTTCGAGATTCTCTGCAGACTGCCCACTTCCACACACGATGTTTATAAAACATTTTTAAATATAGTTATTTTCATGGTATTTTTGTATTGTCTTAAAGTAAAAATGAGGCAATAATACATATTTAGTGTTTTAAATTCTATCTGGCAAAAAATAGACATTTAGCAACAAATTCACACAAGTCCATTAAAGGAACATATGCAAATTAAATGTACATGCAAAATAGAAAGAATGTTTTTGATTACTGAAGTTATGAAACATATTGCACTATTACCACTATTAATACCACTTTAGATAGGTTTTAGCCACAGGACATGAACAGTACTATACTAGAAGTATATGAACTTTGAAACTTGTACAAAGAAGAGTTTCTGTCTGTGGATCCTTATCATCAGTGATTCTCTGAACTTGATTAAGAAGTTCAGGTCCTACTTGCTTATGATTAGTACTGTACTCACTGCACGGAAACTGGGTTGGATTCACCAGTACTATAACTCAGTAAGTTTGATCCATTCCTGATTTTTATTGAAGCAGTAAAAAACTTCCAGACAGATATCTGAACACAGTATACCTTTGCCCAAAAGACTTTGTCAGTCATTGCATTACTTGAATGAATACATATTTACAAATATTTTAAAAAAAATGTTATTATATTTGACTCTATTTAGTTCAGTATCAGAATCTTGGCTGAATGTCAGCTGTTACATAAACACAGATATTTAACATTTATTTCTCACTGACATTGTTAAAATATAATCAAGCTAATTCTTAGAAATCTGGTAGAGATATTTGCTCCCAGGCAGAATATTTTTTTGCCAGGTTTCCGCCTGCAGCAGATTTTCAATGTAGAGTTCTGAAAACAGAAATTTCTAAGAAGAATGCTGACACAACCTTCGCTCCTGTACAGCAGTCTGAACTCGCCACTGTAATAATTAAGCAATTAGGCATGACAGAGAGTGTGAGTTTCCTGAGATAATCACACCCCTGGAGTATTACAAGTCACAATCCAGAGATAAGTGTTTTTAATCCCCCAAGGGTGTGATTATATTACGATAACCACACCCTCCTGGAGGAGATTTATAAGTCGCATAAAAGTCCTTAGTGTAGAGTAAAAAGTGCTTGTATTGCAGGAGCAGGAATAAGTCTGGTTATAGACAGCACTTTGTGGCTTCCAGAAATTATTGAAGAACTGCAATATACAGCACCAATTCATTCAATTACCCATCAATCCAATCTCATTTACTGAAGAATATATCTAAGTAAATTGTTGTTGTCGTTCTCCAATCTCTAATACAGCAAACCGTGATCTGAAACTTTTGAGATGATCTAAAAACTAAAAATGTAATCTCCATTTGGGATGGCTTTACTTCCACGTTATGACAAGAATGGTCTTCCCAAATGTTATTTCCAATTCTGTCACAAAATCCGTGCTGTGCACAAGACAGCAAATTAACTATCATCTCTTACTTACTTCTGAAACTTAGGTGGGACGATCAGGAGCTCTGCTGGACTGCAAAAGGAAATAAATTGATTCTCATAATTCGACTTCAAGCAAAAGCAAAAAATATATTTACTTGAAACCCTACAATCATCAGATTTAAAACAGCCTCGATCTGTTAGTCAGCTTGTCTTCTGTCTTTGGCAGTAGGATTGAAAAACAAAATGTTGGCTCCACTTTATGTTGTGAAGAGACCAAGGGAAACTATTTGTAAAAGACCCTTGATGTTGATGTCTCTCCCACTTACTGACACTAAAATGCCATCCAACATTTGCAAACACTGATGTTTGGTTAATCATATCAAGATGTTTTGGAACTGACCCCAGCAAAGAGTTCCAAGGGTGATTGTGCTTATGCTGACTGCATGTGTGAAAGTCCTTTGCTTTACAGGAGACCTGCACATGGTGCGTAGTTCTTGCTGAGACGTACAGTGCATTAGGGGTTGATCTTTCTGTTTATTTGGCTACGACATTTGTTTTTTCACTTTACTTCTACCCAGTAAAATGTTGGCTACAGCTATTACACCATTATCTCAAGATAATGAGAACATCATACTTTAAATCAGCTAGCACAGAGATCCTTAAAGCAATCAACACAGCGAAGACTGGACAGAAGCAGCCAGTTGTTCAGCTCCATGTAGCACACATTCCTATGTTAGTTACCACTGCAATTTAAAGAGATTTGCATTTAAGTAGATACAGGTACTTTTCATTTGCATTATTTAGCATTGAGGTGTTAAAACTCCAAAGAATAAAAAAAAATTAATCTCGAAGTTTTAGATATCATTCAGGTTCACCTTCATTTTATTGTTCTGTCATTGTAATTTAATGCAAACACAAGTGTCCTGCAAGGACGATTATTACACCTGTAGCTATTCTCAGAGCTTGTTGCCACGAACTTACTGGAGAGGTCAATATTGGAAGCAGCTGGGCTGCACTGATCGTGGCTTGATGGAATTCATTATCTCAAGGGATATATACAAATTACAGTATAGATCCTAAACCTTAGGAGAGTCAAATTTCAGTTGCTTAAGGAACTGGCGGTTGAGACCACCTGCAAAGCTGTCCTGAGAGATAAAAGATGAGAAAAAGAGATAAAGAAAAAGATGATAAATAAGAGAGATGGCAGATACTTACAGATATTTTTCTTAGAGCAAGAGAACTATCAATTCTCTTGTGCAAGAAACTGGACAGTGAAGGTAGGAGACCAACACATATTAACAAGTACCTCTTCGGCAAGCTGAAACAGAAGGTGAAAATGCATAGGCAGTGGAAGCGGGAACACACATCCTGGGAAGAGTATAAGGATAATGGCTGGGAGTGTAGGCATGAGCTCAGGAAAGCTAAGCAACAAATTCAACTGCAGATAAATTTGGCAAGGGCTGTGCCAAATATATAATTAGAAGGGCTTCAGAAAAGGGAGGCAAAAGAAACTGTACCCCCACTCATAAATAAGACAGCGGATCCGACGACAACTGACATGGGGAAGGCTGAGGTACTTAATAACATTTTTGACTCAGTTTTCACTGGCAATTGCTCTCCCCATACCTCTTGAGTCTCTGAATCTCAGGGTAGGGAATACAGTAAAGAAGGCCCTCTCATCATAGGAGAAGATCAAGTTGAGACCATCTGAGTGACATGAACACAAGCAAGTCCACATGATCCACTGAGATGCATCCCAGGGTCCTGAGACAATTAGCCGATGTAGTCCCTAAGCTGCTTTCCATCATATTTGAAAACTCATGGCAGTTAAGTGAAGTCTTCAGTGACTAGAAAAAGAGAAACAACATGCTCATTTTGAAGAAGGGTAAAAAGAAGGATTCTAGAAACTACCAGGCAGTGAGCTTCGCCTCTGTGCCAGGTCAGATCATGGAACAGATCCTCTTGGAAAACATGTCAAGGCATATGGGTGGCAAGGAGGTGATTAGAGACAACTAGCACATATTCACAAAAGAGAAATCATGCCTGACTAATCTGGTAGCCTCCTGTATTGCAGTGACTGTGTTGGTGGGTAAGGAAAGAGCGATTGAGGCCATCTGTCTTGAATTCTGCAAGACCCTTGACATGGTCCCTCACAGCATCCTTGTCTCTAAATTGGTGAGATGGATGGACTATTTGATGGGTGAAGAACTGATTGGATGGTTGAATCTGGAGGGTAGTGGTCCACTGTTTAATGTACAAAGGGAAGTCAGTAATAACTGGTGTCCCTTAGGGGTCTATACTGGGTCCGGTACTGCTCAATATCTTTATTGATGACATAGACAGTGGGACTGAGTGCACCCTCATCAAGATTGTGGATGATAGCAAGTTGAGTGCAGCAGTTGATTCACTTGAGAAAAAGGATGCCATCCAGAGGAACCTAGAAAGGTTTGAGGAGTGGGCCCTCATGAACCTCATGAGGTTCAACAAAGCCAAGAACAAGGTTCTGCACCTAGGTCAGGGCGATTCCCAATATCAGTACAGGCCAGCTGATGAATGGATGGAGAGCAGCCCTGCTAAGAAGGACTTGCAGATATTGGTAGATGTAAAATTAGATGTGAGCCAACAATGTGCACTCGCAGCCCAGAAAGCCAACTATATCCTGGGATACATCAAGTGAAGCGTGGACAGCAGGTCGAGGGAGGTGAATCTGTCACCCTATTCTGCTCTGGTGAGACCCCACCTGGAGTCCTGCATCCAGCTCTGGAGTCCCCAGCACAAGAA
>Ga0065711_1009731_pt1 | contig 10701 bp, 7 predicted proteins | sample Hoacrofraction12_FD_59098 | JGI IMG/M metagenome (GOLD analysis project Ga0065711, IMG submission 59098) | Hoatzin crop microbial communities from Cojedes, Venezuela - Epithelial fraction 12 v2 (version 2) | ecosystem: Host-associated > Birds > Digestive system > Esophagus > Crop | place...
GCCTGTATATCAATAATTTTTTAAAATGTATGTAATTTCATAAAAAGAGAAAGTTAATGTGGTGGTGCACACCCCTCCCCCCCCCCCCCGGCAATTTCAGAACCAGCCAGCACTGTATTCTTGCTTGTACTGCAAGTGCGGTTAGCTGGTATGACTAGCAATTAGCTGGTATAATTAGCCATTTTTCTTGCCGTTGAACAAGAGCAGTGAGTTGGGGCAATGAGGCACTCCCTGACTATACCTGGAACCTCTACTACCCTTTTGGTAAAGGTCATAACTGCATGGTCTGAGGAACACCAAAATTACCCTATTGACAAGAATTGCTTCCTGTAGCCAAGATGAAGACTTATTAATGAAAGTCAAACTTACTGATGAAAGTCAATCATCTTGAGACCGTATAAACAGTAGTACCAAGAAAGGCCCTTTGAGCAATTCTGGACCTCAGCAGGCTGTGCCCNGTATCTCTGAGTGAGACTTCTCTCAGAGAACTTCTAACTCTGAGGTCTGAGGTTATCTGGGCTGAATTACAGAAATCCTTCACTCCTTGAGGCTCGACTTTTGCTCATTGAGGATAATTGTTAGTCGTGAGTATTTCACTGAAGTCAAGGGGAATTTTTAACCGGTGCCTTCGTCTATGCATATTGTCTGTGTGTGTGTGAATCGATCCATATTATATTATCCTATTATTGTGATTGTAGTGAATTGTTTTCAACTGCTTTATAAATGTTAACTTAACCAATGATTAATTACTGCTAAATTCCTAAGATTTTTTTCTCTCTCTGTTTAACAGTGAAAAAACCTTAAATTACCACTAGACATATGCTTTAGACTTGAGACTTTGTGATCTGAGGCTAAGTCTGGATCCAGTCAAACTGAGGCTGCTTTCTGAGGATGAGTTTAGGAAGCAAGGGGGTCCATTCCAAACCTTGTGACTGAGCGGGAAGGTCTCCCTTAGCCCTTAAAACTTTCTTCAATCATTTTACAAATTATTTCACCTCAATCCTACTCCAATTTTGTATGCCACTCATTTAATAAGTAATAGAGTGAACCACGCCAACAAACTATGTTAAATTACATTTTATAAATTCTTATCAAAATCACTGCTTGCAAATACCTTTGATGGTGATTCTTTAAGCAACCTAACCACTCATTTCGTGACAGTGAATTACATGAGTGGGACCAGGACCACACTCATAATTTTGGAGGTTTTAACCATTAGTATTTAAGTCTTCAGGCAGAATGCACAATTATCACTTTTATAGGCAGGAGTTGAGTTTTGTTTTAGGAAAATGACAGATTGTACACAGTATCTTGCTTCAGAGTCCGGTTATAATCAAGTTTAATTTAGATCATACAGGTAAAACCAAAGCATCTCTTAGGCTGATTCTTATTACTGTTATTTACAAAATTCCAGATATTCCACTTATTTTGTAAGAGAACCTTCTACAGAAGGCTAATACATTTGATATTATGACCCTGACATAAAAATACTAGCTTATATTTTCTGTATTTCTAAGTCAGCTGGCATTTGTGAGCTGACAGACAAAAGCAAAAGCTTCATCTTCAAACAGCATCTTCCAGTTACTAATCTTCTCTTCTCCATGAAGCCAACAGAACAATCTACCTGATCTTTTGAGTTCTCCCAATGATAGGATATTTTAAAAATCCAGTGTAACTATATAATCAGTCTGGACTTAACTGCATTTGTCAGCCCCGTGGGCCTGTGTGCAAAATTGCCTTTCAGCATGTTTTGAACATCTTAGTGCCTGTTGCAATTTTCTACAAGTGTAAATACAGGAAGCAGCTCAATTCCATAATCCTGCACTAGTGGCTGCAGAGTTTTCCGTTGTATTACGGCACATACAAAATCTCTTTCAGAAGTGTTTTTCAGTGTTGATCCTTGAAAGTAAATACGTGTACTTTTTAATGTTTTGAGGAGAAATCATTAGAAGTGAAAATAGTTTTTGCTTTCTGTGGAAAATATTTTACTTTTCACAGGAGGTAAAATAGGATTTTGTGTGTTCAGAAATGCTGCTATCACATTTTGTAGGAAATTTATTTCAGGTTTCCCGTTCTGCTGAAGCCTGGCATTTTCAGCCTAAGGTCTCTCACATTCTCACTCCCTGAGGCGTTAAAATAGTTTTTCTCAAAATATTTGGATTTCTCCTAACTCTCCACTCCCCAAAAATCCTAAAGTTCTTCTTTAAATTAGCACAAAAACTGCTTGTAGAATTAGAAGTCTTGTAAATGAATTTAAAAACCCCAAAAATATAAATACATGAAAATACTATTTTCTAAAACTTCAGAGACAGACACAAATCTATTAATTTACAACATTTGTACGTACAAAATGGGATACGATATATACAGAAGAACCCTGTTTATGAAGGTAGTTGTGTACAACATATATGATGTGTTGCATTTCTGGAAATTTAATTAAGTGAAAGGAAACCCAAGGCTGATGGGTAGGAGGTGACACGTAAATCACTGTATGTGTGAAACAGTTCAGATAATTAAGATGTCCAAAGCTGTAAAATGTTACATCCTCACAATTCACAGTAAAATTAAGAATTTGATTTTACTGACTACCAAAATTCCTTAGTTGTTGTAATTTGTATAACTTCTGAGTATCAGGAATCCCTATGTATGCTGACTAAACAGTAGAACAGTATTCATAAAACTAGGATGACACATTTTCTTTATTTTCAGGAACCATCTTTCTTTCTTCAGTAAAGGTATACTGAATCTTCGAAACTGTTGAGAAGATATTAAGCATAGTAACCCTTAATCAAAGCTTGTTTAAAGCATAGAACTCTGCCTGAAGAAATCTAGTATTTTAACAAAAAGTCACAAAGCTCAAAAAAGAGAAAAAGAAAATATCTTCTAAATTGCACTTTAAAATTTTATACATGAGAACTTGCCTGTGGAAATATGTTTCATGAACCTGGGAAATGCCATGTGAGGAAGAACACTTATAGAAAAGGGCATTAAAGGGTGACCAAACAAATGGTTGCCATTTTCTGCACTTCACTTGAAGGTACAGGTCTGGGGTTTGATGTTTGTTGTGTGCACTATGGTGTTTAAGATGTGGCAGGAGTTCAGGTCTGTCTGTAGATGTCCAGGTCTTACACATCAGTGCTTTGTGGGTATGTTCATCCAGGGGTGGCATGCCAGGGGTGACATCAACAGCCCAGCTCAAGTGCATCTACACCAACGCACATAGCATAGGCAATAAACAGGAGGAGCTGGAAGCCTTTGTACAGCAGAACAGCTATGACTGGTGGCTATCAGAGAAACGTGGTGTAACAGCTCACATGACTGGAATGCTGTCAGACTCTTTAGGAAAGACAGGCCAACAAGGAGAGGTGGTGGAGTTGCTCTGTATGTGAGGGAGCAATTGGCATGTACTGAGCTTTGCCTGGGGGCGAAAGAAGAACGAGTTGAGAGCTCATGGGTTAGAATTAAGGGACAGCCTCATATGGGTGATGTTATTGTGGGTGCGTACTACAGGCCATCTGACCAGGAAGAGGAAGGTGAGGAGGCCTTCTACAAGCAGCTGAAAGCAGCCTCACAGTCACAGACCCTGGTTCTGGTGGGGGACTTCAACCACCCTGATATCAGCTGGGAAGACCACACAGCCAGGCACATGCAATACAGGAGATTCCTGCAGAGCATCGATGATAGCTTTCTGATGCAAGTGGTGGTAGAACCAACAAGGAAAGGTGCTCTGCTGGACCTTGTACTAACAAACAAGGAGGAACTGGTTGAGGATGTGAAGGTTGGAGGTAGACTCGGCTGCAGTGACCATGACGTGGTGGAGTTCAGGATGAACTACGTGGAGGAAGCAGGGCAATAAGTAGGATCAAAACCTTGGAATTCAGGAGAGCTAACTTTGGCCTCTTCAAGGAGCTACTTGGAGGAATCCTGTGGGCCAGGGCTCTCAAAGGCAGGAGGGTCCAAGAGTTCTGGTTGCTGTTTAAACATCACTTCCTTCATGCTCAGGAGCGGTGCATCCCCCTGAGAAAGAAATCTAGAAAAGGAGGCAGAAAACCCACAAGCATGAGCAAGGAGCTTCTAGCAGAGCTCAGGTGGAAGACAAAGCTCCATGGAATGTGGAAAGAGGGACAGGCCACTTGGGAAGAATACAGGAATGCTATCAGAGCATGCAGGGATGCAAAGAGGAAGGCCAAGGTCCACCTAGAATGAAATCTGGCAAGGCATAAGAAAGGCAACAAGAAGGGCTTCTTCAAGTACATCAGCAGCAAACAGAAGCCTAGGGATAATGTGGGGCCAGTGTTGAACGAGGTGGGTGTCCTGGTGACGGAGGACGCAGAGAAGGCAGAGCTACCGAATGCCTTATTTGCTTCCCTCTTCAGTGCGAGGCAGGCCCTCAGGAATCCCAGGTCCTGGGGGCAAGAGAGGAAGCCTTCAGAGAGGATGACCTTCCCTTGGTTGAATAGGATTGTGTGAGAGATCACTTAAGCGATCTGGACGCCCACATATCCATGGGTCCCGATGGAATGCACTCACAAGTGCTGAGGGAGCTGGCAGATGTCATTGATGAGCCACTCTCCATCATCTTTGAAAGGTCCTGGAGGACAGGAGAGGTGCCCGAGGACTGGAGAAAGGCCATTGTCACTCCAAGCTTCAAAAAGGACAAGAAGGAGGACCCAGGGAGCTACAGGCCGGTCAGCCTCACCTCCATCCCGCGAAAGGTGATGGAGCAACTCATTCTAGAGGTCATCGTCAAGCAAGTGGGGGAAAAGAAGGTTATCGGGAGTAGTCAACAGGGATTCACTGAAGGGAAATCAGGCTTGACCAATCTGATAGCTTTCTACGATGTCATGAGTGGCTGGGTAGATGAGGGGAGAGCAGTGGATGTTCTCTACCTTGACTTCAGCAAGATTTTTGACACCATCTCCCATAATATCCTCCTAGGAAAGTTCAGGAAGTGTGGGCTGGATGAGTGGTCAGTAAGGTGGATTGAGAACTGGCTGAATGGTAGAGCTCAGAGGGTTGTCATCAGCAACTCTGAGTCTATTTGGTGGCATGTAACTAGTGGCGTTCCCCAGGGGTCAGTACTCGGCCCAGTCTTGTTCAACTTCTTCATTAATGACTTGCATGAAGAGTTGAAGTGTACCCTCAGCAAGTTTGCTGACGATACAAAACTGGGAGGAGTGGTAGATAGACCAGAAGGCTGTGCTGCCATTCAGTGAGACCTGGACAGGCTGGAGATTTGGGCGCAGAGGTACCTGACGAAGTTCAACAAGGGCAAGTGCAGGGTTCTGCACCTGGGGAGGAAAAACCCCATGCATCAGTACAGGTTCAGGGTGGACCTACTGGAGAGAGGCTCTGCAAAGAGTGACCTGGGAGTGCTGGTGGATAAGCTGACCATGAGCCAACAGTGTGCCCTGGTTGCCAAGAACGCTCATGGTATCCTGAGGTGCGTTAAGAAGTCTGTGGCCAGCAGGTTGAGGGAGGTTCTCCTCCCCCTCTACTCTGCTCTAGTGAGGCCCCATCTGGAGTACTCTGTCCAGTTCTGGGCTCCCCACTTCAAGAATGATGAGGAGCTACTGGAGAGAGTGCAGAGGAGGGCTACAAGGATGGTGAGGGGACTGGAACATCTCTCCAATGAGGAAAGGCTGAGGGAGTTGGGCTTGTTCAGCCTGAAGAAGGCTGAGAGGGGACCTTATAAATATCTGATGGGTGGGTGTCAGGTGGATGGGGCTAGACTCTTTTCAGTGGTGCCCAGCAACAGGACAAGGGGCAACGGGCACAAACTGAAGCATAGGAAGTTCCGTCTGAACATGAGGAAGAACTTCTTCACTTTGAGGGTTACGGAGCACTCAAGCAGGCTGCCCAGAGAAGTGGTGGATTCTCGTTCTCTGGAGATATTCAAGACCCGCCTGGACAAGGTCCTGTGCAGCCTGCTCTAGGAGTCCCTGCTTTGGTAGGGGGACTAGATGACCCACAGAGGTCACTTCTAACCCCTGGCATTCTGTGATTCTGTGATTCTATGGTTCTATGATTAAATAGTTTTAATAGTCATATTACTTTCTTACACACTCTTCTTGCAATTGGAAATACAAAGATAAAATACCATCAACTGAAAATAAAGCCTGAGAAAGCATGGCACTGATATTTTCTAAAATTAATGGATAAATGATATAGATGTTAAAGAGCAATACTTGGTACACACTTCATAAAAAACACTGAAATAGAGCTGGTCATAGTAATTCTAATACATATAAGAATTATACTGATATTCATGTTTTGATATGAAAATGCAGAAAACATTATGGTAGCTGCTGCACAAGCATTTATACTGTAGTACTGGCATTCTTACGAACTGCTGTACTACGACAGAAAATTAAATACTACAGTTTTACAAGATTTGCTCCTAAGTAAAATGATATAACTTGGTGGGGTTAAACCTATGTATTGACAAGAATATGGCAGGCATTTTTCTCTGCCTATGGTTCTGCTTCTTCCCAAGGTAATATTAAAAATCTTCCACCGGTTATTCATCACGACATACCAGAGAAAGGAATTTGGCTTCCTGATTGTTTTCAAGACAACTCTGAAACTATGTTAGAAACATTTGTAATGTAACAAGTGTATATCAAACGATGAACCGAATTTCGATGTACAGTAATTTGCAGCTGATAAAGACAATGCTATTTTGACACGAATTTTTCCCTACTTCTGGCTAATTGTCCAGTGCATACACTACTAAATGTGTTACAGTGCACTTTTTATGAGTCGTCATTTGACCTTGAAGGTTAGATAAGACACATTTTTCAACATTTTCTATATCTGTCAGCATCCAAGAGAGAAGCTTACTCTGTGCTTGACACAAATGTGAAATGTTTTGTATTAACCATATGCTGTAGTGTTTCAACAGAAATCCAGTCCTGCTGTTTTGCTTTTTTCTGTTTTCCTTATATTTTCATATGGATTTTCATTTGCTGTAGAACAAGTATATGGTGCAACCAATCTGTGACAGTAATTTAATGTTGCATTGTACATGACTTTCTCAGTCATTATCCAAAATGACATCAAAAGTGAAGAAACTAACTTGTTAATTCAAAGAATCACTGAAAAAATCAAAACAACATCTGCTTTCCCTGACAGAATACACTGATCCATTTCCATTGTCCATTTTTCCTGAGAATCGCCTATGGATATAAATCTTCATTGTATCTGACTTTTGTCACCCTAGATTTCAAAAGATTTTCTGTTGCCTTGACAGAACAGTTACACAGTCCACAGATTTTTATGTGCCATTTCTAACATATTCCTCTTATTCTAGTAGAATTCAACCAACCTGGTTAGGTGCTATATGTCGGACATAATTTTATAGGGTAAGTTGTTGGCACCACTTCCAGCTATAAGGGAAAGGATACTTTTCCCACTTAATCACTTATTGCCTGAAAATTATCAAAAGAATTATTTGTAACTCTTCTGAAGCTCTTTGCCAGAATTTGTTTTCACCAGTATAAAGCAGGTATCAGAGATCAAAGTAGAAGAATGATATATCTGCTCCATGTTTATCTAAGTGATTGGACAAGGCTAAGGGTAAAACCCTTACATGACATTTTATTATGTGCTCAAAGGCAAATAGAGAGGTGCAATTCATCCTGCTGAAGTGGAAAGATGCTTATTATCATCACTATGTTTTAGCTATATTTTCAACTGGAAGTGATAATTTTCACAACTCTTAAGTAGACGAGACTATTAAGTTCTGTTAAGGCACAATGGCAGCCCCACTGTATTCTTGTATTTATTATACTGATACTTTTATTATTGATAATAAATATAAGACTTTTTGTTTAAAATGTGAAATAATAAAATTAAACTACTGAAACAAAAAACTTTTACAATCTTTTGTAGCTATGGATTTACTTTCTTACTTATTATTGAATAGAGACCAATAACATAGATGGATTGTTTTATAGCACCTTACTAAGCATGACTCTATATGTTTAATACAGCTTCACAAGTACCATACAACTCGTACATGTCTAAGGCAAACAAGGGTCACTCGAACATGGGTCTATTCCTAAATCCACATTTAAACCAGCTGACAGGTTTAAATAATATTTCCATAGACCATGAAACAAGCAATCCTGTGCATTTTACCCACCTTGTCAGCGTGTCCCTTATAGGTGCTCAGTGCTGGGTACTCTAGCACATTTGGTACCTTCATCATATGGCTCCACATAGAAAATGTAGGTCATCTCTTCACTTGCCACTTTTGCTCAACATTTTTTCCAGAACTAATTCATAGGCCTCTCTTTTAGGTCTGATTGTCAACAGTAATATGCAAGTTTTCCACAAGAGCATAGCTGGAAAGACTTTAATACGATACTTCAAGGTCTGACATTCTGCCAAAAATACCCTAAAATGCGAGGGAGCCCTAAGCTATGGGACATCTCTCCTCTACACTCTCCGTAACCCTTTTCCAGCAATAGTGACATCTTTTCCACCATTCTTGTGAAACTTCTAGCTTCTGACAGATAGAAGTGCATGTAGCCCAAAGAGCAAATTAATCATTGCTGTTCTAAAATTAAATAATGTCTCTAACAATGCAAGCCGTAAATATGTTTGCCAGTGTCATGTATTAGATGACTGGGAAAGCATGAGTTTGTTATTTCTGCATTCTCCTTCAAGGGAAATGATGATTTCCAGCTGTGTTCAGTAATATAAACAAAGATTAACACAACATTTGCTACTTGAGATCTGGGCAATGTAGACCAAAACACTTGCCAACAAGCACGCACCTGGTTTCTTACTCTTCACCTCAGTGCATCTGGAGGTGGAAGTTTCTTGGATCTATTCAATATCAGTCACCATGAAACATATACGTGCTTTGGGAGAAGTGGGGTACAATTAAAGAGCCTCCCTAATGTAATGGTCCCTTGATTCTTAGAGCACTACCAACCTTAATCTCACTGGTTGTTTACTTTTCTGTTCTCTGGATTTTCAAAGTGGCAAGAGTAAGAAGTATTGAAGCAGTATTCCTCTTTTTTTAATGCCCAGACTCCTTTCTTTTCTTGTTTGTCACGAGGGATGTAATGATTTCTCATGATGGAGGCAGGAAAAAACCAGCATGGTTGAGGTAAACTAACTACATTTGTTTGATGGAAGTGTCACCAAACCATCTTTAGTCTTGCTATCTGTCATACAACTTTCACAATGTTCCTTATCAAACATTTTATCTACTCTGTGGGAAGATATGCTTTATCAGAGCACAGCTGCTTCAGTCCAAGCTACTAGAGCTCAAAATACCATCTTTTTCTCGTGAACACTCTCTACCACCCACTAGATCTGCCAGTGTTCCCAGCACAAATTTATCTCCCTAGAGATGCCTTGCTCTCTCATAAAGGGACAATAGTTCTCTCTGAGTTCTGACATCCTAATCGCTATTAGTTGGCTCTTGTTTCTACATTTCACAGGAAATTTTCACACCTCTGAGTGTGCCATTTTGCAGTTGAATTCAACTTACAGTTCACAGATGGAGAGAGACCCCTGATAAAAACTCTCGTTAGAAGACAGTGCAAGAAAACACATTTCTGTATTGTGACAGGTTAATACTCTACACATTGATTTGTTCATAGCTTTCAGGGTGTAGTGCCAAAGCCTTTAGCAAATTGGAATCAGCTTCTTTGAGAGCAGTATAAGGGAGTATAGTCTTACCAGAAAAAAAGGGAATTGACAAAGTCATTGTAACAGAGGCTCCCACCTGCATAGAAAGTAGCAGTTAGCCTTACTACATTAGCAACTCAGATCTCAAAGTTCACTGCCGTTATAAATCATGGGACTGTGTGGCTAACTAATTTTTTCAAAAGAATTAATCAGCAAAACACATCTGCACATTAATTAATCACTACTCACACAAACTGGTATATTTCAAAGAAAATCTCCCAGGAATTCAATCTTTGTTTCTCAGTCCTTTGTGACAACCATGGGGTTAACAGCACAACTCAAGTCTGTCGAAACTGAAAGCTCACTTTGCAAGATGGAACTATGACTTTAAAAAGTAAATACAAAGAAATACAAAATACAGAGAAGTTTCTGCTAACGCTGCTAACGAGCAGGCAGCTCTGACTCAGCGGGGGCGGAGTCAGCGATGATGGAGGCGTGACCCTCCTGAGTACAAAAGCAAACCCTAGGGAGTGCGAGTGACCAGGAGTGCGGCAAACAGGGTGTGGCACGTCAGAAGGGTGTGGCGCGGCAGTTTGAGCGGCAGTTCACGCAGGCAGGGCGGAGGTCCTCCCCCAGCTCCCGAGGCAAGCTCAGGAAACTTGTCTGCAGGAAGGAAGCCCAGCCATGGCACCCCACCGTCAGAAGGCTGCTTCTTCTCTGCTGGTCAGAAAGGAAGCCTCAACCCAGACTAAGGTCCCTGGAAAGCACGCAGCTGTCCAGGTCTCTGGCTGCAGCGAGTGCCACCAGCTAGCATTGGAGACGGACAGCAGCAAAGGGAATAACTGCATAAGGTGCAACCAGGTGGACTATCTACTCTGCCTGGTGGCAGAGCTAAGAGAAGAGGTAGACAGGCTATGGAGCATCAAGGAGGCCGAGCAGGAGATCGACTGGTGGAGCCGTGCCCTGACAACCCAGGAGTCTACCCAGGAACAACCTGTAAAAAAGGCCCGGGACCAAAGGGCACTAGTAACCTCCCCCCATCAGGCTGAAGGA
>Ga0065711_1050704_pt1 | contig 10700 bp, 4 predicted proteins | sample Hoacrofraction12_FD_59098 | JGI IMG/M metagenome (GOLD analysis project Ga0065711, IMG submission 59098) | Hoatzin crop microbial communities from Cojedes, Venezuela - Epithelial fraction 12 v2 (version 2) | ecosystem: Host-associated > Birds > Digestive system > Esophagus > Crop | place...
AAAAAAAAAAAAAAAAAAAAAAAAAAAGGCAAATTTCAGCTTATCTGGCCATAATAATAAGAAATGCTCTGTTGGTTAACGCAACTACGTACCAAATTAAATAATGATTTTATCAAAATGACTGACTCTTGATGATCTGAAGTTATTTCTGTAGTAGTGGAGTAAGTGCTATGGCACTTCTGTTGAAGTTGAACAGAAATCACTCCCTGTAACAGGAGGAAAGCAAACAAGCAGAAATCAGCACAGTAAACCTGTCCTGTACTAGATAGAAAACTGGGATTTGCTCTAAATTTGCTTGAGAAATGTCAGTTTGAGATTACATTTCCCACTTAAGTTTAATATAAAACATATCTTGCAGAAAAAATGTGTTCTCCAAAGAAAGTTATTTCACCAAGAAAACCTCCACTGTCACCAAAAGGAGCCAGATTAAAACGAAGCTTACCCCCTAAAACACTTGTAAACTATTTAAAAATTTCTTCCAAACGTAAAGGTAATGATGGAACAGTTACATCCCAAGAAAAAAACAAAGGTAGGTATAACTATTTAATTAATTAGCTTTGGAGATGAATGAACTTAATGCATCTCAGGTACACGTTAACTGTATAGAAAGTAGTCATTACTTTGTGTTACAGGAGAGTTAACTAGGGTACAGACAGTGTGAAGTTCAGTAGGCTTTCCTGAGTTGCTTGGTTTGGGGTGGTTTTGGGGTTTTTTTTGGAGCATTTAGGTAGGAGAAGATAAATTAAAAACTGTCTCTAGATTAACGCACCTTTGTATTACCTCAGTGCCTGTTTCAGACTGGTGTGGAGTGGTCATCATGCTAGGTGGTGTGTATATATATATATATACACATATATATCAAAATGACTGCCACAGAACTTGGAGGTCCTGTAAAGCCAGTAAGTGTTTGATTACAGACTGTGGATTTTAATATACAAAAGGGCACGCTGAAATCTTTGAGTCTCTTAACATTGGAAGGTATATTTCAAAATGTTTTGTGGCACCAGGAAGCCTTAAGGACAGGTTTTTAGAAAGGAAATAGTGTATTTGGACAACCAGTGTTTTTGCACAAACAGTAGAGAGGAATGCATGAGTAAAGTGCTGGATAGATTTGGGGCAATCAAGTCTAGCCATCTTTTCAGGCAATCATATTGCATTGTCTTGACTTCAATCTACTCCATACCCCTGAGACATCATAGGTCACAAACAGGTTAGGTGCAGAATTAATTTTACAAATAGTCAGCCCTTCACCAAACATGATTGAATTCCCAGCAAATTTTTGCAAATTTTTTTTTTAAACAAGACATCAGAACAGGATGTGGGTCAGATTTCTAGGTTTTTGTGACAGTGTAGATTTTCTGAAGCAGTTTGTACATGGGGTGTTTCTGAAACCAGCGTCTAGAATGCATATTGTATGGTTTCAGTTCTCCTTCCTGCTCAATTCTCTGTCCATCTGCAGGAAATACTCAGAATTCACATGAAGAAAAGAAAGATGCTCAATTTAAGGCAGTAAACAAAGAAGCAGAAGGAGGAGATCACAACAGAAAAAATGCAACATCTCTCATTCTTTTTGAAGAGGTAAAATTCACGTGAATTATACTGATGTGACCAATACATCCTTTCATTATGTTTAAAGAATTTAACTTTTTTTCCCCTTCCTTCCTGAGACGTCTAGGTAGATTCAAGCGTGAGGATTATCAACTTAAAAATTAATTCAATGTTTAATGATTTCATCCTCATGAGTACTTTTTTAAACCATGGATCACTATTTTACAAAGTTATTTTAAAAGATAAAGAAACTATCATCTATCAACAGCTGTTCACTGTTGGAACAGTTTGCAGGATTCTGCTAATTTAATTCCTTGATTTACATCAGAAGTGTTGGCTTATAATTTTACATGCTTACATGCACTGAGATGCTTTAGAAGTCACCATTAACACCGAAGTAATTACAATATCTAAGCCCACAGTAAATTCTTCTTTGCTTTAACCTCTTGCCCAAAAATGTCTTTGAGTCTTAAACTAAGAATACAAAATTGCAGCCAAAAACGGAATTTTACGTAAATAAAGGAGGTATAGCAATTGCTAAATGTGGGCTGATCCTACAGATCACCGGTGTAATTCTATTAAAAAGTTAAAAACAAACTCAAGAGCCACATGGATGTGGTCCTGGGCAACCTGCTCCAGGTGACCCAGCTTGAGCAAGGGTGTTGGACTTGTTGACCTCCAGTGGTCCCTTCCAGCCTCAGCCAGCCTGTGATTTCTGTAAGCTTCAGCTCAGAAGACTGATCGAAGCGTTGCGTGCCAACAAGTGAACTTTACCTGAAGCGTGTATATTGTCATTGCCCATGCGTGTTCAAGAAACCTGAATTAATGTTAAGTCTTACTCGGCCATGAGCAGTGTGACTGCATGCAGAGTTTGTAGCTATTATTAAAGCTATTGATACTTTGCACTCATTTGTTTTCTGTAGGTAGATATAATATTTGATGAAGATGCAGGATTTCTAAGTGCAATAAAGACATTCATGGCAACTGCAAAGAGACCTGTAATTCTTACTACCAATGGTGAGTAGTATTTGTTACAGTAATTAGGCTTCACAGACGGAAGAGCCTCTTTTAATAAGATGGTTTAAGTGGTAGTGGTTGAATACAGCTCCTAAATGTAAAATTAAATGAGTGGAGACTATAAAGCGAGTATTTTAGTATTTGAACAAAGATACTGACTGCTCTAATAGGTAAAGAAAATAATTCGTTTTCAACATAATGCTGTGACAGTTCACTGATACCTCTCTATATAGATCCTACGTTCAGCTTCATGTTTGATGGCTGTTTTGAAGAGATCAACTTTAGAACCCCTTCTTTGGTAAGTCTGTGTTTGGAAATGCAGATACATCCTAAGCAAGTAATTGTCAGCTAATTTAAGTTTGTAATTTAAATGTTGGTGTTGGTTTATATTTATCTGATGTAATATGTGTTTCATCAGAAGACTATTTTTGAGAGTTTTTATGTACGGATGTGTAGGATGTATTTATCTTTACATCTAGTATTTTTATTACTAGCCTTGAAGATTTCTTAATCATTTATTATTTGAGAGAATTACAATAAGAACATCACTTCATTACTTAATTTAGTTTTTAGGATGTAGTAATTAATTTCATAGATGATATATTTAATAGCTTTGATCTGAAGGCTCGCTATGTGCCAGTATTGGTTGATTTATTAAAAAGTACAGGAACTATTCTTCAATGTAAATGTTAGTATTCTGTATAGCAAATAATTTTATTTGCAACTATGTATTATATGAAAAACCTACATAAATGAGAATCAGAAGGAACTGCCTTTTGAGAAGAGGAATTTTTCAGTGTGAAATGGAAAATCTTTTGGGCTACCAGACAACTGCAGGGTTAAAAGAAAGAAAGAAAAACCTCTAATATAGTTCACAAAAACCTGTTCACTGGTGATGAGAAGCAAGGTGTATGTGGTTTCAGGAACACAGGCAGAGTATGTGTGGTTGGTTTGTTTCCAGTGAGTTGAATTTCTAAATTTAATTCTCTAATGTGGACTATTTAGATTTGATACAGTATTCTGCTTTTCCAGGGAGGTTTTAATGTAACTGTAATCTAATTTAATAAACAATCTTCTGTATTAGAAGGAAAAACGCATTGCAAGCATAAATAGAATAATTTGCTTCTGTGTGACTATTGAGTCTGGTAAGAGTTGTTTTCAGTGGTCTTTGTCTAACTTTTGTTTAGATAAATGCTGCTAGCTATCTTCAAGTGCTGTGTCTGGCTGAGAATCTACGAACAGATGTGAAAGACTTAACTGCCTTGTTAACCACAAATAACTGTGATATCCGACAAAGTATTCTCCACTTACAATTTTGGGTTAGAAGTGGAGGTGGATGCTTGAAAGACAAATGTTTGGCACATCATGGTAGGTTGATCTAATTTAATTAAAAATCTCCATCTTAACATGAATTTGATGAACTCAAACCATTCTTAGAGATGTATGAATAGATGGTAACTTTCTATAAGACTCCTAAACAGTTGGGTAGGGTTTGGGGGTTTTTTTCTGGCTACTTCAAAGCCTTGTATATATGCATAGGGAACTAAAAGTTTGATTTTTATTGCACCTGTTTATTACCAGTCATTATGGTACTTAATTATAGAATCATAGAATGTAAGGGTTGGAAGGGACCTTAAAGTCTGCCAGTTCCCTCAGGACCCGTGGATGCATCTCATCAGGCCCCATGGACTTGTGCACCTTCAGGTTCATTATCTCCCTTTCCTCTTCTGAGTAGCAAAATTGGGCACAGCAGAGAGCTAGTAGTAGTTTCCCTTCAACTCAGAATTTGCAGTTCTCTGTCCATTTAGCTGAGCTGTAGGTAATTCACCGAGAAGAAGCAGAACTGAAAAAGGAGAAAAATTGGACAGCTAACAAGCAGGCAGCAAGGGTAAGAACTTGGTCCCAAAGGATACAGGCAGAATATCCTCCACAGGTGTGGGTGTGTGAGACAGTGTGTGAGTGAGCAACAGATAGAGATTGGCAGGGCATGAAAGGAAGAACAGACTATTTCAAATGGTTACTTGCAAAGAAGGGAGAGCGGGCAGATTTGTAACAGTTAAAGAAATGAAATGGGGATGATGAATGGGGATGACTAATTTCAGTTGCTATATTCATTCAGAAGTGCAGCAAGAGGCAACAGTTACGGTATCCATTATAAAAGGAATTGAGGTAAAGAGGGGGAAAATCAATTTCATGATGCAATTGTTTCTTTTCAAGTAAACCATGTTATCTTCATGCAGGAGGAGATAAGACAAATAAAGCAGATCCCGTCATTCATTCTGAAAAGACTACTGATTCCAAGATTGATTTCTCTCAAGCTGATGCACGTCTTCAGGAGTTTCCAAAATGTGATACAGGCTGTATAGAGACATTGCTTGGCCTTAAGAATATCCTGTTGCCTTCAGAAGATCTGTTTACATTTCTTAAGGTATTTTTGTAGTTGACTAGCTAATACTTTGAATGATTGCCAGATAACTGAGTGTAATTGTCCCTGTGAATAGCATCTTCATAGAACCAAATCTCTTTGAAAAGGTTTGTTGCAGAAATTAGGGGACTGTGTCGTTACTAAGCAAAATCTGAACGGAGGCAGCCTCCTGCAAGCAAAACAGTCCCTCGCCTCATAAACACAAAGCCAGGAGTACAAGATTTTCTGTAACAACATTTTTATTAAAAAAAAAAAAAAATTAATAATAAAATTTTTCATTATTATTATTTTACAGCATAAAATCACAACCATGGAGAAATGGAATAAATTGATGCAGCTTCTCACAGAATTCCAGATGAAGAAAGTGGATTTTATATATAGTAATCTTGAACAACTTCTTCCCTTACCACTGCAAGTCCTTTCAAACCAATCTGAAGCCTCTAACTGTATACTTGAAAGGACTACCGTAGTTTCTTCAAAAAACAGATCTACTAACACTTACTGCTCTGAAAAAAGTAGCCCTGGAAAAAAGTCTAAAAAGACAAAGAAAAAAAGGCTTGATGTATTGGATGATAGTGACTTATTTGATACTGGACTGAACTATTCAGCTGAATTCATAACTTTGCCATCGGATAGTCCTACATCATGTGCTGAAGTGAACAAAAAGGAACCAAAATTGATGAATAAAGAAGAAAAAGAAATTAAAACTAAAACCTCAGCAAACAAGAAGAGGTCTGCTCTTGTTTTTGAGTGTCTGAATTCACTGACTGAATTTGTGGAGAATATGTCTTTCTTGGATTGCTGTGTAAACACTAATATCGAGGAACCACTGGAGTTTTCTAAAGATGAAGGATTTAATTGGACAAATGGCAAAATCAAGAACGGTCTTTGTGATGAATTCAGTATAGAAAATACTGATTGGTGGAGTTCCCAGAGCTGTAGTGAAATAAAGGCAACTATTGAAGCTCTCAGTTTTAACAAATGTTCTGTGAATATTTCAAAAAACTTGGAATCCTCTTTGAGCACCAGTGAAACACCTGAAAATGATCAACTGCAGGGACTTAGTTTGCACATTTCAAACACAAGAAATTCTGTATCCTTCAGTCAGTCGGCTGATTCAAGGTAAGACTTTGCTAATATTTCTGGAATATAATGCAGTTATGTGTCAAGAAAAGCATTCCACAGGTTATACAACTGTTTCAGATATCATGTGTATGTGTTCTTAGCAATAAGAATATTGTCGGTGTGTCTCGACATGCTGCCATACGTTGTTCGCTTTGCTTGTATAAGCTTAAATTAACTGCTTGACAGTCTCAGCAAAAAGTGACTTTTCTCATTTGAATAGCCTGACTATACTGTTGTTTGGTAATGGTAGCCTTAATCTTGTCTATTTACTTTAAAAACAAACACCACCACCACACCCAAAAGAATAACAAAAACCTAAAAGAAAGGCTTTTTCAAGACAGACAGATGGACTGAAATGCATTCTGCCAGTACTAGACATGCAGAGTGCCTGGTCATATTGAGGCTGTATTAAATGCATAGGTGTTGCTTGATGAAGACCTAACAGAATTCAGAGCAAAGTTATTGCAGGTTTTTTTGTAGTAACTTATGCTAATGAAGAATAAGCTTTAATATATTATAAAAGATCAAAGAATACGTTGCTGCTAGCGAGTGTGGATCTAAAAGATTGTTTTTAACATAAACAAGTCTTCATACCTGAAATGGGCATAATAGGCGAACAAAACTTGTTCAAGTGTCTGAATAGCAAAACATGTCAGACTGTTATTTCTGTACATCAGTACCCAGAAGAGCAATGTCAAAATGGATCTAACCATCTGACTTGTGAGTTATACGTTGGATCTGATATTGACACTCTGGCAAATACCAATCGCATGACACTCTTTATTTTTGAAGCCCACAGATGCTTTTGGTTACATTGTCTGAGGGATGCACTAAACCTCACATACATAACTAGATTGTGAAGACCTCCCCATCTTAGATGCTACAGTTAAGCTAAGAGCACTGGCCAAACAAACTGCTGTTTCTCGTGTTTCTGTTTGAGTGCAGCTTTGTGATGCTGCGTAAGAAACACACTGTTACAAGTTGAAGGCATCTAATCTATTGGACAGTTTTGGACACCAGTATGTTTAACAGAGTTTTAAACCAGTGGATTTGATCTTAAAGGAGCAAAATAGGGACTGCCTGAAACAATAAAGCTTTGTTCTCCATTTTAGCATTCACAAAAAAGCACAGAAGAGGCTGGCAGTCATCAGAACTGTATTTTCCAGAAGTCCTTTAAACCTGGGTAATAAGCAAGCCAGCATACTTGAATACCTCCCCACTCTTCGCAGTATCTGTAGGTCTGAGAAGCTTAAAGAGCAAGAGAAGACTAAAAGAAGGTAAGTTTTGGTTTTCCTAGATCTCACTACATTTCAATATACAAGGTAGTTAAGACTTTCAATAAAATATCAAATGATTCTAGACAAGAAAGGCGAACATTTGCCTCTAAATAATAGAAGTGTTGCCTCATATTTGGAAATAACTTTGTCCCCTTATAGTCACTTTTACTTTTCTTTTTACAGGTTCTTGCATTATCTTGAAGGGATTCATCTCGAAATACCCAGACAAATGATAAATGCTCTGTCTTTGGACTTCCCTTAAAATTGCTAAGACCAGAAATACTTTGTGCCTAATGGTGGTATTCTCACCATGTTGTTTTTTTTCACCACATTATTTTATTGTATATTTAGAGCCATTTGTATATTAAATTTCTACAAATATTTAAAATCATGTATATATCTATTACCATGGTATCTCTCTCCACAACTGAAATGTGGGTTGGTTTGGTGCTTGTCCAGTAAGTGCATTTATAATCTTAAATGCACAAACTAATCAATGGGGATTACTTCATACTATCTTTCTCTGTAATTTGTGTATCGTATAGGAAGAAGTCCTTTTGTAATGAGCAACTGTCACACCTTCAACAGCAAAGTTGCTTTTTTCAGAGGAGACTTTTATTAAATTAAGCTTGTTTCTTTCTAAATTTGCAGTTAAGTGTTCAGTGACCCAGGCTATGAGGGGGCATGGAGACAATGCGACACGTCTAAAATGTAAATGACTAAAACCAACTCTTAGCCATAATGACTGGGTAACAAAGTCTTTACAAAGCACTGTGCCTCAATGTACATATATTTGTATACATTTGGTTTAATTTTATTATTTACAGCTGTCAGATCTGCATGTTAATCTCCTGAAAAGGTAGAGAAATTATTGCTGTAGCTTGAGATGGACTCAGAGATTAGGCAAGATTTTGTAAGTCACAATTACTCCAGTGTTACTTTGGCTTCAGTAATATTTAACTACTTCTAGTCTTGTATATTGTGTTATATTTTTATACTTCATTTTGTATTTGACAAGACTTCAGCCTGCTTATTTGTGATTTAATCTGTTTTTATACGACAATAAATTTGTGACACTTTGCTACAATACTGAATATTTCTGTTCTATGTAAACTCCTAAAACTCAATGTTTTCAGTCCACAAAGATGACGTTTAAGGGTTTTTAAACTGGAAATATTTCAACTATGTACTTGTCTGCCTTTAAGTTGCAGTTGGACTGTTTCTCTTCCTCAAACTGATTCAGATTGGTGTCATGCAGTGGTACTCCACTTACCTCAATGTTTCTGTAATAATAAGGAAGGGCATTTTCTAGTACATTCTGTTTTCATCTTGTATTTTTCATGTCTTAAAGATGTTCAGGAATGAGAAATATTTATGAAAACTGTAAATTATTTTAAGCTTCCACATTGTAGATAATAATCTTTATAGCTTACTCAGTAGTCCAGAATTATCAAATAAGAATGAAGTGGTGGCTGTTCAAAATTTCATGGGTTGTATTGCTGTGTCAATGGTCTAAGGAACTCCTGTACATTTTTGTAAAAATAAATAAAACTTTTTTTAAAAAAATTAAACAACAACATAGAAGTGTATCTGTTCACTGCATTATAAAGGCAGTCTCAATCTAACTAGATTACAGTGGGGACCTACATAAATTGGAAACAGACCCTATAAAGTATTATCTTAGGAAGTTCATGAGTAATTTAAAAGACATAAGGTAGAAAGCAATGGGAGACAACGTACCTCCTTTTGAAGTCAACTCTCTGCTTCTAATAATTGCCTTAAGAATTTTTGTTACAGAATCTCCAGACTATGGTGTCCAAAAGGAGTCCAAACAGTAAGGTGGAATTCAAGTAGTTCACTTCTTGATAAGACACTTTAGTCGGTTTTATGAGGTAATTGCACACAAGCTAGTTTGAATGAAAGATAATCTACTTGTGATTATTTATTTGAACTCTGATAAAGTAGCAACTTTACATTTTGATGCATCAAGTATGAGCAGCTAGAAGAAAGCAAGTTTCTGAGGGATGGGTCTTGAAGAGAAGAGATCGGGGGCTGGTTTTGATCAACTCAGCTTAAAAGGGAATATTTCACAAGATCCATCCTGGTACTGCAGAAGTCTTCTACCTTTGATTCAAAATGTTTTCCTGCAATAGTTTGGGCTCTGCTTAGTAGAAAACACCTTTTCTTCCAAAGCATAAAAGTCAGCTTCAGGCATCTTGAGAATGACTGAAGATACCTGGAAAGGAAGAAGACAAAACCGATGCCTGCAAAGAAAGGCAAAGAATTCAGTGAAACCAGAAGTTAAAAAAACCCTTGGAGTTTCACAATGACTCTACAGTGTATTTAAGCAGTAGTTTTTACTACATGGACAATAATTTTAAAACAAAAACCAACAAACATGTTGTTCCTGATCGCAGTCAAGTTTCAAGCTTTCCTTTTTACTGTCATTCCTGTATTGCTTTCTAGAATGCTAGTGAAGGTGGTGATGTTCTAAATCCCATGAGTAATACAGAGAAAAGCAGTTAAGCCTCAGCTGTGTTCTTGCGAGCATATAGTGTATTAATACTAATGCAAAGTAGAAGTAGGAGGATGGCAGGATCCCTTTACGAGCAAGACTATCTCAGTCTTTGTAAAAGCCCTGAGACAGGTAAAGACGCGTCTCGACACCTGAGGCTTGGGAAGGGTGTGTCCCTTGCAAGATGATGAAGACACCAAAGCTCAGCCATCCGAGTACGACACTGAAAGAAATATCAGGGGGCTTCTGACCAATGCCGGGGTTTTTGGTGGTGGGTTTACAGGTTGTCCTGAAGAGAAATAACCATTTTGCAAATGTCATACACATTCTCTTTTTTCATTTTACAGCATTTCTAAAATTTTCGCAAAAATTAAGCTAGCAAAAGAGCTTCACTCTGTGGCTTGCAAGAAAGTTATCTCTGTGTCTCCTGAAATCAGAAGCAACTCCTGAAACACACAAAGTATGTTTAGAGAGGAGACATTGTTTATTCTGCACAGGGTGTGAGGTGGAGGATTTCCACCAATCAATCACATTATTTATACAACAAAAAACATTTAAAAATTGTTAGTAACGTGTGTTACCTGTTAGCCGTACCCTCCTAACTACAATTGGTTAGTTCCCTCCCACCTCGGTTTAAAGATACAGTACTCCCAAAATTCACTAGGCATGCTCACTGGCTGAGGATCTTTGCCTGGGCCAGGGTCTCCAGCTCGGGGGGATGATTTTTAGTGTTATAATGAGGGTACTTCAACTAAGGATACATGAATTCTCAGCACTGCTGCCAAGTTTGCAG
>Ga0065711_1050705_pt1 | contig 10700 bp, 8 predicted proteins | sample Hoacrofraction12_FD_59098 | JGI IMG/M metagenome (GOLD analysis project Ga0065711, IMG submission 59098) | Hoatzin crop microbial communities from Cojedes, Venezuela - Epithelial fraction 12 v2 (version 2) | ecosystem: Host-associated > Birds > Digestive system > Esophagus > Crop | place...
AACTTCAGTTCTACTGAAACTTCAGTTTCAGTATCCTTAGTTCAGGGCAGATGCTGATCCTGGTCTTTCAAGACTTGGGGAACATTGGATATATAGACAAAATGTAAAAGTTTCCTGCTTAGTTTCTAGTGCTTCATATTCACATTCCTTATGATTATGACCATTAATAGCAATATCATCTTCATATGTTTGAGAAAAGTATATATAATAGGACTGTTACTATGACCTGGAGCAACAGAGTTTGTCTGATGCACAAAACCTGTATTAATTTAAGGGCCATTTTTGTTCTACTGTGACTATTTCTGTCAGTACAACCCAGTGACCTTCAGAGGTTCAGAGTTTACGGAATGCACATAGCTTCCAGATTCCTCTAGGAAATGAAGAGCAATCTTCTTGTGCTCTGTCCTTTCCTTATCATCCACGTTTTAGGAAAATTAGGAATACACCTTCATACTATGATCTCATTTCTTCTCTTCTACCTGTTGATCATCAGGAAAAAAGTTGCTTTTGTCCATGTTCAAATTATCAGCAGTGGCACCAGACTGTCCACAGTTAGACTGAAAGGGGCAGGGCCTGGAGACTTTATTGTTTCAGCCTTTCAACAAGTCATGCAGACAGTTTTGTGTCATTTACTGTCATATAGAAGGTTTTTGCAATCATAGATGAGATTACTGTTAAAGTGGAAAAAAAATAAAATCCAAGACAAATAATTTAGATGCCAGAAACTATTATTCCTCATCCTTCTGTTCCTCCTGACTAGCTCCATAGTGCAGATCACTGGAAACTAATAAAAGGAACTAAGTGTTGTCACACACATTACTCTTTGTAGTGAGGTCCTTTGTCTCTCCATGAATTAGTATAGCTCCTGGCATAGCAGAGCCCTGCTTGCTTGGTGTCATTATCAATGCTATAACAATAACAACAACAGCAATAACAATAATATACTGGAAAACTTTATAGATGTAGAATGAAAATTGTAAATACTGCTCCCTCATTCAATGACTCATTGTCTTGGTTTCGGCTTGGATAGAGTTAATTTTCCTCCCAGTAGCTGTTGTGTTTTGGATTTAATACGAGAAGAATGTTAACACTGATGTTTTTAGTTGTTGCCAAGAAATCAAGGACTTTTTTCAGTTTTCCATATTCAGCTAATAAGGAGGTGTACAAGAGCTGGGAGGACAGCCAGGCAGCTAGCCCAAACTGGCCAATGGAAGTATTCCATAACATACATATCATGCTCAGTTTAGGAATGAGGGTTAGCTGAGGGGCAGGAATCCTCTTCTCTGGGAGTTTCAACTATCCTTTTTTTCTCTGGAGTTCAAACTTTTCTGTACCTTCAGTCTTTTTTCAGGAGTTCTGTGAAATTTGCGAAACCTGCGAGTTCCATATTCCACGATTGCTACTTGGGGACTGGCTATGCAATTGGTCGTTAGGCAGTGAGAAAAAATATTGCATTGTGTATTGTTTGTTTTGTATATTCAGTATTATTAGCAGTAGTATTAGTATTCATGTTTTCCTTTGTTGTTTTATTAAACTGTCTTTATCTCAACCCATGAGTTTTACGTTTTGTCCTTTCTCCTCCCTATCCCACTGGGGAGAAAGTGGAGGGGGGAGCAAGTGGCTGTCTCGTCCTCATTGCTGGCTGACAGGTTAAACCTCAACACACATAAATACCCGTTAATTATCATTATGTACGAAGCTAATTTTTGATATTTGACTTATTAAAAAATGGTTTGACCAAGAGCCAGTGCCTTTTCTTACTAGGTATTCATGGTAATGCAGAATGAGGTATTTGTGTCGCCACGTTCTAGATGGTCAGAGCATTGCTTCAGTGAAGAAACAACTTGTAGTGATTTGCATAGTAATCTTTCTTGTGTCCTGATGAAAGGCGGGAACCTACAAGTATTTTTATCCTAATATCTACTTGGAACTAAAAAGCTTTCAAATTACTTTCTTTTTTGCTTTTTCTCTGAAATCCATCCAGTCCTACAGGAACTTCACTCATGCATGTTTTGCCACCACAAGACAGGAAAAATTTGATTGAAATAATGAAGACTAGGCAAATGAATAGCTATTTTCCTAGCTCTGAGTCTTGGCAGGGTGTAATTGTTGGTTTGAAAACCTGGGGAAAGGCACACATATTTTATTTCTCCTTTTGGAATTATCAGACATAGATTTGGTTAGAACAAACCAAAGGTTTGGTTCAGAGGTGGGCAGCATGATGACATGGGAGACATAGCAAATGTGGTGCTTCCCATATGACAGGTCTTTGTTGTTTCTATTCTGAACTTTTAACTTTTAAATACAGGTGAAATGTGTAATACACTTGATGACAAACCAACTTCTTAAAATTTGGTTATAAATAGACTGCCTATGTCAATAATAGTAGACTCAATCCATTATTGCTACATGTGCTTCCATACTTAGTTCATGTTTCTGTTATTGGCGTTGCTCAGAAGGATTGAGCAATCATTGCTTTACTTTGAGTTTATGAGTATACTCCAGCTGTGATGAGACTAGTGCAAGTCATCAACACCCAGGCAACACAGTGATAACCGTAAACCAGTCTTATGTTTCGAACCAATTATGTTAACAGCATTTTCTTAGTTAGTACTGCACTAGTGTTGGTATTGCTCATATTGTGTTTGGGTGACTGGTGTTCACATTGGTTTAACTTGCATTGAAATTAATGGCCACAGTTGTGCAGGATTCATTTCAATATTCTTTCCAATACCTAACCAATACCTCAAAATGTGGCTTAGCTTTTATTGCTTTCAGATGGTAACTGTGAAAATGTAATGGAGGTTCCACAGTGCATTCCTAGTTCCCCTGATGAACTCACATTCTGCTCTGCCAGGAGATGTTAATGGTACTAGCACTGACACTAGTGCGCTTTAGACACATGTAAAATACAGGGATACTCAAGTCAGCTTCAGACTGGCCATCTTGTGCATCAGCCTAGTAATGACATCACGAAAATGGATTATTTTAGTTAAAGAGGTCATTAAATAACTCCCAATCACCTCAGAATTCAGAAAAGCGAGTGGCTGAGATTTACAGTTATGAAATGGAGAGCAGAATTTGAGCTTTTCAGAGCAGGCTACAGAGCCATTCAGTGGCAGAATAAACTTCTTTCAGCACAGTGTCTTTTTGCTGTCTTTTTGGAAAGCATTGGGTCCCACATCCAAGGAAAACGTTAACTATATATGAACTCTTCTGGCTCATGCAACACTGTGTTTGCATTACAAAGTCAGAAGAGGAGAAAGATGAGTTTGGGTTGTTGGAGTGAAATCAGATGATGGAGGGTTAAAAAGACATCTAGCAGATACTACTGGACTTGATCCCTTCAGAGGCTACTTCTGGATATCCTGCCATTTGTTTTGCTTTTAAGATGATGGCAGGTTTTAGAAAGAAAGCTCAATATTGCTTTTAATGTCCTGGTGGACTCAGAAATATTTTGGGACTATTTGTCTTTTGACAAGGCTTTTTGTGCTTGCATATTTAAATGCTCCTGCTTGGTAAAAGAATGCAGCTGTGGAAGCAAACATGAAACTTAAGTTTTAAGTTTACAGAGAGTTTGTGCTTAGCTTTCACAAATGGTGCCTCCAACAAGTAGATGGGACTTATAGGCTGGTTCAGATTTGTTGATACAAAGAGCAAACCAAATTGCGTTGTTACTTTAAAGACAGAGTCTTGTAATAAAATTTTTATGGACTATTTGATGGCAAGGTTATCTCCAATTTATTGTTTTGCTTACTATAAGAAGTTAGGTAAGACAGAGATTTTACTCTTATTGTGGTATAAAACCTGATTTCATCAAGAATTTACTGCTTCGGGGAAGTGATTTTGAACTTTAGCTGGGGCTATTGACTAATCACCTGACTCATTTGCTTTTTTCCCTTGGAAAGGCGTTACCATTTTCATCACATTTTAGCATGCGTGTTTGAATGAGAAACCTCACAGAATTCTATATAAATGACTTCCACAGACTCAGCCTATTAGTACACCCTGCTGGGATGATATAAGGTAAGAGTTACATAGCTCACTGGATAACTCTATAGATGCCAAAGGCATATGTTATGTTAAAATCAGAAGGTTTTTAGTTTTCTATTATATGCTATGTAAGTGTTAACTTAGGAACAATGCTTAAAAGTACCTTTGTGATAAAAGTATCTATGTTGGGCTTTGCAGTGTTAGGTTAGCAATTAAATTAAAATATGAAATAGAAAAACCATACAAATCATAGACAATTTTGAAAGAACTAAAAGAGAACAATTTATACAGCATTTTAGAATTTGTATTATTGGTAAAATAGAATTTACTCATACAAAACCTGATTCTGGTCTCCTTATGTTTGCTAAGCGGCCTGTTAACTTTCTCTTAGTGAATGGAAGCATGAAATAAATTTTTCAAAGTGTGAATCTGAGCAGTCATTTTTAATTTCATGTTTCAAATCAAACCTCCAAGAAATGGTAACTATAAATTATGAGTGGGGCAGTAAAACAGACTCATCTTTGCTTCACTGCTGTCAGTCAATAGCTGAGAAGGGCTCTTTGGGACCTACTGTGGTATTACTGAGATGAGAATCTATCACTGCTGCCAAGAATCCCCAAAACTCCCTTTCAACATGAATCTTCTCCTCTTTGTGGGTTGAAGCAAATCCAGGAGGACTGAAGGGTTCTGAGGTGCGCATCCTAGTGACTTCTAATGAATTGAACTGTTTTTTATCTCACAAGTTCCCTTCCCAGAATTAAGGAAAAAAAAAAGCTTTAAATTCTATACTGAGCTATTTAATTTCATCCCAAACAATTTTGTTCTTTGCTGTCTAATTTGTTGAAAAAAATCACGTTTTATTTTGATTTGCTTCACAACAAAAAGCTTTCCATATGAAGCTGCAAATGAGGTGAAAGTTCAGTTGTTTGTATGGCTGTAGTGGAGCTACCTGGAGACTGGGCACTGTTGGGAAGAGAGAGATCTCGTAGCTGTTGGTGGCTTTGAGCGTAACCTACGGGCGATAACCTCTGGGTACAGAGGAAGGCAATTTAAATAGAAGCTGAGCAGCCTTGGGATCCAGCAAAGCAGAGCTCTGAATAAGGTTTTTCTTTGCATTCTTTTCCAGGGTGTGGAAGACTCAGCTTTTGTTCCTTCAGCTACTTGATCATCTGTTGCCTGTTTAGGTGGTCTGATTTTAACTGGTAATTTGCAGAGTCTGTTTGGGAGATCTGCTCTGTGAGTAGGATAGAGGTGACAGAGTTGACAGTGTGCCTTGGTCAATGCACAATTCAATTCTGTATGCAAGAAGTGAAGCAGGACTGTTCTACGGAGACGCTCAAGAGCAGATCAGCTGGTGGCGGGAGTAGCAGCGGCTAACAGTAAAAAGGAAGTGTCTGTGAAAGAGGGAGTTCAGGGAATTAGTCAGGGCTTTTCCTCTAAAAGTAGAGACAAGGAAAATACCGCGCAGCTCTGGTCACCTGTGGGGAGTGTTGTTTCTCATCACAACCCGTAATAGATTATTCAAGATTAAGCAAGCTTTGAACAGGTATGTGCATTTGTAGGAAGTTCACCCTTAACCTAATATTTGTTTAATGATAAATGCGTAATTGTTTGAACTGGCTGACACTTACACCTGTATTGTGCAGCCCAGGAGATGGAGATCGAGACTGCAGATGAAATTGCTATTGTGGGAATAGGATGCAACTTTCCTGGAGGTGAGTTTTGGGTAAAAACAAAGCAGGCTGCTGAGTAAACATTGGAAAGCATAGTCATTTATTAATGTTGAAATGGAGGAAAACAACACATTCCTCCCTTACTTCTGTAGGCTTTGATGCTTTGCTACTTGTAGGATCTTTCTAGAAGGTCATGATGTGGTGGAAACCAATTGGTTAAAATTTGTCCTCTGACAGACATACCTGCAGTGCTGGCTGTGGGCAGGGCACTGAGCTGCACACAGGAAACACACAAACTGGATGGGCCTGGGATGATTTGAGCTTTCTGCATGTGCACTGGCCAGATGGTTCTGCATTGTTGCAGGACTGTGCATCTGTAGGGACAGGACAGATCGGGGGCCTGTGAATATCACCAGGTCTGCCTGTAATATAGATAGGTTGGGTCTTACTAAAAGAAATCTTCCTGCTTTATTACAGTATAGTAGTCCAGGGAGCAGAATACAGTTCAGTCCTTGCAAGTGGACGTTCAGCCCTAAAGATGGCCATGCTAGTCTCTCCCTTTCCTTGTTTTCTTTCTTGCCCTCACCACATTTCAGTTCCTGGCTTCACTTTGTCCAAGATTCAACAGGTTTATGTAGTACAATGATAACTATGGGGCCCATAGCTAACTGTGAACAAACATGAGTGGTTCTGAATCTAGTAAAGCGCTACTAAATACGTAGCAGCAGTCTCTTGCACAAGCATTCACTGCTACTTTGGTGCAAGCCATTTGTTTGTCCAGACATGCCAGTAAAGGGATTCTCTTCAGAAACGTTTTTCTTCATTTCCTTTGGTCATTAAGGACATGATGCATGTATATAGTAGATGCAAGGAGATGGTAGGGAAATGGGGGTAGCAGAAGGTTAAGGATTTTGTGGGGTTCATTTGCTTTCAGGCAAGCAGTGAAGCGATCAGTCATGCTTGTCCATTTTCCTTTCACCAAAGAAATGATAATTTCTTTCTCTGGTGATCCTGCTTGAGCGACCTAGATTTATACGTGGGAGTTCATTGCAACTGAGTGTGCATTTCCGAGTCTGCATGGGGAGGGGGAGCATATAATTTAATCTACTTTAAAACCTTTGTACAACAGGTGATGGAATTGACAATTTCTGGAAAGTCCTGAAGGAAGGCAAAAACTGCACAGTAGAAATCCCTCCCGAGAGATTTAATGCCAAAGAGTGGTATGATCCAGATGATAACAAGCCAGGAAAAATATGTACAACGCGAGCTGCTCTTCTCAATGAGTGAGTCTATTACTATGTGGTGCCACCGAATTTTTTGTACTTAGACTAACGTGTCCAGCCTTTCAGAGGGTGAAAGCCAAAGGGAGAGCTTGTAAATGGGACCTAGGAACCGGCTTTCTTTTATCTCACATGATGAACATGCAGGAACTTGTCAAACTGCAGGAATTCCTGGTGTGCGAATTCAGTGAGAAAATTTAGTTGCAGGCCATATTAAGCACATACATACCTGGCGGGGAACACATATGACCTTTAATTACATAGTCGAACATATACATACATACCCATCATATGTTGAGATGTCACCTGCCATGTGACGGCAGTGTCTGCATTTTGGGTATACAGAACTACATGTGCATTATGCATGAGGGGGCATACACTGGATCTAAGGTGGGCTCCAGCCTGCCAAATAATTCGTACTGTCCCCCTACTACAGACTGTGGAGGAAAGTGGTGGAGAATGAACTCTGAGCTGTAAGAACTGCCTGGTAAGTCTCCTCCAGTTTCAGCCTAAGGGTTAGCCAGCTTTGCTGGACCTCAGGACCTAATCCTGTACTTGTGGGGACAAGTAGCTCTAATTCATGTGCAGCTGTGACAATTTAGTGACAAAGTAAGAAAGTCTGGTTTTGTCAGATAGTCAAGAAGTGGATCTTTGCTTGATTTTAGTTTTCTGCTTGCTTGTAAACCCAAACTATCCATAATTTCATAATAATCTTGATTTTCTCTAGGCTCATACTGTCACATCTTAAAGAAAGAAACTTTTTCTTTATTCTGAGACACTCCTCCATAATACTGAGGGATTATGTATGTACAAGTGCCAGGTAAAGATACTAAGTATAAAGAGAAATCCTGGAGGAGCAAACTACAGTATGCATCCCATCACTTGTGTCCTCATGTCTCATGTCAAATTACCCCAGAGATATGGGTACACCTGTACAGGGGGTATGAGTAATGTGAAGAAGAGAAAATTACAGTAAGATCAACATAAGCGTCTTTTATTTTTAATCCACATTCACCTTAATTCCTCAGGCTGCAGACCTTTATTCAAACAAGAAGTTAGCATGCACAGAAGCAACCTTATTGCCTCCTGAGAATAATACTTAGCAGGTTTGAATCATAGGACCCACAATTACTTCAGTGATTAGTCACATGTTAGATATTGATTTCTCCACTGAAATCAAGAAATGATAGAAGGCCACGCAAATCTGATCTTGGGATACAAGATTAGCCTGGGCTTGATCTTTTGCAAGTGTGAGCCTGCACTGAAGATTTTTTTAAACATAAACACACATACATATACACATAAAACATTTTTAATTTGTTATTAGAGAAGTATGTGTTTCTCTTGGAAACATCTGAGCTGATCGTCTACCTATTTGTTTTAAATTATAAAGCTTTGGTCTATATTGCCTTAAAATAATTTAGAAGACAATATTTGTTTAAAACTTATTGACTAAGACCACATTACAGCAGAAGGAGCCTCATTCTGCAAATTTTCATAATCTGAGGAGCCCTGTTGGTACTAGTGGGATAACCATGTGAAAAAAAATTTCTAGGAGTGGGCTCATAACTCTGAAATGCAGAATCATTGATGAAAATACATATTTTGTGGTGGGACATAAAACATCCTTCGCCTGTAAACATTTTCTTCTGAATTTCATAAATAGGAATTGTGGCCTAAACATCAGTTACTGCTTTGCTTTTCATGAAATTGCAAAAAATGTGTACTTTGAGTCTAGAAGTAAATGCCTGTTGTCTATATATTGTACTTTTTTCTGGTCTGTGTATTTTAGATTTAACTCATTTGACAACCACCTGTTTGGGATTAATAATATGGAAGCTGAACGCATGGATCCGCAACAGAAGTTACTCATAGAATGCACCTACAAAGCCCTGGAGGATGCGGGAGTCCCCGTAGAAGCTGTCAGTGGCACCAGAACAGGTGTTTTTATTGGTAAGATGAAAATTTCGTGGTGAAAAATGTCCATTTGAACCTCACAAAGATTGGAGCACTGCTTCATAAACTTTACATATGTATCTAGCGCTGGAGATCTAAGGCTACTGTGCTATGGCACTGATGGTTATTTTTACGAAGGATTACTAGGCTACTCCAGAAGTTCCTTATATAATTCATGTATCTATTTTAGGTGCCCTCTTAGTGTCTTCAGGCACTGAAGTTGAAGCACGAAACAGTTAAACTGCCTCCCCAGCCCACCCCTTCCCAGGAACGATGCTCTCAAGCCAGGCCGACACTTTCTTCCACTGTAACATTAATTAAGGTGTTGTGGGGGTTGAGATCCTTTTAAAGCAGCAGAAATCCTCACGTAGATATTCATATGCTACCAAGGTGCACTTGTCCAACTGTTTATCTCAGTACCTGGAAAAGTTATGGAGAAGATTATACTGGGTGCTGTGGAAAGACGTTCAAAGGACAATGCAGTCATCAGGCACAATCAATACGGGTTCACAAAGGGAAAGTTCTGTGTAATCTCACCTCCTTCTACAATAAGGTCAACTGCCTAGCAGATGAAGCAAAGGCGGTGGATGGAGATTTTCTGAATTTCAGTAAGGCTTTTGAGTCACAGTATCCTTCTGGAGAAGTCCAGCTGTGAGATGGCCATGTGCTGGATGAAGAACTGGCTGAAGGGCAAGGGCTCAAAGGGTTGTAGTTAATGGGATTACATCTGGCCAGTAACCAGTCACCAGCAGCATTCCTCAGGGCTCAATTCTAGGGTCAGTTCTGTTCAATATTTTTATCAATAATCTGGATGCAGAAATTGAATGCACCATTAGTAAACTTGCTGATGATACTAAATTCGGAGGTGCTGTTGACTCCCTCAAGGGACAAGAGGCCTTGCAGAGGGATTGAGATACGTTGGAGCATTGTGCAATCCTCAATGGCATGAAATTTAACAAGAACAAATGCTGGGTTCTGCACCTGGGATGGAGTACCACTGGACACAATTATAAACTGGGAGAGGAGTAGCTGAAAAGCAGCCCTACAGAAAGGGGTCCAGTGCGTTGAATACGGTATAACATGATGGTCAGAAGAGATGATTATCCGGCTGTACTTAGCACTGGTGCAGCCTCACCTTGAGTATTCTGTGCAGTTCTGGGCCCAACAATGTAAAAAGGAGGCATTCAGAGGAGGGCAACAAAGCTGGTGGAAGGGCTGGAGGGCATGTCTTATGAGGAGTGGCTGAGGACTCTGGGTTCCTCTAGTTTGAAGAACAGGAGGCTGAGGGGTGACCTCATTGCTCTCAACAGCTTCCAGAGGAGGGGAAGCAGAGAGGGAGGTGCTGAGCTCTTCTCACTGGGATCCTGTGACAGGACGTGTGGGAATGTTTCAAAGCTGCATCAGAGAAGGTTCGGACTTGACATTACGAAGCGTTTATTTAGAGTAAGAGTGGTCAAACACTGGCTCCCTAGAGAGGAGGTCGATGCCCCAAGCCTGTCAGTGTTTAAGAGGCATTTGGACAATGTCCTTAGTAACATGTTTTAATTTTTGGTCAGCCCTGAATTGGTCAGGCATTTGTACTAGATGATCGTTGTAGGTCCCTTCCAGCTGAACTGAACTATTCTATTCTATTCTATTCTATTCTATTCTATTCTATTCTATTCTATTCTATTCTATTCTATTCTATTCTATTCTATTCTATTCTATTCTATTCTGCTATTCCCCTCCATTCCATTCCATTCCATTCCATTCCATTCCATTCCATTCCATTCCATTCCATTCCATTCCATTCCATTCC
>Ga0065711_1050706_pt1 | contig 10699 bp, 4 predicted proteins | sample Hoacrofraction12_FD_59098 | JGI IMG/M metagenome (GOLD analysis project Ga0065711, IMG submission 59098) | Hoatzin crop microbial communities from Cojedes, Venezuela - Epithelial fraction 12 v2 (version 2) | ecosystem: Host-associated > Birds > Digestive system > Esophagus > Crop | place...
GGTTGTGGAGTCTCCTTCTCTGGAGATATTCAAGACCCGCCTGGACAAGATCCTGTGCAGCCTACTGTAGGTGACCCTGCTTCGGCAGGGGGGTTGGACTAGATGATCCACAGAGGTCCCTTCCAACCCCTACTATTCTGTGATTCTGTGATTCTGTGATCGTAAGATCCATTTCACCAAAATGAACATGCAGACTTACTGGGGGTTAATGAAAAAAGCCTTTCACATGACAATATGCAATATCTACTTGAATACTAAATAAATGAAGTACACACAAATAAAAATGAAACCCACTGAGTTGTATCAGAGAGTAAAAATAGTCCTAGACACTATCGTAAAGTGTGCCTACTAGGTACAGGCTTTGAAAGAAGAAAAAACCGCCCACTTTATCTCTTCCTTAATGAAATAACCCACTGTTCTTCACGGCAGAACTGGGCCAGGTCGTCTGGGTCAATGGTTCTAGTTGCCTATCAGAGTGATCAATGGAGGAAATAGATATTCTTATATCAATTCTTATCTCAAGACCACTTAAATACTTTTTTTCTGAAACTCCTGCTGGAAATTCTTCATAATCTCCTTCCGCTAGTGTTTAGAAGATAGCTTGTCATTCATAGTACAAATTTAATTTATACCTTACACATTTATCTGTGGTCAGTTTATATTTGCATTTCTTTGTGCAAGTGCACCTCATTTATTTTCTTTTGTTTGTGACTAGCAATTTGAAAAAGCCCTACAACCACTTTATGGTCATCTCTTATGCTTATCTGAAATGCAGAAGGGAGAAGAAACAATTTGACTCACCAACATACATCTTGACCACTGCAGTACAAGGAACACTCCTCTGAACAGGTGGGATATTACTAATAGTACCAAGAAGCGTATTTGTAGCATAAAATTATATTAACAAACCAATGTTTTATTTTTTCAAGATACATTAGAAATCTTTAAAGTGTGCTTTAAAGAAGAAATTACAAAACAGCAGCACTGAAAAGAATTGCTTCAGCTACTGATGCTTGAAGTTGGCATCTGTCAGATGGGTCTAGCTTTGACAGAAGAAAAACACAAGCTTATTAATTTAGTAAATCTATAAAGAAATATTTATCAATATAACAATCCTCAGTATGGTCACATCAGACTATATTAATTAATTTCCTTTCAGGGTTTCTCCAGTTTGTTTGAAACAATTGAAGTTTATACTACAGTCTATATAGTCCACAGAAGAATGTTGCTATGTCTCCTTCGCTAAATTTTTCCCTTGTGTTCCTAACTAAACAGACTAAACACAACTACAGATTCATAACTGAAAACCTGATATGCTGCCTGATAGAACTTGACATCACTCCAAGAGAACAATTACGTACAGATTTCATTCTCTTTGGTCATTACGATATACTATTGACATTTTAAACCTATTGTAAAAGTACACCCACAGCAATTTGAAAGAACGGAGAGATGCACTTGGAAAAGAGAGAAAACCATGTCATAAGAAGTGTATTTCCTTCATTTTACCAAGAGATGATTCTTAAGAATGATCCAATTCATATATTGTAAAACATATGGAAAATTAACACTTTGTGGATTACTCAGACTGTCTACTTCATGTATTTAATTTGAGTGCCTAACTGAAGCTTGGTTTCCTGTACACTCAGTAGAGAAAGATCTGTGAGGGGGCAATCTGGAAAGTGAAAATTAAACACTTAAAATTATGTGGTGACTAAACTGCCTCTGTACGCAGGTGGAGACCCTGAGCACTGAATCTTGGGAGAACAGTGCTACCTTGGGGTAGCAACAGTAGCACCTCCCTCTGCTGCCCTGTGCATCTCTGCTGTAGGGACAGATCATCTGCCTGTGTAGAAGCTAATGAACAATGACAAATTACAGTACAACGGATGAATTAAAACCAAGCTCGTTGCCAGTTTAGCCAATGATACTAGATTATAAACTGGGATGAGTCCTGCAACAAGGGTAGGAAAATGCAAAGTAAGGTTGTGATCTGTAGCCACAGATAACAACCACTACAATTTCTAAGACAGAGGATCAGCACGTGTATAGCAATGCACATACTCATGTTTGCAAACAGACTTTTCCTTTTTGCTAAAAGAACAGTAATCCCCAGTTTCACAGTGAAAGAAAATCATACCTCAGCTTTTTAGTTTTGTGGTCCATACACACTCACTAACAATATACTTCCTCATTGCTTTCCCCACACCCCTGCCAAGAGGAGGGTTGGAGGAAAAGAGACAAAACTAAGGTGGCATTCCTTCCAAGAGCCACTGGTTGAGCATGTTTCCTCTCCTTTCAGGAAAACACAAAATGGCTCCCCTCTGTGAGCATGAATCTCTAAAAATCAGCTCTCAGCAGCTGCCAAGCAGGAGTCAAGCTAACTAGCCTGTGTGAAGAAATCAGGCAACTGAACTAACCCAGGGGCTGAAGTCAACGCTCAGTGCTTCACAGATATTCTGCTCAAAAACATTTCAAAATCCACACACAAATACATTTCAGCAGATCGGTTTCACCCAGTGAGAAACAAATTAACATCTGTCTAGAAAATGATGCTTTGTTGTACACTTTGTCCTTCTCTGCAAGTCCCACTTCAGTTTTCATTCAATTTTGATTCCTGCTCAGTTCTGTTTTTCTGAAGAGTGAACAGCTCAGGGACTGCAGCTCTGAATTGTATATTTTCTAGCTAGTGAAAAATGTATGTGTTCTAGCAGGTGTTTTTGCCAAGACAATACAGTGGAAAAAGATAGTGATTTTCATTATTACGCCTGCTTTGTCAGATATGCGACTGTCAAAGTCCCTGAATTCAGTAATAATATTATCTGCTATAAGAGATTAAGTAAGCAAGTGTTAATTAAACTGCTGGACAACAACCAAGCCATCACTGCTAAACAAGAGTTACCTGAATAGATGCACCTCAAAGAAAGGCAAGAGATGCTACTTCAAAAATATCTGGGTTTTGAGTTCACAAAACCTTTCAGTTGATACAGTCACAAAGCTTGCAAAAATAATGGCTTTTGTCTTTTGGTTTTGGAAACAATTAATGAAAGAGTTAAACTTCAAAAAACCCTCACAAAACAAAACTCTTGATGGTATAAAAACTGCAACACAACGGACGTGTGATTTCTCTGAATTCCCTAAGTTTCTGAAGAGAATCCCAGTACCTCACCCCTTTCAGCTGCAGGGAAAGATTATCTTTCAACCCACTCGTAGGCCAATGTAATATAATTAGGTAGAGACTCAGGATGACAGAATCTGCTAATTCTAGTACCCAATAATAATAATAACAATAATAAATAGATAAATAATAATAATAATAAAGTAATACAATGAGTTAGAAGACAAACTATAGGATGGTGCAATCAAAAAATCACACTTTCACAGACATACAAGGTACCTCACTGTATCTCACTGACGATTTTACAAGGGTCATTAGCTCACATGAATTCAAAATCTAAAGATATCTGTGAATAAAGTGTTACAGACAGTTTCCTGTTACCCACTGTGAAAAACAGAAATGGGATTTCAGCACTAGGATCATTTAAAGTCTTTCAAGGGTCTTTACAACATTCAAGTGGATCTTCACTTTGGTAGCTAGATCATTTCAGCACTTTTTACATGCTTTTTGTAAATGTGATGCAGTGCTTGTATTGATGAAAAGGAGTACTCTAAATGTGTGATACTCTCTCAAAGAGTAAAGCTGCTACATATATTTTTTAAGCTGGAGGTCTTCTTTACCATTCCATCCATCCCATTTGTACCTAAAGTATAAAATAATCTTTCATGAAAATTAGTAAGACATATTAATTAGGTAGGTTTGACTACCTTCTCCAGGTAAATCAAAACATTGTAAAACCAAAGAGCAGAAAAAACCTGCACAGTAACCAGAGTTGATCTGAATTGCACTGCCTAACAATTGCCTATGCTAGTGAAATACAAACCACTGCAAAAAATGAAAGCAATCCGAAACCAGGCCAGAAATGAACAGAGAAGTAAAAGATGTGTGCCAAAATGGACATTTCTCAATGTTCTAACTGACAACCATCAGCGGAGAAGAAGCACAGGGTTGGCAAAAAAAAGAAAATCTCAAAATTTTTGTAATAACCAACAGTATTTTAAAGTGCTAACTTTAATTCTGTACTGGCTATATGAAGTCGTACTTTTAAAATATATATATATTGTAGCTAGTATTTTTCTTTTTATACTTGGAGAGCAAGACAAAGGATAGTTTAAAAATAAGTTTCAGGTACTACTAAAGTGTTTTCTTAATGCTTACCTATGCTTTTTGATCTTCATCGGAATGACATAATAACAGCAGAGTAAGAACTAGCACATGGTTTTCAGATCCTTGGTATCTTAACACTTCTCTGTGACAACTTAAAGTTTTCAGAAAGTAAGTATTTTGATTATCTTAATTTTCTGCTGAATATAGATCTGCTTCATGACAGTCCCAGCCATTAGGAATTGATGATACAACAAGTCCTTTATAAGGGAATTTAAAAGGAAAAAATAAGACCTTGCATGGAGTTATTAGTATTCACAGGCTACAAATGGAATAAATTATTCTGACATTGCTGGACAGTAATTCCACCTCTCCATTCATTATAGAATAAAACACCTTAAGGTAACAACAGAGACAATCTTGATCTTCAGACAAGAAATCTTTAAAAGGAAATATTTTTCTTAAAACAAAACCCCTTAAGTTAACAGTGTAACCTTAAAGCTCAGTAAATCACAAAATCACAGATTAACTGGGGCTGGAGGGCAACTCTGGAGATCATTTAGTCCAACCTCCTGCTCAGAGCAGGATCAGCAAGAGAGAGTCATGTGCAGTTGAGATTTGAATATCTCCAAGGATGGAAACTCCACTACTTTGATGAGCAACCTGTTCCAGTGAGTGACCACCCTCATAGTAAAGGAGTTTTTTCATATGCTGAAGTGGAATTACCTGTGTTTTTCTGTTTGTGTCACTGGGCGCTACTGAGAAGAGTTTGGCTCTGTTGTCTTTACTTCCACCATCAGGTATTTATACATATGGACAAGATTCTCATGAGCCTTCTCTCTAGGCTGAGCAGTCCCAGCTCTCTCAGCCTTTTCTCAGATAACAATGTTCCAGTCCCCAAATTTTTGTGGCCCTTCACTAGACTCATTCCAGTATGTCCAGGTCTCTTTCATACTGAGGAGCCCAGCACTGGACCCAGCACTTCAGTTGTGTCTCACTAGGGCGGAGTAGAGAGGCAGGATCACATACCTCAACTTGCTCTGGCTCATACAATCCAGGACACTATTGGCCTTCTCTGCTGCACTGGTATCTCTTGTCCAACTTGGTGTCCACCAGGATCCCACAGTCTTTCTCTGCAGAGATGCTTTTATAGTCCTTGTTTGGACAGCTTGCCTACAAAGATGTTATGGCAGTGTTGAAAGCCTTACTGAAGGCAAGGTAAAAAAAATCCACTGCTCTCCCCTCATCGTGGGTTGACCCTGGATGGATGCCAGGCTGGCCAAGCTGTGCTATCCATCCCCCTCCTCAGCTGGACAGGGGGAGAAAAAAATATGACAAAAGTTTGTGGATCGAGATAAGGACAGAGAGAAACACTCCGCAACTACCATCATGGGCAAAACAGACTCAGCTTGGCAAAATTAGTTTAATTTATTGCCAATCAAATCAAATTATGGTATGAGAAATAAAAACTAAATCTTAAAACACTTTCCCCCCCACCCCTCACTTCATCCCAGGCTTAACTTTACTCCCAATTTTTGCTAACTCCTCCCCCTGAGCGGCACAAGTGGATGGGGAATGGGGTTTGCGGTCAGTTCATCACACGTTGTCCCTACTGCTCCTTCTGCCTCAGGGGGAGGACTCCTCAGACTCTTCCCTGACTCCAGAGAGGGTTCTCCCCCATGGAAGGCAGTCCTCCACGAAATTCTCCAACATGGGTCCTTCACTTCTTCCTGAACTGCTCCAGAATGGGTCCTTTCCATGGGGTGCAGTCCTTAGGGAACAGACTGTTCCAGCATGGGTCCCCATGGGATCACAAGTCCTGCCAGCAAACCTGATCCAGTGTGGGTCCCTCTCTCCACAGGTCCTAGCAGACACTTGCTCCAGCACGGGCTTCCCACAGGGTCACAGCCTCCTTCGGTCATCCACTTGCTCCGGCATGGGGTCCTCCACGGGCTGGAGGTGAATATCTGCTCCACTGTGGACCTCCATGGGCTGCAGGGGGACAGCCTGTGTCACCACGGTCTTCACCAGGGGTTGCAGGGGAAATCTCTGCTCCGGCACTTGGAGCAATTCGTCTCCCTACTTCTTCACTGACCTTGGTGTCTACAGGGTTGTTTCTCTCACATACTCTCCCTCCTGCTGCTGTTGTTGTGCAGCATTTTTTTTACCCCCTTCTTAAATATGTTATCATAGAGCTGCTACCACCACTGCTGATGTGTGTGGGAAACCATATAACTTGAGACAGAACAGCACTGTCTCATGACCCTGAAAGATCAGTGCGTCCTGTGTCTCCCTTTTCTGTTCTCAGGAGATAAGCTGTTTTCACACATCCAGCTGCAAAAGATCCTGGAAAACAGCAACTGTGAACTGGCATTTGCAAAGCCATGAATCCAAAGCTGATTGGCTCTAGTAACTATTCTATTAGTATATAAGGTATTCACTTGAGCAATAAAATGATTCTGATCAAGCACAAGATTGGGGTCCGTGAAGTCATTCACCACAGATGGGCTCGGACTTCGACAGCGGCAGGTCTGTCTTGGAGCTGGCTAGCACTGGCTTTATCAGACATGGGGGAATCTTCTGGCAGCTTCTCACAGAAGCTACCCTTGTAGTCCCTCCATTACCAAAACCTTGCCACACAAACCCAATACACCCCGTCGTCTGCCAAGCCAGTCATCCCACTGAAGACTAGCAGCAGGCTACGAGGCTGGTAAATAGAACAGTATTGCCATTGTCAGTAAAATGTCACAAGCTTTCTGCTACTTCTGCAAGGTCTTGGGACTTTCCAGCTTTTGTCTTGGCTTCTTATGGCCTGCCTGGAGCATTGTTTTCATCTGTTTAGCAATAACAACCATATTTCTAAGGACAAGGTGGCTATTGTTTAATCTATTTTACTTTTGTTTAATGCCATGCAATCATATGAAGTACTATTAAGCATAGTTTTTATATAGATCAACAAAGAGTCATGATCAATGAGGAGAGGCTCATCTGATGCTGCAGCATCAGAAGCCATGTAAGATCGCCGTCCCCTTTCGTACTACTTCTATTTTTTATACAATAAATCAGTTTAACTAGTTTGAGTGTCGGTGCCTTTCCTACTGTGATCTCAAAAGAATGGGCATCTCCTCAGTACCAAACAGACTGAACAAAACTTCCCTGCCTCTCCACTTGCACTAAAGTCAATGGCCTCATGTATATATGTAACAATTTTAACTACAGTATTTAAATTCTGTTATAATCTTTTTTCCTGTACCAGTATTATTTTTTTTCCTCTTTTCCATAGCAATCAGACATGGACTAAAAATAATTCCTTTATTTTAAGATCTTATGGTTAAAATATTAACTGTTCTTGGCTTTGTTCTTGGCTTACATGACGAGTAGTCCCCTTTTTGCCCATAACAAGACTGAGTGTAACAGATCAGTGGAGGAGGCAGAAAGACTTAGAACATGAAAACAGTTGGTTTCAAAACTAAAAATTGGTTGTTAAAGCATGAACCATGCACTGTTGCAATGACTTTGGCATCTATATGACTTTAAAAGAGAAATGATTAGGTTACTTGTGAGCTACTGTGCTCCGCTGCTCTTTTGTCTTGAGAAGTCATTGCACCATTACTAGTTTATAAGTTGCTATGAGAGATGTTACTGGGAATGAACAAAATTTGTATGTGCATTGATATTTACTGCTTTGTGCTGCAGAAACTGCCATATGCATACATATTTCAGTTTTGGTGTAAAATCAGTTCTTCCTGTTGGTCACCTCCAGGCATCCAGTCCAGTGACAATACAATATACAGTTAAGTAAGAAAGAAAAAAAGTATAGTAGATAGCCTTTACAAAACAACATTGCTCCAATCTATGTGAATATTGCAATATTAATTAAAAATATTAAAAAATAAAAATTAGTAACTGCAATATATTAATTGTATGACAGATGAAGTATTACAAAGGAGTGGTAATACCAAAACATAGTTTCGCTCCTTTGACAGACAGGTTGAACTTCACAGGTATGGTAGTTTAGGGGGACTAATAAATGGATGCAAAACCTCATAACTTTTCCTTATTACCTATTCTTTTGTTATAATTCCATTTGTCTTTTGTAGGTTCAGAAATCCCTTAACTTGAGCATTTCTAACCCTTCAGTTTCAATATTTTATTACTTAAAGATAAGTGACCACTTTCACCTTGGGCTACTTACCTGGGTTTTAAACAAAAAAGAAATTAACAATACATGTAAACAAGCTTTTATCTGTATTCAGTTCCCCTTTTACACAGGAATGATTAGTTCAATTTTCATAGTGTCAGATGACAAGCTGTCAAAAGCATGCTTTTCCCACTCCTGATTTATCTTGAAAAAGCACCACGTCTCTTCTATTATATTATTCAAATTCACCAACCAGAATATTTAGTGTGCTTTAAAAAAACCAAACAAACACAACCTCAAAAAACACTAACATGCAGTACTGCAAGACAAAGCTGTGTATGATGTATATGAGTTTACACAAAAGTACCATTTTTCTTCTCAGGCATTTGATAAAGTCCTGATCAAGTACTGCATATATATGTCAGAATTATCAGAGGGTGTTAAAAGAGTATCCATAGAGAACAAGTGAACTAATGTTTAAAAACCTGAAGTAATGTTTTATAAATCCAGTAAAACAAATCAGTGAAACATCTTTTTCTTGAAATAATTCTGATCTTGCTTCTTTCTCACAGACCCTAAACCCACTTTTTTTTATTAGGCGAGGCACTGTGCAATGCTGATGTTCATGTAGGGCAAAAAGCCACCTATTCCCACTTCAGCTGGTATTCAATGCTGGTAGTTCAGGAGGCATATAAAATACTTGGTTTTCATTTCTATTATCCCTTCCAAATTTCTTTCAGTTCACTAAAATGTGTATTTCTCCTTATTGAGTTCTGGCCTTTGTTATCTAAAGTTTCATTAATGTTTGTAGTCTGGCTTTGCCACTTTAAGGGTTTGCTGAGGCCTCTCCCAGTGGGATCTGACCTGACAAGGAAGAGAGGAAAAGATGAATGCATAGCTGTCAGCAAGTGTCGCTTTATGCTAACTGCCATAGTCCTGACAGGTCTTCTCTAGATATTAAAACTTTGATCCTGAAATACTTATAGAAAAGCTTATTTTAACAAATTTGAATGGCTAAAGTTAATAGGACTTCCCACATGCTGAAGGTTATTCATATGTCAAACAGACCCAACAGACTTTCCTCAGCTTTTTCTTTCCTGCTTTTCCACCCTCCCTTCTACCATTTCAAGCAGGTAAGAAGCTGGGAAGCAGATTTGATGCAGTAAAGCACACAAACACCGAAAGCATGTTTTTGAATGGTAAATTTGATAGGCAGATGGTGGTCTTCATATGCCGTATGCTTGGTTTACTGAAACCCACACTGTAATTCAGTATGCCTTCCCATATATTATTGAGGAGTCCCATTTTCTGAAGCTTTTCCCAGAGTAGGCACAAATGATCCAGCATCACGCAGCACAGAGGCTCTCAAAATCTTTCAATGCCTTAGACATCAGTAATTATTTAGCCAGGAAGCACACAGCCGAATTAATCCCTACCTGAGAACCATTCATTGCTGTGGCAATAAAACCCCTTATATCAGCATGAGATGTCCATACATACATAATAGAGCTCTTTTTTCTCCCTCTATGCTTCATGTAATTACATATTCAGAAAAATTCAGGGCAGCAGACTTTCGTTTACCTATCTTATGTCTTACAGGCCTCACTAGGAAAAAAAGGAATTGTGTTTAAAAACTAGTTCATTTTAAGGTTTCAAAAACATTAAATTTGCAGGTGGGTATTAGAATTTTGTATAATTTTTCACTGGCATATATATTCATTGTGTCTATGTGAGTGTAAGTATAAGTGCAAGTATAGGTATGTCTATGAAGACGATGAGGGGACTGGAGTATCTCTTCTACAAGGAAAGGCTGAGGGAGCTGGGCTTGTTTAGCCTGAAGAAGAGAAGGCTGCGAGGGGACCTAATAAATGCTTATAAATATCTTAAGGGTGGGTGTAAAGAAGATGGGACCAGACTTCTCAGTGGTCCCCAGCGACAGGACAAGGGGCAACAGGCACAAACTGAAGCATAAGCAGTTCCATCTGAACACGAGGAGGAAATTCTTTACTTTGAGGGTGACGGAGCACTGGGGCAGGCTGCCCAGAAGGGTTGTGGAGTCTTCTCTGAAGATATTCGAAAGCTGCCTGGACAAGGTCCTGTGCAACCTGCTCTAGGTGACCCTGCTTTGGCAGGGTGTGAAGTCCTGGCTGGATGAGAGGGGACATAGCTTGGTGCGTTGAGCAACCCAGGTTCCGAACCGGAAGTGAGCCTTGGGAGCGGTGGACACGGAACCCTGCTGGGAAGGTAGAGCGACGAGCTCGGGACACTGGAGCAGGGGGAACGTCGCCGTTTCCTGCCACACTGTCACTTCCTTCCTGCCACGCTGTTGTTTCCTG
>Ga0065711_1050708_pt1 | contig 10699 bp, 8 predicted proteins | sample Hoacrofraction12_FD_59098 | JGI IMG/M metagenome (GOLD analysis project Ga0065711, IMG submission 59098) | Hoatzin crop microbial communities from Cojedes, Venezuela - Epithelial fraction 12 v2 (version 2) | ecosystem: Host-associated > Birds > Digestive system > Esophagus > Crop | place...
GCGGGAGCCACTCCCGGCGGCTGGGCCGCGGCCCTGTCCGGGGAGGGGCGGCCCCAGGCCGTCACGGCCCGGGAACCTGCCCGGCCTTCCGCTGCGCGGCGGGCCGGTGCCGCGGCACTGAGGGGAGCCGCGCGGCCCGCCGGCCTTGAGGCGGTATCCAGAGCACCCAGTTCAGCGGTGCGAGAACCGCCTGTACCCTGCGGGAGGGTGGGCGAGGCCTGCGGCCTTCGGACCGCGCCGGTCGCCTTCGCTCTAGTCAGGGAAGCCCCCAGCGCGGCGGTGGGGAGCGGGGGAGAGGGACACGATGGCGCCCAGGGACCTGCGCCTGAGCCCGAACCCCGCCCGTGGCGTTCATTGCCCCCTGCCCCGCCGCCTGCCGCTGCCCCGGCCTGCCAAGACAAAAGCGCTGCGAAGAAGAATAGGTGCGGGCTCGGCTTAGCTGCCGTATGCTGCTTGCACGTATGCAGTTACAGCTTCGGGCACTGCGGTGCTGCCGCGTTAGCTACAAAGTTGAGTGCGAGCTTTAGATGTTTAGATTGGATGACGAAGTTATTGAAGGAGGTATATTGCTGTGTAAAACAATGTAGCGTGGCACCTTCAGGGTGAAGATTTGCTTTGTAACATGCAAATCCAAATTTTCCAGTATCAATAATAAAAAAATACCCTCTTCAATAGCTGTTGATTTCTTTGTATTGAGTAACTTCTCACAAATGTAGAAAGCTTGGGGTATGAAAGACTGTTTGGACTAACAATAAATACAGTGTTATAATTAAGTACTGTTGTCCTTGTTATTAATGTAAAAATCTCACCCTTATCAGATTACTTAATATTTCAGATTTCCCCCCCCTTTCTCTCTTTCATGTTGCAGAGATGGACTGAAGCTTGAAACTGAAGTGTTGGATGGAAAGCCTAGGCTAATTTTAGCTTCTTCTGGTATTTTTGTTTAATTATTTATCTCAAGTAATCATTAAAGCTTCTTGAAGTTAAACTGCAATATGAAGCACAGCTTTATTGAAATATTTTTCAAATTAGGAAGAATATTTGTGCATTGTTATTTACATGTCCTCTTACCCACCAGCTTATCACTGGTCTAGGCTGATACCGAACTTGTGAGTAGCGTGTCCACTAGTGAACAGCTGGCAAATAGTCTTGACTTGTTACAGCTTGTCTCTCCATTCATAAAAAAAGTTAGTACTATTATATATTGACTGACATAACTCGAGAATTTCTGTAGCTTTATAGCACCTTACTTACCAAGGAAAGAGACTTAATAACTCTGCTCAATTTACACAGAATTATATCATTACAGTCACATTTTTGACTTTAAAGCTGCTTTAGTATTTGATAGTTGACAGTGATAATTTTCAGTAAGCAGTTTATTTAGGCCAGATCTCATTACTTCCATCTGAGGTTGACTTTTCCAGTATATGTTCATAATTAAGCTTTAATAAATTCTGTTTTTGTGATTTGTGAGACATGTTTCTGTTCTACATGGCAGTCAGGATACAGAAATTCTCCATTTAATGACCTCCATTTATATTTTGTTTTCTGCATTTACCAGACACTTGTCTAATGAGGCATTATAGCATATTTTGAGTTAGTAAGGAATACCGGTCTACTGGGAACAAAACCTTGCAACACCTCTAAAACAGCAATGCTACAGCTTTCACTTTTTCCAACCATTGTTAACATTGTCAGCTGGATAGGGGCAGTGTACATTCCAGAGTGCTCTAAGATAAAGCATTACCTTTGACTTTGAACTAGCCTTGAACAAGCAGTCTTCTTCAGGAATTAACATGTTTCAACAACTGATATAAACAGCGCCTCCTTGAATTTTATTGTGTCAAACTGTATTACTTCCGAATTTCGATTTTCTGCACTGTTAAATACTGCTCACAGTCTTAGGGGCTAAAGTAGGATTATTCTGTAGTAGCTTAAGCTGCTACTTGAGATAGTTGTTTCTCTTTTACACAGAAAACACCAAAGAACCCATAAGCAGCACTTTGGAGTTCCCCATTATGTATCTCCCCACTATGATGGCAAAGACCCTATTTATGTTTCTTTCTCCTTTCCACAGAGAAGTTGGGTTTGCATAGCACATAGAATCCCACCTTATTTAATTTCTGAATAGCCAGAAAGAAGTCAAAAAGTGACTTTTAGCTACTTGGATGAGTGTTTAATGTTTGAGAATCCAGTGATGAAGTCAACTGCAGAACAGTGATATTACTGAAACATTACCAAGATGGTTCAGGATTTAATGCCCATCTACAAGACAACAATTTTGCATCCTCCCAAGTTTTAAAGTGTTCGTCTAGGTTGGAAACTATTAACAGTGTAGTTTTGCAGACTTTAAGAACAGTGTTCCCCAATGTCTTCAATTGGTAATGCAAAAAAAAAGTATAGGTACTACCAGTGCAAAATGTGAAACAACCACTGCCAGAGCAATAACTGCTTAGTGCAGCTGAAGAAGCTTTCTTTCCAACAAATGCGTTCCACTGAAATATCATCTCTTTTCCATTAGCCACGTGTGCAGGATTTCTTGTGTGGAGTACCACATTCTCTCTATTAATCAAGATTCCATTATTCTTTATTAATAAGTATTATATTAAACATTGTACTTAATATTATTTTTGAGACCACTACACCTCTGTGCATCCTCTAGGATTTGGGTTAAATGACTGAAGGGCATGTCAGGGTTTAGGTAAGGGGCACAATAATGGATGGTGTGATTGTGCAAGTATGGTTTCTTAGGCTGCCAGCGATGGAGACAGATAACATCACGTAGTAAAGTGGCGTTGGATGCAGAGACTATCCCAGAAAGATGTCACACAGAAAGAAAACTGAAAAATCACAAAAACAAAACAATTCAAAATAAGCCATTACCACAGGGCTCTCTGAGATGCAGAATGAATAGCAAGGGAGGATCAGGCTCACACAATAATTTTATTAGATCTATATAAAACTGGAAATAGTTACTGAAATATACCTATCTAATGCTTTTCTCCACTTCTTCTTTCAAAGTGTGTATATTAAAACAAACAAAAAAAAGTGTAAAATAATATAATTGGGGCAGATTTTATGGGGAAAGTACTTTCCCCCTGTGTTGCAAAAATCAGATGAATGTAATAGTTTATTAATTTATCAGGATTGTTTTTCAGGAGGAAGTTGTTATTAAATGCTTCTCTCATATGTTTGTGTTTGTTTCCCAAAAGATAAATCGAAGCCTGCAATGAAGGTAAGTGGAAAAATTACTTTTTTTGGTTAAAGCACACAAATTAACTAATCAATTTGTTAACACAGGAATTTGAGAACACATTTAAACTCTCTAAATATTTATAATCAATGATGTTTATGGACAACAAGTATGTATTTTTGCCAAGAAATTACAGCAGCACAGGGAATCACCTAAATCAGAACTTCCAGAGACCTTAAAGGGATTTTGGCAAGACAGGGATCCGAAGTGTGTTTAAGTTCCAAATTAGTTATATAGGTTGTCTCTAAGTAAATTGGACTACAATGGGTTGGGGAAGCAAAGAAAGCAGAAAAAGGTCTCAATACATAGGAGATAATTACAAGTGTACATCAAGGACCTTGAAAAGGATAAAACTTTAGTACAGAATGGAAAAATCAAGATTCAAATAATACTGACTGTATGGGAAAAACATATACCTGTTTGAAGCGAGGCTTCAGAAACGCTAAAGAAAAGCGGCATTAATATTCATTTTCTTTTAAGTGTGATGCTACATAAAGTTATTTTTCATACTGTCATTTTTAAATACTCAAATTTAGGTGCTGTATTATTTTCCAAGGTATTCCTAGTACTGATGAAGATATTTCATTAGCTTACACTGAGTGAGTTTCTATTGATGTAACAGAGAAGAAAAATTACACCTACTTTACTTGTTGCTTCAATCTTGTATTCATTTGTTACACATGCCAATTTCTTTCCTTATTTAATATATGGTGAAATCTTATTGCTTTAACAGATGGGTAATAAAGCCAGAGCACCTAAACAGACATTGAGAATAAGGCATACTGGGCATGTTCTGAGGTCAACACAAAATGCTTGTATCAAGCAGGAAAACTTCACAAAACCAAGGAGTGAATCAAGCTTATCAATGACAAAAGGTGAAAAATGGCAAGTTACTAAACACTCCTCACATGAAGCCGCTACTAAAGGTCACTCTTTGATTTTCCAAAGAGATAGAACAAACAGATACCTCGATTCAGAGAATCCTAATGTTAACAAAAGTAAGCAGAAACCTCAAAACCCATGTGTATCAGCTGAAGACCTAAGAAGTTTGGTGTGTTTAACACAAGAACAGCTCCAACAGATTTTGATGACTGTAAAAGAAGGAACTAGAGGCATCTCTGAGAATCATAATGAAAAGCAAGAGGAAATGGGTAAGATAGCGATAGTTGAATAAGTTAGTTTCACGGAAACAGAGCAAAATGCAAAACCTTGATTTTATAATTTAAGTTTATTTGCAGGTTGCAGAGATCTTACTCCTATGTTTAATGGTCTCAGACAAAATACTGTTTGCTATTATGGATGTGAAATTGCCTGTTACTGTTAGGAACCAAGCACTGGATAATTTTAACAGTAAAAACTAAGGATTGCTTGACAGTATTCCGTACTTTGAAGAGCAAAACAGAAAGCAATTCCGTCAATATTTCATGCAAAAAAGGAACCATTTTACATTGAGGGGAAAACATAGAACTATACTGTAAAATTACCATTAGGGATCTGAAAAAAAAAAAAAAGCAATACCTCAAAGAGATAGGCCTTTCTGGTCTTGTGAAGAGTTCAGGTCTTGCTATGTGTCTCAAGAGCAGTAGTGCCATTTTCCTCTGGCCTGAAGATGTACATCTATCTTTTTGCTAACTGTAATATTACTGTTGAATAGCATTTATTTCAATTCAACTCAGAAGCAGAAGAACTATTGTGTATCTTGTATTACATCGTTACTCCTGTTTGTGGACCTGTGGAGGTGGTCAGCTCCTTGCCACCAAGAACAAAACACACTGCAATTAAGTAGAGTCCCAAAGTCTGAGCTCTGAGCCAACAATAGTGTTTACTGTAAGTGTAGCATCCTAGAAAGACCCTGTGGTGGTGTAACTTACATGCTTTGACCATACAAGCAGGGCTCAAAACAGTTTTGTTAAATAGTGGGAAATTTGCAAATTTCTGCTGTTCTTAAAGTATTTACTCAATGCTGAAGAAAGTTTAGTGGTCATATCTATACCTATATATATATATTTATATATTTATATTCTACCACAGCTACTAATGAGGCATCAGAAGAAAACACTATGGTGTTGCTCAAAAAATCTTGTGAGGTTTCATCTGTTCCAGATGAAGCTAACTGTGATTCAAGCAGGAAACAAGGAGTATATCCACAGCCAGGACAGAAAGTTATGTACGTAGATCTGCGTTATTGTCTACAAAAATTGTATCTCCAATAAGTATTCCTATTGTAATTCTTAATCACACTAAGAATCTTTATAAACACTAATTACAGTCACCTTTAAAATTAACAGATTAGCTTTTTAGGTAAAATTTCTTTTTTTTTTTTTCCCCCCTCCTTTTCTGTAGAAAGGATTCATGGAAACCTGCTGACATGTTTAGTACCTTGGGTGAAAGAGAAGGGGAGAAAGCCTTATTAGAATTTAGAAGGACCCAATGGAAGAAGGAATTAGGTACTTACGATACACAGAATATATTTTTGATCAATTTATTACACTCAAGATACTAAGAAACTTTGTGTTCCTTTTAAATTTACTTGTATCAGTGCAGTTGCTACAAACTGGAAAATACATAGTTTTATTAGTCCCCAAGACATACTCTTGAATTTCAAAATGTAATGCAAAGATTATCTATAACTTCTTGCAGAAATGCTTCTTAACCAAATAAATATTATCACAAATATATTCAGTTATGCTTCATATTTTAGGCATTACTTGCCACCAATTTTGTCAGGTTCTACCAGTAGCTGATAGCCATTACCATTAACAAATTCATTTGTTTTTTAATGGGAGAAGCATCAGCCTAATCTATAAGCATGACTGACTATATCAAATTACAATTTGAACTTGAAACAGTTTCCATTCCTGCCCCGTCACTGACCAAGGGGAATCTCTGTAGAAAAACAAGTATGTTCAACGCAGTAGTAAATTCTCTCTGACAAATTCAGCTTTTTATAATTCACGTGCAGGAGCGTGTGTGGGCGTAGACCATCTGGTTTCAGGGTTTGATTCTGCATTGTCAGTAGCTTCCATGTGTAGCTCCTTTGGTTTTAATAATATTAAAGTAGTCCAAGACTGGTATAATAAAATTGAGAGAATTTTTATGGTTAGTTCTGTTCGCTTTCCCTCTGCCACTGGGACATTGTTAAGCCTTTAGTGTTTTGTAGTCTTCTCAAGAGAGATTCCCCAATTATCTCTACATTTCTGGGCAGAGACTCAGCCGCCATCCTCTTAAGAGCAAAGTCATGTTTAGATTGATTGGTCAGACAACGGTGGCTTACTCTTGTAGTCCATTTTACAGTCAAAATTACAGGGTAGACGTGCATTGCTGCTTTTTTTTCCTGCCCTAAAAAAACCTGCTACACATGTGTATTAGGAACTCTTACTAGTGTTTGTTTTTTTGAAGATGAACAGGTAGCACTGAAGAAGAAACTGAAAGAAACTATGGAGGGAGAGGTGGGCTGTTTCTGGGCAAAACCTGGCAATAACAAAGCCCATACAGAGAAAGTGGAAACAGCTGACCCAGATAAGGTAAGGCTAGCAATAAACACAAAAGAGCGCACAGTTTCCACAGCACTGTTTCAGAACTGTTCAGCTTTTAATTCATACATTTTCTTTGTACGAATCCAGTAGAATCCAGTCTCAGTGGTCACTTTAAGCTCTTTCATGGCATGAATTGCTGCAACTCCCTCTTTCACACTTACCTACTGCTCCAATTTGTATCTTCACAAATTAAGATCTTTGTAGCATGAACATTTCTGTCCTTCCATATTGATTCCTAGCTAAAAGGCATAAATCTTTTCCAGTTCTGTTTTGAGGAATAGTGTCAAATGTAATTCCTGGTTATGTAATTATTTACATTGTCCATGATCTCTCAAAATATATTTAGTTGCTTAGATAATAAGCATAGCAATTTGACTTTTACTCTAACCTGCCTTTAAAAGAGTTGTCTGTCACTCTGAAAATGCTGTGTCAAATGAATATCTTACACTCAGATGAGACTGCTTCTCCATTGAAATTGATTGCCGTGAAACAGAAGTTCGGGTTGTAAATTGCTTTTTTTGTGGCATGTTCAGCATTCCTAGAAAAGTTACTACTCTGCCCCATAAGAATTTGTTTCAATCTACATAATTAAGAAATACTGGATATGAGATGCTTAGTTACAAGTTTTGGCTGAAATTTTAATGAATAGCAGCTTCTAGAAGTATAATTTACTTGGTTATTGTATGTTAAAGGCTATTTAATACAAGTAAAACAGATGAGCTAAATAAGTGAAGTCTTAACAGTGGTCACTTTATTTGCAGACAATGTTTCCAGCTGACTCAATTATTACCACTGAGGAAGACTCTGTCTGTAAAACTGCTTTAACCAGAGAGGCTAATAAAGTTCCACTGAATGTTTCAAGTGCTCCTACTGGGCAGTCTTCTGATTTCAGTTCTTCTGACTTACTAGCTGGCAATTGCACAGCATTGGTTATAGGGGTAAGATTTTAAATTGCATGCAGGTTTTTTTCACTTGTTCATTGACAACAGATGTATACATTCAGTAGTTCTTTTAAACCAGAAGAATTCAGCAGACCTTATTGCTCTGTCTAGAGAATTGTGTCTGAATAAATGTTACCAAATATTTGTGCTTTGGAGGCTGAGCATTTTCAAGGCTGATGTGAGGAGCAATACTAGAGGTGTGAGCTGAAGTGTTATTTAGCTTTTAAGTACGTGTTAAAGAAACAGAGACATGGGAACCTATCAGAAATAAAATACTTCAAAAAAATTACTGATGGCAGAAGACTCAAGAAGCAGTTTTTGAGTTATTGCTAGTGGGCACCAACTGAAGAGTGTTTTTTGTCAGATAGCATTGAAAGTTCTCAGTGCCACTGGAGTTTGTTAAATAATACCGATACCAATTAATAAACAGGAACAGAAGATGATATCTAGAATTTGCTTGAGACAGATCACTGCTAATTAGATACCGGTGCTGAATCTACCTGGAACACAGACTGAGCAGTGAACCATAGGAATAAGGGAGGGATTTTTATTCATGATAAGTAAGGTTTTTTTGAAGTGAGAGGCTGATAGTTCAAGTTAGAATAGTACTCAAAGACTGGCTTATTTAGCATCTTTCTAACAACTGAAGCATTTTTATGGAGCAGTCAGACACTTGCTACAGTTACAAACTTACATTCATTTTTTTGTGCGAGAGAACAGCCCAGTTATGCTTCGCAACTGAAGGCAAAATTTCTTGCTAAGTCTTTATTATATGGCTAGACAAGGTACTGAATTTTTTGTACAAAGAAGAGAGTAGCACTCATTTCAGGAAGCTGTACCACAGGAACGACCTTTTAGTGCTTTGAAGCATGAGCAACAGAAGAAGTGGCTTGAAGAGCTGGACAAACACAAGGAAGAAGCTAAGCTACAAAAAATAGAAGAACAACTTAATTTATCAAAGGTATCTGTGGTTTAGAGGGACTGCTTGGAATAAGAGAAGTTTTTCTCTAGATTTTTGTTTAAGAAATAAAAGATGAAATCGCAGACTTAATGAAGTAGCAACAAAGATGTAATTACCTGCAGTACATCTAGGTTTTCACCATAAATCTATAGGACAGTCTAATTGAACATTCAGCCAGTAGCTGGTCTCAGTATTTCAGTGGCAGAGAACAGACTACCGTGTGTCTGGTGTGATGTGTTAGAGTGCTTGCTGCAGAGATGAAAACAGTGATACTACAATGCTTTTTTTTCCTTTCCCACCATTGTGCGAAACCACTAGAGTTTGGAAGGCGTTGTAGAGACACTTGCTACACACTTTGTAAAAAGACATTTTCTGTAGACTACGGAGGAGATGAGAAAAGAGAAGGAAAGTTATAGACAACTACAGTATGTCACAGTGGTGTTCAAATCCTGTTCCTAGAAATACTATTTTGATACACGTATATACACACATGCGTACACTCTTGCAAAACTTTTTTACACACTTATACTCCAAAGAATTGTTCAAGAAAATAGCCTTACCTTTTTTACGCTTTGGTTTTCCCAGGCTGTTGAATGTAGGTCTCTTATGCTGGACCTAGAGAGAAACTGTGGCCAATATAATTGCTTTGCAGGCAGAATACCTGAAGAGACTTTTAATACTGTCACTATTGGCCAATTTGGTCAATATATCTTTTACTCCTGGAGGTTCTTCATATAGAAGCTGACTTCTTTCATATACTATATTATAGTTTCTACTATATTAGTAGCTTTAAGGTCAGTGGAATACTCTGCATTCTTATACAGCCTGATACTGACACACTCTTACAAAGACTTCTCTTTTGAAGAAACATGCAGTGAGGTTGTACTGTTGCTAGAGTCTAGATTTCCAAATTACTGTACATAGCTTTAACCCCAGGATTGTATCTTTCACCATGCATGAGATGTATTCCCATCATAAGGCATTCTGTATTGTTAGTGAACAAGAATCTTGGTTACTAAAACTTGATTGATATGAATGTTCACAGTCTGTGGACTTCTGGATTAAAAAGCTGCAGTTTTTACTCTCAGCTGAAGCATTTACACATTTTCACAATTCCTAGACAGAAATTCTTCATCTTAATTACACAGTTTGTAGCAGTAGAAGAAAGCTTTCCTACCCACCCGCCAAAAATACCCCTTTTGCCAAGGTCGGTTACATACCTACACACAACACAAGTTTTTTCATTTCCTGAGTTGTTGAAGGATTCAAATTTCCTTTGCAAACTGAGCTTTGTAACTGTGAAGGGAACACAGCTGTGAATGGTTCCTTCATTAGCTGCCTTGGTTTTTAATTTGATAGCTGTGCTGTGGGAAGATAGTTGCAGTCGTTAGTGAGTAAACTAACAGTAATCTCACTTCAAGCCTCTTTTTGAAAGGAAGCTAACATGCACTTAGTCTCATTTTCTTCAACATCTTTTTTTTTCAGGCCTTGTGTTATACTCTCAACCCTTCTGCATATTGCACCGTTATTCTTGCATAAGAATAACGTAGATTTTCCAACTACTCTGATCTGCTTTTACATCACAGAGTATTTAAAGGGAACAAAACTCAGGGAGCAGGGGGAAGAATATTTTGGATTCTTCTTATTTGGACTATGATTTCTTGCCTCTTTTAAAATAGGTGTGAAACTTTTCTGACACAATGGAATTTTTGTTTAAGGAAAAGACTCCTAGAAAGCTTAGTAGATTAGATTCTGTTAGGTTTTTTCCTGCAGAATGCAAGTTTTGAGGCAGGCATTTTCCAGTCCCTCCAGAGAAACAGTTCTTTTAGTCAGAAGAGAAAAACCTTCGCAGTACATACAGCAAAACCAAAGGCCCCTTACGTAAAAATCTTTTCACAGAATCACAGAATGTTCGAGGTTGGAAGGGACCTCTGTGGGTCATCCAGTCCAACCCCCCTGCCGAAGCAGGGTCACCTACAGCAGGCTGCACAGGACCTTGTCCAGGCGG
>Ga0065711_1050709_pt1 | contig 10699 bp, 14 predicted proteins | sample Hoacrofraction12_FD_59098 | JGI IMG/M metagenome (GOLD analysis project Ga0065711, IMG submission 59098) | Hoatzin crop microbial communities from Cojedes, Venezuela - Epithelial fraction 12 v2 (version 2) | ecosystem: Host-associated > Birds > Digestive system > Esophagus > Crop | place...
ACTCCACAGCCTCCCTGGGCAGCCTGGGCCAGGGCTCCGTCACCCTCAGAGGGAAGAAGTTCTTCCTCATGTTCAGGTGGAGCTTCCTCTGCTTCAGTTTGTGCCCGTTGCCCCTTGTCCTGTCGCTGGGCACCACTGGAAAGAGCCTGGCCCCGTCCTCCTGACCCCCACCCTGCAGATATTTGTAAGCATGTTTTCTGTCCTCCGGTGGAGCGGCCGTGGCTGCAGGCGAGCCAGCCCGCTGCTGTCCGTGTTGCAGCGCGGTCACCTCCTGCCCGGCCCAGCCCCTGGCAGCGGCAGAGCCGGGGCCCGGCATGGGGGACACGTATTGTGTCTCTCCCAGTGCGAGCTGGAGAGCGGCGGGGCTGCCGGGCTCGGGGACGCGTGTGTCCCTGCTGACGGCGTGCGCTTTTGCTGTTCCCGGGCAGGTGAACACAGCCATGCACGAGGCCAAGCTGATGGAGGAGTGTGACGAGCTCATGGAGATCATCCGCCAGCGCAAGCAGGTCATCGCTGTCAAGATCAAGGAGACGAAGGTAAGGAGGGCCGGCCGTGCGGCCGGGGCGCGAGGGTCCCCTCCTGTGCCCGTGGCGTGGCCGCTGCAGCGTCTGTCTGTCCTCTCCAGGCACAGCCCAGCAGCTCGGCAGCCCCCGATGCCGGGGTGTCCCACCACACGCAGAGGGGCTGCTAGCGGTGGGCACTGCCCTGCCCGTGACGGAGCTGCTTTGGGCAGCCGGTGGCACACAGCTTCATCTCCCTGTGCCCCCAAAGGGTCTGCGGGTCCGGGGGTCCCTTGCTGCTGCTGCTGTCCCCAGGGCTGTCCCACTGAGGATGAGCAGGGTCGGAGGAGGGCGGGCGCGTTGATTAGCGTGCCAAATCGGTGCAGTTGCTTGGATCAGGCGGGACAGCTTCCTCGGGGCTTTTCCGACGCCGCGGTGCTGATATAATGAGGTAGAATTAACATGGCAGGGCTCCCCGAGCCCTGCACTGCAGATGGAGGAGCGGCTCCGCGCTGCAGCGTGGCCGCGGGCGAGCTGGCTTCTCGCCCTTTTCTCTGCGGGGTGTTCGGGCCCTTCCTCCAGCGCTGCCGGGTGTTCTGGCTTTCCCCGGTGGTTGCCGTGCGGTGCGAGCGGCTGGAGGGATTTCTCGGCTCCGGGTCCATCACGGTGCTGACAGCCAAGCCAGGGAGCGGCGTCGCCCCCGGTACGGAATTCTTCGCAGGCGAAGGTTTGGGAGCAGTTGCGCCGCGTGCGTACGCAGGAGAGCCAACCCGCACGGCTCCCGGACACGCGGGCAGGAGTGGAAGCCTGAACGTGCCTGCTTTCATCCCAGCCGCCTCAGCGAACGTGTTTTATGTAACGGTGCCTTCTGCCGGTCCATCTGTCTGTCTGCCTCTCTCTCCCCACGCTCTCCCCCCGACGTCTTTTGACCGTGTTGTCACAGAATCACAGAGTCACAGAATGGTCAGGGTTGGAAGGGACCTCTGTGGGTCATCTAGTCCAACCCTCCTGCCGAAGCAGGGTCACCTACAGCAGGCTGCACAGGACCTTGTCCAGTTTCAGCCGTCCTTGGCAGGGAGCTGGAAGGCTCAGAGATTGTTATTTTCCTACGAATTTGCAGCTGGGCAGAGGAGAGGCCTTGGGTGGTGCCCGGAACCATCCGCAGGAGCAAGGCTGAGCTGCGGAGGAAGTGCCGGGGTGGGAGCAGCAAGCTTGAGCCCGAGCAGCTGCAAACCCAGCACCGCACCGGTGGGCGGTGGGTGTGGGGACAGTGGTCCTGGCAGCGTCGGGGAGGGCACTGGGTTTGGTTTCCAAAGTTACCTGGGAACTGGAAGAAGCCTCTTTGCTGGTGAAATTGGGCTGGCGGTGGAAGCGTGCGGGTTTGCAGCACGGCAGCGTCTCCCGTAGCCCCCGGTCCTGCCGGCGCTGGCTGCGGGGAGGCTGGGCAGCGATCCTCCGTTGCTCTCCACACCTCTGAGCAGCGGTCTCCGAGGGTGGGCAGGGAGCAGCCTTTCCCAGGAGCCCCAGCCACGAACCCTGGAGAGTCACAAAGCTCCGAACACGACAGAAAGGAGGAAGCACGCTGACTGCGGGGCGAGGAATGCTGCTTTCCTGACGAGTTGCCCGTTGGTTTCCCACTTGTTCTGGGCTCCTTTTCCTGACAAACGGCCCGACGGGAGCGCGGAGCAGCCCGACTGCAGTGGCACACGGCGCTGGAAGGAGTGGCAGCCCTGGGCCTGAGGAGAGAAGTCCACGGAGAAAAGAACGCTGAGGCAGCAGTTTGCCTCCAGCCGGAGTGCGGTGCCGGGGAACTGGCTGCTTGGGCAGCTGTGAGGTGGAGCTGCTCCGCTTCCACGAGGCCTCGAGAGAGGACGGGAGCAGCAGCCTGACGTTTGGGCTTGGTGATGGGCAGGGGCGAGGGATGCCAGGCGAGGACGCCCCGAGGAGGACGCCTGCCGTGCTCCCGGACAACGCGCTTTGGCGTGAGGAAACCACGGCCAGCCTGTAGGTATCTTTTATAACAGTAATCCTAAGAAAGTGCAGATGTGCCACACACACGTCTTTGGAAACCCAGCAGAGGTTAGATGTTGCAGAGCCCCTCTGCAGCTCCAAGCTGGGCTCGCACCTTGCGGGGCTCGGGTTCGTGCTCTGCCGGGGCTCGCACACCACCGCCCATGGGGCTGGGCAGCAGCTCCTGGGGTCGAGGCACCGCGAGGTGCCCGGGAAGGACCCGGGAGGTAGCGAGCATCGTCAGGGACACAGCGAGCATCGTGGAGGCGGAGGCAAGGGGAGGACTGGGAGGGCAGCAGGCAGCTGGCTGCCCTGGAGAGCGCTCTGCGGGGACACGGACCCGGCCGGCGCGTGCTGGTGCCAGCATCTCCGGCTCGGGGCACAGCGGGTGCTGCTGTCGGTGGCCTCGAGCTGGGGAATCTGCACCTCCTTTCCCCTTGGCCCCAGCAGAAGCTTTGCCAGGGGTTAATGCCGCAGGCTGTGGTCGTTGCAGGGAACGTGGCCAAGGAGCATGGGGTCCGGGCACGCCAGCAGCTCCTGGGAGCGATCAGGGCAGGGGCTCTCCTGCCGCTCCCGCCTGAGGCTGGCAGCCGCTCCAGAGCTCGCCGAGTCCTCCCTCCAAACCAAAGTCGTCGTGTTTCTCTTCCTTGTTCTCCTTTGATAATTTTCTTTTGACAAATCCGATCGTAAAATGAAGCATCCGTCAGCCCATTAAGCCCCAGCAGGAGAATCGCTTCCTTGTGCAAACAGCCGTTCCGAGCCGTGCCTGCCTGCTGCTAGCAAGGATGAGCCCGTGCTCCGTGCCGCCGGGGCACAGCTTGCCGCGGCGTGCGGCTCCTGCCCTCTCCCGCCGCGCGTCCCCGGGATGCTCCCCGGGCTGGCAGCCCTCCCTGTCCCCAGGTCACAGTGCAGAGCTCCCGAGCAGCCCAAGGGCATCCCCCAGGCCCGGGGGGCTGTGCATGGACGTGGCCCCCGTTGTGCTTTCTGTCACGGGTCTGTGCCGCTTGTCTGACCCCCTGCTTTGGATGTCGTTCATCCAAGCCAACATCTTCTCGCTCACTAATCATCTTGTCAGCGCACCAGGAAGCGAGAAGGACGTGAGAAGCAAATGGCAGTGGCTATGGAGTGACCCACGCCACCATTCAGATGCTTTGTTCATCCGTGTCTCATCCCACAAGGCAACCCACTCCCCTGCTCCTCGCCCGGCGTCCCCCAGCCCTGTCCAGACACCGGCACTGGCGCAGGCAGGGTCTCTGGGGATGCTCTCCTCAGAGGTGGAGACTGCAGCAGGGCGGCTTGGTGGGGGACAGGACCCCAAGGCAGCCACGCTTTCGGCCCTGCCTTGCTGGGAAGAGGCCAGGAGAGGTCGGGTTTAGGGGTGATTGCTGCTGATTGCTTACCAGGAGGGGCAAGCACCACCCGGCTTCCTTGGCTCTTCGCGGGGTGCAGCCCTTGGGTGCAGCGTGGTGCCAGCTCTGCTGCCCCGAGGGAGAGGTCGGGTATTTGGCCCCACCATTAAGGCTGTGGGCTTTGGGTTTTTCTCTGCGCTGGGACCCGTGGCCGTGGCGTGGGCAGCCCCATCCGGGATCTCCGTGGGTGGCGGAGTGGAAGCAGGGAGATGCTGCAGCCCAGCATCACGCTGGAGGGACATGAGGCTGGGAGCCGATGTCCTCCAAAAGCCTGGGAGAAGGAAGAGGGAGAACGTGCAGGGTTCCCTCGCATCTTGGTGACCTAACAGCTCTGCCACCTCTGCCGACAAGTGACAGCCACCTGGCCACACATCGTCACCTCCCTTGTTTAACCTGAGCTTCCTCGCTGCTGGCAGGGAGCCGGCGCGGGGCCGGCTGGGAGCAGGAGGTCCCACGGGATGGTGCTGGGGTCGGGCGGGCGTTGCTGCCAGGTTCCTGGAGCAGGCGGGCACCGAGGGCATCCTCGCCGCTGACGGGTGATGCCCTCACCAGTGCTGGCAAGGCAGCAGGTGCTTCCCACCAGCTGCCTCGCCCCGGGTGCCTTTGCAGAGCTCCCAGTGCTGGCCAGAGGTGCCCAAGGGTCCTCGCCTTGCTGGTGGTTCACCCCAGGTCCCCTCCTGCGGACCCCGGTGCGCTGGAGCCGGTGCAGCTGGGTGGGTGCAGGGATCCATCGGCTGGCACCCAGCTGCGTTCCCGGGTGCAATGGAAACCCTTAGGTGTTCTGGGGGGTGCAGAGTCCTGGATTTTCCTGGGCTTGAGGTGCTTGGAGCTCTTCTGTTGGCTTTTCGCCCTTGGTCGTGTCTATGCTGAGCTCCGGCAGCGGAGCCGGGCGCTGCGGGCGTCCTTAATTGTGGGGCGTCCTTAATTGTGGGGCGTCCTTAATTGTGGGGTGCTGCTTAATTGTAGGCGCAGTGACAGCCCTGACGCCTGGGCAGAGCAGCGCGAGCAGCCTCCCGTCACCTCCGCGAGCTCCTGCTTTTGCTTCCTGACGGATCTTCAAACCGCAGACGGGGGGGTGGATTGACAGCGTGCTGCCGGGCGAGCGGGGGGCTGCCGTCACGGCAGCTTCGTGAGGCTGACAAAATGCCCCGCTCCCTCGTTAAAAATAGGAAAGGAGGAAATAATGTGAAGGCGTGTGGCCGAGCAGCACGCCGTGCCGGCTGCTCCCTTCGGAGGTGGGCTGGGGGGCTGCGGGCGGCCGTACGGAGCAGAGGGGACACGGCTGTGTCTCTGCCGTTGTGTTCTCGCAGGATGAGTCCAGCCTTCCACAGAGCGTTGCGGGGAAAGGACCGAGGTGCTTTTCCCTGGAGTCACTTTGCGTCCCCTTTTGAACAGCAGCTGGGCCAGGTCCGAGTTTCCACTGGACACAGCAAAGCCCAGAGCCCCGGCCCCGAGCACGGGCTGTCTGGGACTCGCAGGACACTGGCGTGGATGGAGCAGAGCCCGTTCAAGCCACGTGCCCTATTTTTGGGTGCCTGGGCTGGTTTTTCAGCTCCTGCTTCCCTATGTTGTGGGTAACTCTCCTGTCCTGTCTTACTGCAGCACCTCACCTTTAACTGCAAAACGATTTGCGGCTGCAAATGCGATGTTTTCCAGCGGCTCTGCTGGGGCTGAGCCAGCGTGAGGTTTCCTTGCTCTGTGCCGAATTGCTCCGCAGGAGCGCTCCTCTCCCAGCCGAATCCGCGGAGAGCCGGCGCCGAGGGGATGACGCTGCGTTGGCGCGGGAGGAGCGGAGGGAGGATGCATCGCTCTCCGGCTTCCATCACATGTGGGACCCTCAGAGCAGCGTGGGGGCTTTTCCCTGGGGCTTTCCCACCTGCAAGCAGAGTTGAACACTGAAAGAGCATTGCTGCTCTCCCTCCCCAGAGCCTCTGGGGACATCTCCGTGGTGTTTCGCTTCCCCTGAGCAGCCCGTGGGTTAGGACGGGGTTTCCTCAGTGCTTTCAAGCCACGTGCTGGCTGCTGAGCCCCTTTGCGTGCCTCTGCTCTCCTCGCAGGTGATGAAGCTGCGGAAGCTGGCCCAGCAGGTCGCCAACTGCCGGCAGTGCCTCGAGCGCTCGACGGTCCTCATCAACCAGGCGGAGCACATCCTGAAGGAGAACGACCACGCGCGGTTCCTGCAGACGGCCAGGAACGTGGCCGAGAGGTGGGCTGGCACGCGGGGCTCGGCGCACCGATGGCGGTCCCTGGGGTTGTCCCCTGGGCACAGCTCCTGCCCGGGACACCCCGTTCTGCCCCTGCAGCCTCCCAGCGTGCTGCCCGCAGATAAAGCCGGCGCCGGGGCTGTCGCCGCTTCCCCTCCCTGGCAGGACAGGAGTTGCATGGCGGGTGCTAACGAAGCTGGACGCCTGCTATGGGAGCAAACGTTGCTCCCTGGGGGGGCAAGCGGTGGAAACACCAATCCGAAGGGAGCTCGGGGGGCAGTCGGGGCTGGGACCCCGCAAGGATGGAGCCCCCACCTCTCTGGGGACCTGTCCCCCGGCAGGGCCACCCTCCTGGGGCAGGAGCAGCGCTCGGTAGGTGCGAGCCAGTTTCCTGCTGGCACGTAACGGCGCCGCTGCTCGCACCCTCTTAATCCCCCGCCTCGCCGCTGCTGGGTGTCGGGGGCGGCGCGCACCCTGACGCGTATTGATGGCCTCTTCTTTTCTTTCAGGGTCGCCATGGCAACTGCATCCTCTCAAGTTCTGATACCAGATATCAATTTTAATGATGCCTTTGAAAACTTTGCTTTAGATTTTTCCAGAGAAAAGAAGCTGCTGGAGGGGCTGGATTATCTCACTGGTGAGTGCAGAGGCGCGCTCCCCGCTGCCCATGCCCCGCGTCCTCCCGCAGCCCCCCTGGGGGCTGGCAGGCGTATTTTAAAGCAGACCAGGTTGCCCTTCATTCTGAGCCATGAGAAGTGCCCAGTGGCTGCGGCAGAGCCGCGGCCATGCTGTCACCAGGACAGCAACATGTCCCTGTCCTGCTGCTCACACTCGGCCTCTCCCAGAGGGCAGGTGGGAAAGGTCAGAAAGCAGAAGAAGGACGGTCTCCACGACCCAGGGAGGAGGCTCACGCCCATGGGGATCCAAGAGGGTAGGTCACAGAGAGGGAGCAGCGAATTAATTAATTATTGTGCTCCCAATGCACATGCTTTAGCATTTCCCTTTTGCTGCCCTTTTTGTGGGTCTCTTGGGGCTGAATTGTGAACTCCTGTGGGCAGAGACCTTGCTGGGCCGTGTGCTGCCCCAACGCCGGAGCACGGGCTGAACGCTGCTCTGGCCCTCGGCCGGGGCGATGCGGGGGCCCGGGAGCAGCCGGCTGCTGCTCGACCCTGCCCGTGCTGGAAGGCCAGGGCGGGGGCGAAAGCTCCGAGGAGCCAGGACGTCGTTACTCACCCAAATCCGATTTTCTTCATCGCGAAGCAGGTCAGCTTACAAGGAAAGGTTAACAACAAACGTGCCTGGAACAGTTATGGGGCAAAATACTTATTTCACAGTCAGTGCTGAGAAATGGGTGGATTTTGAAGTGGCTTCTCAGCTTGTGGGGTGGGGGTGTCAGACCTGATGGAGGCAGCAGCCAGAACCCCTGGTTCTGGCATGCCTGAAAACACGCTGGCCCCAGCATATGTTGTTCCTGCACTAAAAGGTTTAGTTAAGTGGGAAACACAGTGACAGATAAACTGAGGCAGTTGCTTGTGTCGAGAGACTCTGCTCCCCGTGCAAGCCTGTCCCTGTCCTGAAGGGAGCAGAAACTGCCCTAGGTGTATGAAGAAAAGGAGGCAGAACCTCGCTGAGATGTGTTACCTGTGACCTCCCGCAGCGCCCAACCCGCCGTCCGTCCGGGAGGAGCTGTGCACGGCCTCCCACGACACCATCACCGTCCACTGGATCTCGGAGGACGAGTTCAGCGTCAGCTCCTACGAGCTGCAGTACACCATCTTCACCGGCCAAGCCAACTTCATCAGTAAGTCGTGGTGCGCTCGCTCGGCGTGGGGGACCGTGGTCCGCTTCGGGAAGAGCAGGGTTCTCGGGGGGAACCAGCAGGTTGGGAATTAGGGGAGGAAACCACAAGAAGGGGTCCTCCGAGGATGCTGCTCAGGACTGTCATCTGAACGATGGAGGACTCCCGCGTGCTGGGGGTCCATAACTGAACTGTTCTGCCCTGCGCTTGGTGCCTGCAGCCTGCGGCTCGACGCAGCGTGGGCTGCATTGGAGGGTCTCGCCCGTCGCACAGCCACCGGATCTGTCCATCCCCACCATGCCCAGGGTTGTACGGGCAGGGCTCGTTGCGGGGGGGTTTATGCCGGGAGGATTCCTGCCAGCCCCTCGCAGAGTCTGGGGGTGCAGAGCAACGGGGGGCAGGGCAGGGCTGGGCTGTCGCGGGCAGGCTGCGGGCACCAAGGCTTCGGGCGGTGGTACCGGCCCCTTCAAACCCCGCCTGACAGCGGGGCAGGGCTTTGCTCGGACGCTAGCCGGGCAGAGTTCATCAGACATCCCGAGGCAGCCGAAGGCTTGAAGATAAAATGGGCCAGAAATTGCCTGGGGATTAGAACTCCAGGAGCATGCCGAATGTCTGTTCAATTTTCTCTCCCCATATCGGAATTGATCAAAAGAGACTCAGACTCTGAGATTTTTAGCACCATGGCTTGTTCTTAGGGAGCGCTGGTAACCTGCAGGTCGGGGAGGTTTAGATTGGGTATGAGGGCGTTCAGATTGGATATTAGGAAAAATTTCTTTACTGAAAGAGTTGTAAAGCACGGGACCAGGCTGCCCAGGGCAGTGGTAGAGTCCCCATCCCCGGAGGGGTTTGGAAAATGTGTGGATGTGGCACTTCAGGATATGGTTTAGCAGGCATGGGGGTGTTGGGGTGACGGTTGGGCTTGATGATCTTAGAGGTCTTTTCCAACCTTAACGATTCTGTGATTCTGTGAAAAGCTGGGGCTGGAAACTGTGACCTCCACGCTTACCCAGAGGACAGATGTGTCACATCTGCGGGAGCCACACAGTGTTGCTCCCTGTTTGTTGTCAGGAACGTTTATTTGAAAAAAAGGAAAATCTGGCTTGGTTGTCATCGCAGGAAAGGGGGTTCTTCAGGTTTCCACAGAGATGCAGAGAGAGGAGGAATCAGCCACGAAGCCAAGGGCGCTTTGCCGTTCTCAGCAGCTGCGGTTTATTCTTTTGGATACCCAGTGAGTCCTCGAGGTGTCAAAGATACGTAGCTGTTATGGTGTCTTGCCTTTTTCCTAAAATTGGAGGGGGTTTGCGTTCTGGAGGAAAGCAAATTTGTGGTCTGGATTATAGGAGAGAGTCCAGGGAAAGTGCTTGTTTCATACGAGGAAAAAATATGGGTGTTGTAATGAGAGAACAAAAATACATCTTGCAGTTTGTGCGTCCTGAAGTCGTGCTTCAGAAGAGCATCCCCGCAGCGAGGCTCGTGCAAGCACGTTTCATCCCGGTTTTCCTCGGTGGCCCTTGCCATGGTGGGAAGTGCTGACGAGGGGCTTCAGTGCTGCGGCAGCTCCACTTCCCCCGCTTGGTTCACCTCTCCTCCCCCTACTGCAACGCGTTGTCTCCAGTGTTTTGCTCTTCCCTGGCAGCCTGGGAAGCTCAGCAACCTCCTTGGCTCCATCCTCAGAGGGCCACCAGCCTCCGCGTCCGCTGCGCTTGCCCGCCGGGGAGGAACTGGAGCATGCTGGTGTCCCCGGGGGGTTTGGGTGGGGAGGGACACCTGAAGGTTCACCCTGGGGCCTGAAGGATAGGACAAGAGGAAATGGCCTCAAGTTGCGTCAGGGGAGGTTCAGATTGGGTATTAGGACAAATTCCTTTACTGCAGGAGCAGTCAGGCTTTGGACCAGGCTGCCCGGGGCAGTGGTGGAGTCTCCATCCCTGGAGGGGTTCAAAAACCGTGTGGATGTGGCACTTGAGGACATGGTTTAGCAGGCGTGGGGGTGTTGGGGTGATGGTTGGAACTGATGATCTTAGGGGTCTTTTCCAACCTTAACAATTCTGTGATTCTATCATAAAGTCTGTGCACCAGCTCTGCCCCAGCCGGGCTGGCTCAGAGCTCACTCCGGTTGCTCGGGGCTTGCCTGAGCGTTGCCATTCTCCAGGGATGGAGAGTCCCCCACTCTGGGCCCCGCTCCAGTGCTTCCCCACCCTCAGCCAGAAGAACTTTTGCCTTATCTAACCAGGGTTCCCCCGCTGCAGCGTGTGCCCTCTCCCTGGGGCCGTGCCCCTCGGGGAAGGGTCTGGCTCCCACCGCTCCCCAGACACCGCTCTGGGCACGTGGCTTGGACTCCCGTCCATCAAGGGGCTTGGGGTGAGTCCCCTGCCCGCCCTCGGGGCTGGGGGGCTGGCGCAGGGCTGGGGGGGCTGCGGAAACCACGGGGGTGATGAGCAGCAAAGGCAGCTCCGGGAGGCAGCCTGGGGGGGGGGCACACATCAGGAAGGGCTTCCTTGGCCGCCTGTGGTAGCTCTTCAGAGAAGGAGTAAAGAACACATCAGTTAACGGCTCAGAGGAGAGGATGAATAATGCATTGCCACTTGCAGTAACGCGGTCGGGTCTGGGTGTGAGAGCGCTTGAGTCCCGGCTGAACTCGTGCGTGAAGGGATCACAGAATCACAGAACAGTAGGGGTTGGAAGGGACCTCTGTGGGTCATCTAGTCCAACCCTCCTGCCGAAGCAGGGTCACCCAGAGCAGGCTGCACAGGACCTTGTCCAGGCGGGTCTTGAATATCT
>Ga0065711_1050702_pt1 | contig 10698 bp, 7 predicted proteins | sample Hoacrofraction12_FD_59098 | JGI IMG/M metagenome (GOLD analysis project Ga0065711, IMG submission 59098) | Hoatzin crop microbial communities from Cojedes, Venezuela - Epithelial fraction 12 v2 (version 2) | ecosystem: Host-associated > Birds > Digestive system > Esophagus > Crop | place...
TCCTGTGCAGCCTGCTGTAGGTGACCCTGCTTTGGCAGGGGGGTTGGACTAGATGACCCACAGAGGTCCCTTCCAACCCCGAACATTCTGTGATTCTGTGATTCTAAAATTACCTGCTACAGCAAGGGAAGTAACAGTGCTGTGGCTGTTTGTGCATTAATAGTGATGAAGTTATCCAGTGGTTGAACCTGGATTAAATTTAAATTCAGAGCAGAGTTTGAAAATTAATCAGGTTATGGTTTGTGTACACATGTGATGGTGCTAAAATCTTATGGGTTTTTGTCTTCTGAAGTTCTGGCTGTGTTTGATCTCGAATGGGAAAACAGATCCCATTCCATTTTGGAAAAAAACCCAGAACCCAAATTATATGAGTAAACTCACATCAAGAGACAGAAATGGCCCTGAATGTCCCCTTATCTTTCTGAGGATGGAAAGTTTGACTGTCAGATGGGATTGGGGAAGAAAGATGTCTCCAGATGGAAACTGATGAAAAGCTGAATTTGGCAATATTATTAAAGTGGAGCCCTGGTTCTAATTATAAAGTTATATAACAAGTAATGGCAAATCCATTACAGACTTCGAAATCACGTCAAGCTTATCTGCTTTAAGCGCTGTCAAGCACCCACTTCTCTGAAGTGAGCAGAATCCACTCAGTCCTCAGCTCTCAGGTTAAGATATCTTGTCCTTGAAGCAACCTGTTTAATCAGCCTAGAAGACTCCCACATCTCAGTTTCCCATCATTTCAACAAACCCTATCTTCCAGGGAAACTTTTCCAAAGATTTGAACTGGCTTTTAAAATTAATTTGATCCTTGTGTCAACTGCTAGTGGTGTGTTAGTGAATGACCTGGGAACAATTATATAGGATTCATAAATATTTATAGGAAAACTGTTGTTGCAGCCACTGCTCTGCCTGCCTTGAAATACTGAGCTACTATAATACTTTGATTTGAAACACTGTAACCTGCAGGAGAAAACCGGGACAGAAGGGTATAAAATTCAGGCTGCAAATGCGAAGTACTGTGGTCCTGATGTTACATTGCAGACTGGCAGGATATGTTAACAATTTAGGTGGCTAAAATAATGGAAAAAACAATCTAGGCTTGAGAAGCCTCAACTTCAGGGTGAAAAACAGAAGTCCTCAACAGTCCACTTGACAATGCTGTTTTGTGTGATTTAATTAATCTGTCACTCCAAACATGACCTAGTTACCATACTACAAATGTCAGCTTGTAATGGCTTTTCCCTAGAGTCCTCCTTAACTAGCATTTACCATTTACATGGGCTCATTCAATCATGAAGAGTAGTTAATTAGCTCCATCTACTGCTGCACAGAGCGAACTGTACCAGCAGCGCCAGTTCTCCAGTAGCCTCTTCAGATCGCATTGGCAGTGGTGGTTTAGGCGCTCTGCTGCACCGTGCCACTGCCAAGAGCTGTTGACAGAAAGCAAGGGGTTTACGTCTTTATGTTTCTTCTTCTGTCATGAGCTTTACTGTTACGTAGGTTTTCTTTAATCTCTAATCTTTTTTTAATTTCTTTTTGAATTACAGGGTGAAAATGTGAGGCATCGGGTTTTTTAACACGTTTTCCCATGCCAAAAGACATAGCAGCTCTCTTAAAACAATTAGCACAAACAATGAAAAGATTTGCAGGGAAAGAAATAGAGCTATTTAGGTTACTGCTGCAATGATAATAAAGAAGGCCACTACGCTGAAAATGAGTACTCCGATCAGCAGATGGATGCCCTTAATCTGCTTGCCGTATGTGTTGACTGGAGTATTCAGATGGGGTATTTAATTGTTTGTGTTTTAAAATAAATGTTCTGATATTCATTTAAAATGCCTTCTTAGTTATGAGAGAGGTAATGGATGCCTGCTCTAAAATGTCATCTTTCTTAGCATTTCCCTTTTGATTCAGGTGGAATATTTCAAATACTCTCAAAACATCCCAACTAGCATCCCAGTAAGCAGGCTGCAGGAGATACCTATGACACAGCTGAATCAGAGAAACACACCAGGTAACTGCCAAAGTGAAAAGGTAGTAAGGATTAATGCCTTCAAGTGTCTAAAATCTCCAAAAAGTTTTACTACTATATTTAAAGAAATAGCTCAGCAAAGTATTTTATTTTCAGAATAGATTTACTTTTCCATTAAGAAAGAAAATATCACCAAAAAGCTTTTTAAAGTCAGAGATGTTTTTCTAGTCTGCATAATGCTTAGACACCTTTGAGACGCTGCTGAACCAAAAGACCAGGCTTGCAGGTATTCCACAGAGGAAGGAAATTTATTCTTTGGTCCAGCTGCTGCCTTGTTATGTCAAATGGTACACCTCCTGCTAACAGCAAAGTAAATTACATGAAAGTGCATCATCCGTTCGTGCCACTACCTCCTTCACCTACCTCGTGTCCTTATTTGTACATCTGTCTCCAGTGGCCTCAAAATACGGCAGGACATTTCTGAATTACGAGTCTGAGAAGGCCTCTGATTAGAAAACATTAAAATCACAGTAAGGAAAGCAAAGACAACTACCAACCAGAAAATCGTTGCAGAAAGTCCAAGGTCTTTCCCCTTTCCTATTCACCGGGTATGAAAACAAAGCCATTTTCATTGCCGAGGCTCGCTTTGAGTGCCTCAGCCTCAACTGTGGCCCCCCTTCTTAGCTCTATAAGAGACTTCCCCATCTCTAATTTACCTCCGCGTTTTAGCCTTCAATGCATTGTTCGTGAATGTCACTTATTTAGATGAGCCTTTCCAGCTAACCCCAAGGAATTTGATCATTTCTGGGGACAGTTTTGTATGTTTGAATGGGATCATTTAAATGCTGTTCATTCTTCATACACCGCACTGAAAATCTGTTCCTCTGTCCCCCGGAGGGAACATCTTTTACTTACACAAATTCATGTCAAACCAAGTGTTGTTTTTCAAATTAGTAATTAACGCAGAATTATGCAAAGCAGAATAATAAATAATCTGGCTGTGCAGTCTATTCTTTCCTGATAACATGGGGGAATTCAGTGTCTAACTCTGTTTATGATTAGCACATCAGTGGGAAAACAGACCCTGTTATCAGTTAATGCCCTGTAAATAAAGTTGTCCAGACCTTCAACAGCTTTCTAAAAGAATATTTAAGGTGAATTACCTTCAAGTTAATTGGAAGCTACAAAACTCTAAATGCTTATTTTATGCTTGTAGTAAATGTAAATCCCAAATTTAGTGTTAACACAACAGGTAACTTGCAATGTGTGGATAACTATTTGAAAATATTCAGGATTAATGCAAACATAAGAAACTAAATAAGAGCTTTACCATATGGCTTCCATGAATTTTATGGGAGTAAGAACTGGAAAGACATCTGAGTGTCCAGTTCCACACCTCACAGGAAAAAATCTCATAGAACCTGTTCCTGAATAAAGAGTTTAAGGTTAAAACTGCAACAGTAGAACATTAAATTAAAAATATAGTATTTTTGGCTTGTCTTTAACACAGGCACTCTTGGTTTGATTTCTTGAATGCATTTGCTTTTATATGAATGTCAGAAGAGCCATAAGTTACCAAAAGCCACTAGGCTGTTCTTGGAGCCGCATTGCCTCAATAAGCCTTGCAAAAGGCATTAGTGATAACAGTAGAGAAACAAGCTTTCAGTACTCAACCCATTTAGAAAATAAAAATACTGAGGGATTTTGTGGACCTAATACTTGTTTACAGGTGTGCAATGATTTTTTCGCATTTCGTTGTGAGCAGGGGCAAATCTAACCCACGCTGGTATTTTGCACTTTCCATCGTCTCGTGTAATGGTTTTCTTCCCAGGCAGTACACAGGTAGACAGGTGTATCAAAGAGTCTCAATATTGTGGGGGCTTTTTAATGCATTTCTATATGTGCAGTGTATCAGATCATCGTAAATGTCAAGGTACAGAGTCTATAATAATCACATCTACCCATTTATTCATATATATGCAACCCACACACATATTATGGTCAGGAAAAAGGTATAATAAGTGCTTCTAAACTTCCAGACTGCAGTATAAGAAACAGGTTGTCGCATCAATAACTTTTGCAGTGAAGCATCCACTCAGCAAAACTGTTACGGTTTTTCATCAAGTGTAACCATTCTCTCCTGTGGGTCATAATTTCATCTGTGTAAAACTTTCTCTTTTTTCTTCAAGACTTCTTGCATATCCAGGGTTTTCTTTTCACTTCAGGAAGTAAGCTTGTTCATCTGTATGTGAAATTTTTAATGGCAAATGACTCAAGAGAAATTTGCTAAGCTGAAAATTAAGCATACCAAATTTTTCCTCTGCATAATAGTTACCCAGGCAGTTGTGACTAAGCAGAGTACAGAGTATAAACATCAGGATAAATGGCCATATTCCATTAAGGATTGGCCAACACCTAAGTGTGTTCTCAATTGGGAAAGATATCTCTCTGGATCTAAATGTTTTGGCTTCAGCCCACTTCTATATTCTGCCCTGTACTTATTCAGAAAAGCCATTGATGCCTATGGGAGTTCTGCCTAAGATGTAAGCAAGAGTCTTGATACATTTGCGACCTTACAAAGATGAATATACTGTTTGGTTTGTGTTGATAGCCCATGCCTTCAAAGCTGTTTCTTGCTAGGAAGCAAAATCACTCTGATCTGCAATTATACATTTTCTTCTATAATCTGTAAAATGTATGCATTATTGACAAAGCTAGAAGGAAATGAATACTGAAGCATAGCAGGGAAACACCACTTCCTTGTTTTTATTTTTAAATGTATTCAATGCAGTTCAGAAACAAGTGTAATATAACCCTTATTTTGCAACATTGACCATTAAAATATTAAAAAAGGACTTCTTGGCCGTCGATAAATAGTTTAATATGGGACATGCATGCTAATAGGAAAGTCAGTTTTGGGTGACAGTCATTTAACAGTGGAAAAGTAAGTTAACAAGAAACTTTGTAGAAATACTTGAAAAGATGGCATGTCCTTTCATATCCCTTTATCCAAATGCAACTTCTTCATTCTTCTGCAACTTCCCCCCAATATCCAATTCCTAAATTTTAAACCAATTTTACACATTAAAATATTTAGAAATACAAATAATATACCCAATAAAATACATTAATTATGATGAATGATAAAGGGAAAGAAAATCTGGCATAGTTGTCTATGTGGTAAGGATTTTTAACATGGAAGCAATCAAAGATACAGAAAAGTCTTTTCATTACTGACATTGGTGAAGTACACCCATCGTGTTTACTTCTCTCCCTTTTTCCGTCAATGCTGATTTTGCTGCTCTTGTCTGAATCGATCTTGTTCATATTGTCAGGGGCAGTGCAACTGTTAGCGACTGCTGCCAGGACTCCATTCCTCCCTTCTTCAGCCTCTTCATCCTTATCCTGATAGGAAAAAAACCAGCAGGTATCTAAGTGCATGTTTCATTGCCTATTCACTTTAGAGCTGCAGCAAATAACAGGATTTTTCTTACGACTCATCCGGTAGCTCATTCCTTGATTTGAAGGGCGAGCACCTACACGCACCAGACATCTCCTTTCAGCTTCCAAAGCCTCCGTTTACAGGGGAGCTTTCATCAGACTGTTAAGCAAAGCTGGATTTGTTCAAATATGGCCGACTGAGCTTTACTTAAGACAGCAGCAAATCCATGAAATGCACAATAATCTGTCTTCTGCTCAGGGAAAATACGGGTAAAGGTCAGTGTCTAGCAAGGAGGCAAAGCAAAGCCGCAGTCTGGAGACGGAGAAGGTGGGGAAGCTGCCAGACCAGCTGATCAAGCTGGTTGCAACAGAATCCAGCACCCCGGAATATGGTACATTTTCCTTCTGTGCAGTTGGCCACTCTATTTTCAGTGCTTTGTGATGAAAATCAAATTACTTAAAAAGAAAAAGAGGATCATAAAAAGGGACAAGTCCCACAACTAATTCAATACTAAATACCTCATACTTTTTTCTTTCAAGTCCTGAAACCCATGCTTTAAGTTCAAAGTTATGCGAAGGTTCAGCACATTTTTATGTGCTTCACTGCATCAAGAGAACTCTTCGGAGAATGTTGTATAAGCCTTATGGTGCGTTTTTGTTTCTTTGATTAGCAATGGCTCAGAGCCATGAAGTTCATGTATGAAATCTTCACCCTTTGAAGTCAGTGGGTTTTTTGTCACTGACTCAGAGGACACAGGATTAGACATTAGCTGCAGCTTCAGCTCTAAACACAAACTTTCTTGAAAGTTCTAGGGTATTTGTTTTCATTTGGGATATTGCAGAGATACCATCAGATCCAAGCTACAAAGATTGGCTCCAACTTTGTACCTAAACTAAACCTAAATTTGTGTAAGTGGAGGAGGGGTCATTTTAATTCAGGCAGGAATTTTCTCCTGATTATTTTATTACCTTGGAAATCAGCGAGTGGCATACAAGCAAGAGAAGGCTAAAAATTTATTTGTGAAATGTAGAATGCAGAATCCCTTTCCTCTGAACAATTTGTTTTTTCCGTTTGCATTACGAGAACAAATAAATTAGCCAAGGACAAACTAGAAAAGTTAAGATGTACAGCCCTATGCGTAGCCACGCAAAAAGCTCATTTAGAAATATGCCATCTATTAAAGTCAAAAAAAGCTCATTAAGCCACCTGGGTGATCTCCATGCCAGTGCAGAATTGCTCTTCTGCCCAGGATATTTGTAGACAGCACAGTTTTGAGCCTTTCTTCAGCTAAAATAGTAACGTCCTTGAAAATTAAAGTGGAGCCTGGACAGTGTCCTCAGACTGCTGTGAAGCAGTGAAGCAGAACAGATGGAGCTAGAAAAAGGGATTATTACTGCTTCTCATTTTCAATTTGCCAAAAAAAATCCAGTATATTTTACTTCAGAAAGATAAATGCAGCTCAACAAAAGGTGTCATCCTAAAAATACAGACTACAAGACCTTGTTCATCCTCCACCTAGCCTCCTGCAGCTACGTGAGAATTCTGAAACCAAAGGCCAGGATAAAATTCTGCCTATAAAGCATTAAGAGGATCACTTCATAAAATTCCAGTCTGAACCTTAAACAATCCCCAGGGTAGTACTAAAACTCAAAGTTTTCCTTGGGGCCTAAGTCTGTTATAAATACCCAGCTTTTCTGCTTCAAAAAGTTCCAGCAGCTGAGGGACGCTCTGGGGATGGCAGAGGAGCCTTTGTCAGCAGCGCCTGGCACTTGAAACGAGGCACCGGAGCGACAGCCTAATGAATGCACTCAGCACTTCAAAAGTTAATAAAATAAAGAAACCTGTCAGAAGAGTCCTGACTTTCTTCCGCTGTGCTCATTTTTTAGAAAGGGAAAAAAGAGCAAAACAACATCTATGCCTCAAAACTGGCAGCATTTGGGGCATTCTTCAGTGTAAGAGTCTATTTGTCTCTCAGGTAGGGCTGGCTAAAAGCTGTGCAGAGTTCATTTTACTGCAGAGAATGAAAGGACATTGCGTACGTGCCATTTTTCTTTTCACACAACCACACATGAACAATTCGCTGGAGGCTGATGCTTTATCAGGCTTTTCTTAACTCCTTTCTACTCCCCAAGAGGCAGTTATTACTTACGCAGAAAATACCATACATGGTGCACATGTACTTGATTCTGTTTGCAGTGTTACAAGGCAGGGCTCTCGCAGAACAGAGACGAGTTTACAGCAGAAGTGCTGTATCATGCTTCTTGAGAAGGAGAAAGCTAGAGGAGAACTACAGCTGCTAGTTTACAAAAAATTACAGTCTTCTACACTGGGATTATCAAGGAACTTATCCAATTCGCTACGCAGAACCGAATGTGATGAAAGATTAAGCTTCACATTATACAAAAAAAAAATTGTGTTGCAAGTGTTCAGCTGTGGACTAAGTTTTCTCCAGATTCCAGCTGTCAGTGAGAAAATGGCAACTGGCACGAAGGGCTCTGTTTGGACACAAAAACGGTAGCACTCAGGAAAGGTACTGTACAAAACCTGAAAAGCACTGTATATGGCACCTGCTGCTGTTGATACTAACTGAAGCGTTTGCTGACATCTAACAGGCAACAGAATTGAGGAAAGTTATTACTTCCACTGAAAAACAAAGATACTCAAGATCAAAAATATTTCAGCCTAGAGTGCTGCACACCTGGAGCTTACACGATGTTCAGAAAGACTGCACAATGCTTGCACAGAAATGCCACGTAGCCTGAACACTGCCCTTGTAACCTTAGTTTCAGTTTTCAGACTTTCCTCCTTTCTGACCAAAAGGGAGAGGTTTAAGTGAAAGACAGATGAAGGCCAAGGAGAACTTCTCTGTTTTATAGGAGAGCACAATTCACACCTTTGTATAAAAGAGAAGAAACTCGGAATTTTGGAGAGGAAACTTCTCCATTTAGGCAGTCTGTTATGCAGTTGACATGAATGTCATATTTTGCCTGACCCTCCTTGCAGCAGGTGGTTCCTCTGCTTTCGCCATTAGTTTTGAAGCTGTCTCTGTGGGTCCTGGCTCTCATGATGTGAGACACTGCAAGAGTGTGGATACGATGAGCTCTTTTACCAGTTTATATTCTGAACTGGAGACCCCAAAGGCTTCAGAAGAACATGACATGCCAGTGCCCAACTGCCTTAAAAAGCAAACCAGAAAGCACACCGGTACAACTAATTCCTATACAAGGCAGGGGGTTACATTTTCAATTCACCTCCTACATTTATTTACATAATTCTGAGTGCAAATTTTGTATCAGCTCTCACATGGGAATAACAAACTGGAAAGTGAGATTTCTAATTAATCTGTGTCCACAAGAGAATACGATAATGAGAACACCTTTATGGTGACAATACTCACACATAAATTTGTTAAGTAGCCGCTAGACAGTGACATGAGATTTTAGCTGCTACTTCTGTCCTTGTGATGTTTTGGTTTTTACAGTGAGAAATGAGAAATACAAGTCAGGTGTGCTCTCCATGGCACCCTGCTCAGTAGGTGGTACTTGTCCTTGGCCATAGTAGGAAAAGGACATGACATGCATTTTCCTTGTTCTACTGGGTCTTGAGCTGATCTAGGACCAGCCAACTGCCCCTTCCCTTAAATGTTTGTGTATGTGTGGGCAAGAAGTAATTTGGACTGGCTTGCTCACTCCTGATGCACAGCAAAAAGCAGGAACATGCCTGAAGTGACAGACCATCCTTTCAGTCACGAAGTCCATCACAAAACTGTACCTGAAGTCTTTCTTCCTTTCTCATTTTAGGACTGTACCTTCACTTACTCCACGTCTTTCAAGTCCTTGAGTTCCCATGTCTGTCCCACCTGCAAGCACTAGTACAGGTGGCCCAGATGAAAGGGAATCTGACACAGGTAAGCAAAGGCAAGGGCAGTCTTAAGCGCCCTTCACAGATCCAAAGATGCTTAATCATCCAAGCACTGAAACACTTTATTTTCTTACCTAAACCTCCAATAAGCTTTTTTTTTTTTTATTTCTGCTCTACAAGCAAAATGACAACCACTTACTCCACAAGATGGATATGCTCAGAGGGAATTGTCACTGATGCTATCTTGCCCAGAAAAATTACTTTCAGGCTTTCCTCATTCAAATCCTCATTCAAAATGAGGGTTTGCCCATTTGCAGACATTCCCTCATTACATGTTGTCTTTTAAAATCCACTGGGTGGCTCATCTCTGTGTTCATTTTTCAGTCCTTCTCCACACACCTAGATCTAATGACAGCTTTGAACACATTCCTGTGCGTTTACAGAGCCTCCCTCTCATCCAAACCGCCAAAATCCCACATTAACTGTTGAACTACATAGGCATAAAATACCCCACATCTTGGCTGATCTTCATCATTTTTAAGCTTCTCCATTTGAACTCAATATCCTGTCTCTTCAGCCTGCTTCAGCATTTGTGATGCTCTGTTCTGGTTTGGCTTGAACAGTTAACAAACTTTCTTATTCTGGACGTTTATCCCTACAGCACTCAACCCAACATCTTCCTGCTTTATTTTCTGTTATTCTCACTTTCCGTGTTTTACTTTTTTCTATTTGTCCAGCAATTTCATAAGCTGCTTAAAATGTTCTTTTCTATCATGCATATGTGATTCAGTTCCATAATTAAAAGCCGCAAGACAATCAGCTCCCAACTTCCTTGTGATTTCTTTCTCGATGCTTATGAAAGCAGTGCTAAACACTGGAGATGGAAGATGTGACAAAACTTCTTCATTAACCTGTCTTGATTATTTCAGCAAGATGACAACCACCAGACTCAAAAAATGCCTATGTTGATTTGATCCCTTTTTATTTTAAGTATATTTCACAGTATTTAAGAGTTGTAAGAAGCTCATTAGAGCAGCAAAAAGTGCTGCTGTAATAATGATGCAGAAGAGAAAGTGAATCCCAGTCTGAGGTTCGGCTGCAGCTGTTGAAAGAGAAGGTGTAAGTGGCAGGCTATAGGGATCTGATACACCTAATACATGAAGCTGTCTGCTAGTTAAACTGACTGAAGTACCATGCATGTGCAGAAGGTTTCATAAACAGAATGTGATAAAATCTTTTCTTTTTTGCTGTACTGCAACAAGGTCAGTGAGGTGGATTGAGAACTGGCTGAATGGCTGAACTCAGAGGGTTGTCATCAGCGGCGCTGAGTCTAGTTGGAGGCCGGTAACTAGTGGTGTCCCCCAGGGATCAGTACTGGGCCCAGCCTTGTTTAACTTCTTCATCAATGACCTGGATGAAG
>Ga0065711_1050710_pt1 | contig 10698 bp, 5 predicted proteins | sample Hoacrofraction12_FD_59098 | JGI IMG/M metagenome (GOLD analysis project Ga0065711, IMG submission 59098) | Hoatzin crop microbial communities from Cojedes, Venezuela - Epithelial fraction 12 v2 (version 2) | ecosystem: Host-associated > Birds > Digestive system > Esophagus > Crop | place...
ACAGTACTGTGGCAGGAAACAACAACGTGGCAGGAAGGAAGTGACAGTGTGGCAGGAAACGGTGACGTTCCCCCTGCTCCAGTGTCCCGAGCTCGTCGCTCTGCCTTCCCAGCAGGGTTCCGTGTCAGCCACTCCCAAGGCTCACTTCCGGATCGGAACCTGGGTTGCTCAACGCACCAAACTATGTCCCCTCTCGTCCAGCCAGGACTCCACACTGCCTGGCTGTGCTTCACGCCATGACTTCACTCCTATCATACGAGCTGACACAAGGACAGAGGCTCAGCACATGATCTGCATGCCGCTCACATCTCCTGAAGTGGGACAGTAACTCCCTCCCCTCACAACCCTGCCAGATGAAATCTCTACAGCTGAATGAAGAATGGGGAGATTTTCCTCTGCGCCTCAATTTTACGGGGCAATATAAAAATTTTATATTTCTATACCCTTTATGCTTTAAGAACTCTGAGTGGATAATCTTAATACAGTGGGAGACAACAAGTTTATATAGCTAGAGAAAGCACCTCCTCGCGTGTCTCTGCCCCAGTAACAATGCTAGCTATAAACAGTATGAGGATCCTTTCTCATGAGAAATCATTATACTGTAGTGATATTTTACAAAGCACAATCCTCCTTACTAGGAGATGAGCATCTCTGCAAACTACAACAGTCTGACACAAAAGGTTCGCTGGTATGTATGACTTCCCTTAGAAAATAAATCTAACTGAAGAATCTGCATTTCTATACCTTACTTAACCTATTCTCCACTACAGAAAATGTACGTCTTGCATTGCTCAGCAGGAGCTCGAAAGGTCTTCCTTAACTGATTCAGTCATAAGTATCCTTACTTTTGAAGCAATTCAGCAATTCAAATGTTGAAGAAAACATTTAGAAAAACCCATTATGATTTCTGATTCATCTGAAAAAAAGTATTAAAAAATCATGCTTCACGGCTACAAAACCTGAGACCTAAGCACTGAGGTAAATTGCTTCAGTGTAGAAATGCTTCACTGCCTCACTAGCTGGCCATATTTCTGGCTAAATGAAAAAATCTAACTGAAAGCAATTATTTGTGTTTAATATTCACAGTATATTTATCGTTGTAGCCTACAAAAGGGAAATGTACTGAGGTATTATGTGTACAGTCAATTATTGGGACACAAAAGGCTTTTCCTCATCTTGTTTGATTGGGTTTTAGGAGTCTTTAACAAGTATTACTCTTTGGGGCTAAAATGAAAGCAAAAAATATTCTTTTCAAGATGTTTTTATTGTTTTTTACTCTCAGTACCTAATGTTCTGTAGAATCCATTTTGATACAAAAGACAGCAAAAATGAACAGCCCTATGCTCCCCAAAGCCCACAGTTATTTGAAAAAGGAACTTCACTTTATATAAATATTAAAAGAAATAATAGGAATATCTTTACTGTAACTAGCAGATTTATCCATACAAGCCATGTAAAAAAAAAGTCCTCCTTTTAAGCTAATTAAGATAAACTGTCTTTGCATAGTGGTAGGCATTCTACCACATCATTCTGTCACTCCCAAACACTTCTTTTCTGCAAAAATATGAGGTTTGGGAACTCATTAAGTAATGTCAATGCACTGCAACCTGATGGAACTTCGATCTTCAACCCTGAAGCTGATCCTGCTTGAAAAGCAAGGGACTGGACCAAATGATCTCCAAGGTCTCTTTTAACTTAGATTATTCTCTGACCCCACAATTCCATATTAATAAGTATTTTGATATTATGAAACATAATTTGAAGAAGAACACGTGGCAGAAATCTCTACTGTACTGTATTTCTACTGTATTAGGGAATCTGCACCTGGCAACCTCCAAAAGTCTTTCACAGAAATGTAAACTTTGAAAGACTGGAAGCACTGACAATTCACAGTATTTCTAACTTCTAATACCTGACACATGTTATTACGGCATACATGCAAAGGCAAACATAGCATGAGTCAAAATTTTTTGGAGTAACTCAGCCTTAAAGAGATGCTACTTCCTCTGTTCATTTATCCTTTTTTTCCCTTTATCTTACAGTTAACTTCTTCAGCTACCTCTTTTCTTGGAAGTGTCTCTTCTGAAGACTTGTGGAAAGTATTTAGACACAGCCAAAAATCATTCTCCTGTGCTTAGCTGACACACTTCCATTTAATCAGATACCTAAGCTTTTTTCCCCCAGTAGATTAAAAACTAAATAGTTCATATATATTAACATATCAGGAGCTCTATGAGTAGAGTACCATAACATTTCTGAAGATGAAGTACATAGTCTCAACAAAAAGTATGGTACACAGTCAGTTAAACAAATTGACTCCAATGGCTATTTCATAACTGAACTTCTATACAACTTAAAAAAGCTGGCTGATCTTTTAGGAGCATGCAGTTGCTGCCATGAAGAATGCTGTATGACATATCGTGAAGAATATGATATTTCTTTTTTATTAACACTACTGTATGCACATCTACCAGATAAGTGGCAATGGTACTTGATACTTATTTCTTGGTCAAAGTGGAGCTGTTGAAGTACAGCCTGAGCAGAAAAATCAGTTTGCTAAAGTTCTCCAAAATGCCAATGAAAGTGAGAACAGAAGTTATCAAGAAAGAGGCATTTTTAAAAGTCAAAACCAAAAAGTCAAAAGAAAAAGCATCACAAGAGGATGAGGATGGTACCCCAGCCTACCATGGGGAATATTGACTACCCATTCACTTGCACAAGCAAGCAGGAGCTGAGAAGGTCAGTGGAAGGGAATTCTCTGTCACAAAACATATCTTGACCCATGCAGAAGAATGCAGTGCACCAGCAGATCTCTGCTAATTAAATGCTTTTGAATGGTGAAGACAACAAGGCAGGGAACTGCACATGGGGCTTGTTTTGTCAGAAACTATGGATTATTTATATCAACAAGTAACTAATAACGGTGTGCTCCTAACACCACTGCAATGTAAGTCTTGCCTATACCCATCTCCTCTGACTGGGAAGTTAAGCTATACCACGAACATTCACACAGCTGGAACTAGGGGATTTAGCTACAACGGACCATGAAAAATAAGCACTAGGTTCATGAAAAAGCCATCTTTTCTAAAGTGGACTGGAACAAAAGAGAAGTGAGTTTGGTGAGTTTCTGAACACAGAGTTTGTTCAGATCTCTGATGTGAACAGATCTGCAAAAGAAGAAATGTAACAGAATGCTGCATTTACCTTCACTGCTGCTTATCTGATTATTTCTAGAGATATTTTCTTCTTAGTATAGGCACATTTGAAAAGAAGTGTTTTCATATCTGAAAATATTTATAACTCATAATAGCAAATCATATTAGTAATAGAAAAATAACTCCAGCACTGAAATGAGAAAAAATGTTTAAAGACACTGAGGTACTTGGGTAAAAAATGAAAAAAAGGCTGGAAAAAAATCCTGTAACTCTGTCTATATTTCAGCACAATCCATTATTATGCATCTAAAATTTCATTTCTCGAGGTGCAGGCATGCAGCTTGTTTTCTTCTATACTGTTCACCAACTACAATCTTCTTTTTATATTAAGAAATTATCATTCTACTGCAAATACACTTCATAAAACTGCTGGATTTACCCTTTAAAGAAGCTTTTGAAGCCTTTAATTATTAGAAGAAAATTCAATAAATGTTTGCATAACCAATTAAGCACAGCTTTATATCCCAGCACTATCAGATAATGTTGAAATGATGTATGAAGAACAGCATCCGTAACTTCCATTAAGTAACACCATGAATTCTGTGTTTAAATACTTCACCAACCAAACAAATCAACTGTCTGAATATATTACACATTTGTTTACATTAATGCCTAAACACCTACAACAAAAGCACTGTAGGAAAACCATTGACCTCAAATGTCTTTATTCACGATTAGCTGTATTTCAAAAAGAGTTAGTTTCAGTATTTCAGTTCCCCAGTACTTTAGCCTCATTTGGATAGATCTTCCACACAAAGTGCAGAGAGGACAAGCATTGTAAAGAGACATATGTAACTGAAAAACTTAAAAGCTTAGCATGGGAGTGATACTTGGTTACATCTTTAAAAATGGAGAATAAGAATTCAATCTGCAGCATCTGTTTTAAATTACACTCAGACAGCACCAGATAAAAACTCATTGCTATCTTTTATGCAGTGCTAGTCTAAGGACAGAGCCAAGAATGTGACACAGAGGCAACAAGTTTCTAAAACTAACTAGCATAGAAGAGCAATATAAACATGATTCTAGGGGAAGAAAACTTTATTTAAGAGACCTAAAAAGCTGCCTGGAAGCCTTTTGCACATCTTAGCTGACTAGTCTCCTCGCTTCAAGCTCAGGCCATGACGTTTGGATTTTTATTTTCTGGAAATAAATGCAACACATTGACAAAATCTGAGGTATCAAAAGCTATAAATGATGATGGAAACGGGCAAACTAAAAAGAGGAACATACCAGGGCTAGTGTGTACCCAAGACTTAGAAGGAAGAACACTGTAAATATAAAAAGAGGCAATCTCATAAAAATCAGCACCTGTAGCAGAGCACCGACTTTCTGTTTAGAACCCTAAGGGCATTACATCTATTTGATTTGCTTTGAAGCCTGTTTGTTTATTCAGACTGCCCTTGAAATCTGGCATCTTGCAAAAGTTGTTGGGTGGAGTAGGTGTTCAGTTATGGAAACGCTAGAGCAGAGGAGTCCTGAAAGACAGCATCCGGTGGGGGAAAAAACAACAAAGCTCCCCCCCCCCTCCCCCAACCATAATAAAATATTTAAATCCTCCGTTAACCATTAACTCCTCCTGCAAACATTTGTCTGGATATGAGACCAAGAATGTCATCCCACTTCAGGGGATTTCAGTTATCTAGGCTTGACAGACAAATGACACAAGCACTGAAGTGTGTTTAAGCACTCACCCATTACTTAATTCATTTATATGTATTTATATGGAAGTGGTTTGGGAGACTAAGAGCTATGACAAAGGGCTGCCCACAGCAGGAGATACTGTTTGACCTTCATCACACAATTCAAAAAGCAGGCATAAATTGTATCATTACGGCAAGCCACTGAGAAATGCCCCACTCAGGGTCCCACATCTGCATGAGGTAAGAGGGAGGAAATCTTTCTTCTTCCACTTGTCTTTGGCCATGCTACAGGGTTTGCTGCTGTGTCCAGACCATTTTTGTACTTCTAGGCTCGCCTTTGGGGATGCAGGTGTGGAATACAGTGTTCAGTGAGATGTGACACCTTATCTCCAAGAGAAAGGAGATTTACAGGTCTAGGTTACCCTCTTCGCTCACTCAGCTAGCGGTGGGGCTTCGTATTCCCATTATGCAGAGGTCTTGACTGCCTGGGGGCAGGGTATATCCTTACCAGATGGGTAGGTGACTGAGCTTGTCACTGGGAGCAGAGCCTCGAAGATAATTGGAACTAAAACCAGCCTCCAGCCAGATTTTTCTAATGCTAGGAATATTGACTTTAAAAAGGAAACATACAGTCATGCAGCTACAAGAACACAGGAATAATTTACAAATAACAGATAACGGAAATCAGATGTCTTTTTTTTAGTAGGATAAAGAAACAGAAATTTGGCAGATGTAAAATGGAGAAAAGAAAAAAGTCTGCATGTGATAAAGTACCTAAGGGACCCAGGGCTTCTTAACACTACTGAAGCTCAGAACTTAGCATGAAGCTAAAAGGATTAAACATACAGATAATAAGAACATCCAAGACAACATTATAAGGGACAAGAGTAGTAAGAACCATAGCAGCTTCGGGGCAAAAACAATTTGGTAGCTCAATAACAGCCTATGGCAAAGTCCTGGCAGGAGCTCACTGCCCAGATCAAGTCTATGGAATGCAGTATTAGGAACTCTTCCTAAAGAAATGTATTTAGTAAAAAAATGAGAATTTGATCACTTTCACACACACCACATCATTAACATACTAACATATATTAACATACATATATTAACATATAGCAGGATTTTCAGCATCTTCGGACAACAAAACAATAAATGTGGACTGGTGAACAAAGAACTTCTCTCTTTTATTAAATTGGTAAGTACATCTCCGGAAGACCTAAATATATTTCATAGTCCCACTTTCAACTCTCACATTAAGTAAGAAAACAGAAGTGTCAGCAGACCTATCTAGTATCGACCAAGACTCTCTATTCTATCTCTGCTGATTAAATACTCCCTTTTTACAATAAAGTTAAACATAATATTTATAGCAACCTCTAAAAAGTCTCGGAATGACTGAGATATGGTTCTGGTGCCCAGCAGACCTGAAAGTGGCTTCCCAGAAGCTACCACCAGAGAACTAAAGACTGAACTAGAGCACTCAAAAAGTCAGCGTTCTCACAAAGAACAACAGGTAAAATTAGTACAGTGAGACTTTCTGCTGTACTTCTCCATTCCCTTGAAATAAAAGCTGCTCAGCAGTCTGCATACTGATGGCCTGCATGATACGTCAGATTTAATCTCTTTTTGATTTAATTTTCCTACACTCATTAGTCAGCTGAGGAAGTGAACAGCATGTTCTCCTCTTCAACCTACTCTTCCCTACTTACTTCATCAGTCAAAAAAAAAAAAGATGTTCAAATTAAGATTTTACTTCTTATGGTGCAATCAAGGAGATTAACTATAGCTTCCTTACAGCTGATTTTATTAACGTTAAAGTTTACGATAAATTATGAACCACCCTTGAGCTAAGCATCCAATTAAAATAACATAAGCATGGCAGGATGTCTGTTACAATGTTTTTCTTAGAAGAAATCCTAATTATATTGCCATTATACTTTTCCACAGGCATAGCTGTGTTTTCTGACTGGATGAGATGAAAATATAGCATTAATTGACATGAATGTATTCTTACAACATCACTAAAAATTAGTCTTACACTAAAAACAAACAAAATTCAAATCTACTAAGTTGTGCGCTTCATGGGGACCGGAGATGTTGCATTGAACAGTGACTCCTCATCATCCCAGTACCACAAAATATTCTTAACAAGATACTGCAGTGTTGGATTTCTGAATTGGGAAGTGCTGCGGATTACTAAAAACAAAAAAGTCTTCCAGCTACAGAGTGGTAATTTAAAACCTATTTTACACTGCCTCATATGTCTTTATGGCTGAAAATGTTACTGTTTTGAATACACATTTGAAAATTTACATTATGAAAAGAGTGGTATTACCATCCTAATGGCAATTTCTAATTCAAGTCACAGAATTCAAACTATTTTTTTTTCAGGTAGTGAAATAGACCTGTGCATTCATTGGCTCTTCAGCAATAAACTCTAGCAATTTTCTTACGAATCAAAAAAGCATGTCTAGCTTGGTGATTTACTCATTTAAAAATTCATAATCTATATGCACTGCATCTTGCATGAGATTATGTCACATCATGCTGTTCTATACCAAATTTGTCATAGCATAATCAAATATACAGAAAACAGTTCTATAAATGCTTAGCATAAAGATGTTGGAACAAACCAAGCCAAAATAAAAAAAGATGACAAATGGGGGAGTGCAACAGGGTACAGCAAATGGCCAAATTCAATATATTCGGAGGAACACTCAAAAGAAGAAAACTCCTGGTGAAAACAATTAAAAAAAAATTAAGATCTTCACATTTTACCAATAAAATTGACATAAATCTTTAAGAAATTACTTGGTCCTTGCTTTTATGAAATTGTTGGCTGGCTGGATTTGTGTTTTGAATGGAGGACATAGGGCAGAAGGGAACAGGGAAAGGAAAGTAAAACAAAAAATCAAAACAAAGTGCAATAGTTCATTTTGATTTTTTTCTGTCTCTCACTGTAAAATGTTATAACATGTTGAAAGAATGAGACCAGAGCTATAGAAAGCTGGGGCTATTTCTGTAGGATAACGTTACATTTATTTTTAATAGTATGAATATTAAGAAAATGACTTATCTGTCAAGGTGGTTAATAGTTCTATTTCATAATAATAGCAACATCGTACAGTAAGATAAACTCGTTCTCACACAATTTTATGATCAGTTTGAAAAAACATCAGAGAACTGTTTGAAACCCACCTAACAGGATTATTACATTTATTTTCTTTGATGTATGCCTACAGGGAGCTGTTATTTCTGTTACAACCGTGCCTACCAATTCCTGTAAAGAGTAAAACCAGACAACGTTTGGTTCAAATACTCAGCAAAATGGGGAAAACAACAAAGAACTTTCACAAGTTGATAACAGGAACAAGTTCATTCAATTATGTGGCAACAAAATTATTTTTCCTGTACTGTGACTGAAGACAGTTGTGGAATGTGGGGACACAATCAGTAAGGCACAAAGGGTATTGACACTCCAGTTGCACTGAGACAGGTATTTAGGAGGATGGGTTGAAATGTCACCGTATCCATCTCAAATCCAGGCAAATTTTGCCTTCTGGGAAAAACTATATACTATATACTATAATGTGCAAATGACCTCACTCATATTTGGAGTTCACAAATCTTATCAAAAAGGAAGAAAGAACTAACGTATTAGAACTTCCTGCTAATAAGCTAAAATGCACTAAGACTAGGAATGAGAGATCTAATTGGTTATTGTTCCTACCACTATTGTGAATATGCTGAACTGATCAACTGCTTGCTGAAAGATTTATCAGGCAAGCAGAAGATTCAGCTATCTTCACTTCAGAAGTTAGCTTTGGTATTTTCTCTTCAGTGTCAGCTGGGTTATTTAACATTTAAAACAGCTATCAACATATTTTCCTTACAGATGGCACCAACAGGAGTTTCTTTCAAAAACAGGTCTAAATATACAGATATGGGACCATTTGGAATCGTAGTGACCTTTTGCACCAAACAGGCCTATTGTATTTAACCTATTTGTAAAAGTAAAAATAATGCTGTTAGTAACTCAGATTTAAGGTTTTTCATATTTTACTTAGCCTAGCTATGCAACAGGTGCTATATGTTAATGCATTTCAGTCGCCACCAGTCTGAATTACAGTTACACTTGTGACACAGAACAGCTCAACATCACAACAATGAAAAAAACCCCATCTAGCCAAAAGGATCTTTCTGCATTTACACAATTAGGAAGCATGTAAGTTGCTTCAAATCATTTCTATACTTGAATCAAACTGAAAAATCCCTTATCCCATTTCACAATTTTCTTCTTCATTAAGCTTAAAGAAACTATAGACTTATGGATAAGTTCTTGCTTCTTTTTCCAAGATAGGTGTCTACAAAGTAATTCCTTAATGACTCTTAATTCTAAAATGCCCAAATTAGAAGCCTTAACACATAAGGACTGGAAATCTGTTTTTGTATAAAGTAAATTCAGAATCATAATCACTGAATTTTCATCAGTTTCCTTCCCGAAAATCCTTCCCATGCAAGACTTGGAAGAGCAAGAAAAACCAGAATGCACCACACACAGCAAGGAGCATCCACAGACAGTTGTGCTTAATCACTGCTTTAACATGGGCAACGTCTGCTACAGGAGTTATATTTTTGGTGCAGGTTAATTAATTCTATTAATTTCATACAGCCAACAGATTAAAAATGTGAGAGTAAAAAACTAGAACCACTTTAAATATGAAATGATCCAAAACCATTGCTTCTTATTAAAGACTGTTTCTGGATATCCTTGAATAGCAATTTTATAATGCCTTCAAATGCACATAAATGTAGGCAATACAACTCCGCCTTCAAGGAACTGAAATATCTTACTTCATACTTCCCAGGAAACTGACCCACAGTAGCTTTTTTTAAGTTACTTTAAGCGACTTTTGTTAACCAAGGGGAGCCACAGGCCCCTGCATTTGTGGGCCTCCAAAGTCTTCACTTACAACCTGGAAAAACCTTCAGTTTTAAAAAGATTAAGTATAACAAAACAGCAAACACCAAAAAGAAGACAGCATTTACTTAATAAGTTCAGATAAACAGTGGATCAGCATTTCTCAGCTGAAACAGATTTTCTTTAACAAAAGTTGAAACTGATGTCTTGGACACCAGTCATATCCACCAAAACTAAGCAGGCGGGACCACAAAGGTACTCGTTTTCTGTAAACAGGCTAGAAAATAGCCTAAAGAGGGGGATTTGTATTTTAAGATACAAATTGAACTGATTTCATATTGATTCCTTTTCCATCTATCATCTTCCATCTCCTTAAACTAGTAACATGACTAGTTTAACAGACACTGACTGACTGCCAGATAGCTTTATTCCTGACTCTGTATAAGTAAACACAGAAGACGAGAAGTAATATAATGAATTGCTACTGTAATGTCTTCATAAGTCTTTGACAATATTTTCTACATGCTTATTGCATTATACCTACAGGCAACACACCTGCTTGCCAGTTCTGCTATATCTAGGTGCAGACCAAACACAGATGTTTATTGTTATTATTTCAAATAAGCATTATAAACTCTTTTTTTATGAAGGCTATGAAAGATATCAGTGAAATGCATGAGTAACTTTCCAATTTAGGATCAGTGAAAATGACCAAGATGTTAGCAGTTCAGACACTACAGTAAAGCCTCTTCACCATAATCAAATAGATTTTCAGAAGATTTTTCTTTCTGAGGAAGAACTTCTTCCCTCTGAGGGTGACGGAGCACTGGAACAGGCTGCCCAGGGAGGTTGTGGAGTCTCCTTCTCTGGAGATATTCAAGACCCGCCTGGACAAGGTCCTGTGCAGCTTGCTGTAGGT
>Ga0065711_1050711_pt1 | contig 10698 bp, 9 predicted proteins | sample Hoacrofraction12_FD_59098 | JGI IMG/M metagenome (GOLD analysis project Ga0065711, IMG submission 59098) | Hoatzin crop microbial communities from Cojedes, Venezuela - Epithelial fraction 12 v2 (version 2) | ecosystem: Host-associated > Birds > Digestive system > Esophagus > Crop | place...
AGGCTCCGGGGTGACCTTAGAGCAGCCTTCCAGTACCTGAAGGGGCCTACAGGAAGGATGGAGAGGGACTTTTCACAAGGGTGTGTAGTGATAGGACAAGGGGGAACGGCTTTAAACTAAATGAGGGCAGATTTAGATTTTATATAAGGAAGAGATTCTTCACCATGAGGGTGGTGAAACACTGGCACAGGTTGCCCAGAGAAGCAGTGGATGCCCCCTCCGTGGCAGTGTTTAAGGCCAGGTTGGATGGAGCTCTGAGCAACCTGGTCTGGTGGAAGGTGTCCCTGCTCATGGCAGGGGGGTTGGAACCAGATGATCTTAAGGTCCCTTCCAACCCTTACCATTCTATGAATCTATGATTTATAATTCTGCTGTACACCTTGACATTACTGCTTCATTTTCAAGGAAACCTGTAAATGCAGGATAAAATTTAAAAATTGCTGTTGAAAAATTCCATTTCTTCAGCAGCTGAACTCTATAGTTTCATTGTATTAGCAATACTCAAAAGAGGAATCCTGTATGTAGCACCTCTTAAAATCATCAAGAAATGTGTTTTTGAAGTAAAAAGAAATTAATGTCATTATTAGATTAAACTGTGGAAACTTTCTTCTTCCTCCACTTTATGTTCTTCTCATCCACTAAAACCAAAATATTGCAAAAAAAACAAGCATTCACTTTAATATTATTAATAAACGTCTCAAATTTTTATTATCAAAGTTTCTATGCTAAATGTAATTAGATTTTGAAAATAAGAAAATAAAGCAAACACAAGTGTATAAGAAAACAGTTTCAATATCAAAATTAAAGATTTCATATAACCCAAGACAGAATTTGGGAGTGAAAGGGATTCTCTTTTGCTGTTCTGCCAGGAAAATGATCACATTTTACTCAATTCACAAGTCTCGCCACTCTAAGGAAGCTCATTTCCCCCTTTTTTTACTTAGGATTTTGTGCTAGGACTGGTCTCTTGACTAGAGACTTGGATTCGCTGTGAGTTCTCCTATGAAATGTCTAAGTGACTTTGTGAAAGTGTCAGTCCTGGACTGGGATTTGAGGCCAAATTTGCCACCCACCTGCATTGCTCGTTTGCATAAACTCCTTCAGTTCTGTTTTGGAGCAATCCAGCTAACAGTGACAGCAGTCTGACGGACTCCCACCACTTTGCAGCCCTTCCTCCTGCCTGTGTTTCCTGCTGTTTCTGGGACCTGCTGTGATTTGGTTCAGACGTGGTCACAGTCTTTTAACTTACTCTGCAAAATCGGGTTCATAAAACTTCTCCTATCCACTTTGTGTCTCTCTAGGGAGGGCTGTCCAGCAGAGGCAGTATGTAGGATTACGGTGCATGCTTTCATAGCCATGATGGTCTTAATCTCTAGTTACAAAACGAAGAGTGGCAGTATGGGCTCTGGCATGTAATATTAATGAAAATATGAAACATAAGTTGCTCAGTGGACATCAGTTGGCATGGTTGGATGGATCTTGGGAGAGCAAAGAAAACAGGAATCTCTCTGTAACCTGTTACCAGTCTTCACTCTGCTCCGTCTGCCATTTTCTATCCAGAAGCCTGAGATTTTTAGTGACAAAGAAGTGTTCCCTGCTGCAGAACTTTGAGCAACAGCTCTCTCTCTGGTTGCTAGCATTAAAGTAGAAATCATGCCATGGTATCTTCATTGCTACTCTTAACTGTAGTAGGTAGGCCAAAACTGTACATGAGATACAATCACGCTTTCTCCATTTATAGTGAAGCCATATCCTCTATGCTGTAGCTCTCCATGCTGTAGACTGCTGAAAGTGCAATAACATCTCTCTAAGGGTGTCAGGGTATTACCATTATAAACTGATTTCAGCACTGATCCAAAGTTCCACTGTATACATAGTTAGGAAAACTGTTTCTAAACTGGACTTATTTAAGCATAAACTAATTTAGATATTTAACCTGGGAAAGAAGGACGTGAAACATGCACAGCTTCAAACTTTAACATGCATATGGGGATAAAAAATATTTCTACAATGAAGGAAAAAGAAATTCAGAAATATTACACAGAAAGGTGCTGAGAAAACACAATAGCTTGATTTTTTAAACGATGCCTATATTATGAAATAAAATATTATTCCAAACAGATTTCAGTATAATGTGTAAAACTGGAAGGCATTGTATTCTTTGTGTTAATAGAAAGAAACCAGCACAGGGAGAAAGCTTTCATGGTAATTTGTGAAAAAATGTGGGTTAACCAACCTTGAAGCAGAACCTTTTAAAAATCTTCTCTTTAATGCTGTTCCTTAGAGCAAACACGCCTTTCTGAAAACGAAAAAAAAAAAAAAAGAAAAAAAGATAGAAGATGGGTTCATAATATTTTTGTTTTGAATGGAATCAAAACCTGCACAGCTTGTTTTTTAACATCAGAGTAAACACTTCATACATGAAAACCAGGCTTAAAATAATCACAATGTTTGGAGCTAGAACGGTTGATCTGTGCTGCTTAGAGGAATTCAGCTATAAAGTGAACTTTTATAACAGTCATTAGAAAATAAATTGCTGTGGTTCTTTTGTTCTAAGTTGGAAAATAAAAATCCCCTCGTATTTTTTTTTCCTCTGGTAAGTGCTTTGTATGTTGGGGATCAGCTTTAGTGGTGTAGGAAGAGTGCTGCAAAAATCCTTCTTTGTAGGGGCTGGATAGTCATGTAATAGTTTAGCCTTGGAGAGCACAATATAGAGTGAGGCTGCTATAGGAGCAGAGCAGACACCAGATTGTGAACCCTGTTTCATGTTCTGGTTCTGTGTCCTTGCTCTAGGAAGACTAAGGTGTAATGGACTTTTCTGCTGGACGAGTTTATGTCCCACACGTGCAGCAGCTCCAGGAGGCAAGCTGATACAGGGGTACGGTAGCCAAAGAGACTTTTGCTCCATGCCTCTTCTCTGCTACCAGAGCGACAGAAGGAATAGACATTAATATATGCCTCCTCACAGATACTCCAGTATTGTCAGGCAGTTGTGTAACACAGCTTGTTAGGCCTTGAGCATGCCATTTGTGATCACATTACACAATAACTACTGAGATCTAGGTTTATAGAATTGATTATCCTTGAATGGACCTTGATAAAAGACCTGAGTAATTTCTATTCTATTCTATTCTATTCTATTCTATTCTATTCTATTCTATTCTATTCTATTCTATTCTATTCTATTCTTTCTTACACCATGGCTATCAGTGGTGTCTGTTGCTTATTTTACTGTAACATTTTTCCTTGCACAAAACAAAAAGAGACATTTTCATTCCTTGCCCTCCCTCAAAACCTGTCCTTGTGAAAAAGTGAATGAATAAAAGAGGCTGTCCAAGGTAGTCTCACCAAGACTGCAAGAACCCTGGATATGACTGAGCTCACAAATTCATCTTGTAAGATGTTAGATTTAGTCTTGACACATGGATGAAGTTTTATTTCATAATAGCAATAACAACAGTGATTATCACACGTATTATAAAATGATACAATACTATTTTTTCTTCTGAAAAGCAGTCAAACTGCTTCTGTGAAGCCAATTTCCCTCCCCTTCCCCTTGCACAGAACTACTAAAATCACCAACTGTGGGGTTTATTTTGGATTGGGGTGGGGTTTTTTTGTTTGTGTGGGTGTTTTTTTTCTTTTTTTTTGCTTCTGGCATAAAACTTCCTGCAGAAACTTCTGAAGGAACGTTTCTCCTTTGAAGCCAGGCATTTGAAACCATGATGTAAGCCTAACAGGTGAACCAATGCTTGTAAGCCCCGGGTCTTTTAAGAGAAGCTTCTTCATCAGTGTTTGAGTCTCTGGTGAATAGCTCACTGCAGCTCTGTTTATATAGACATATGGTGTGAAGAACACTAATACAGTTGTCTGTGCACAACTGCAACAAACAATCTGCTTATTGTGTATTTTTTTGGGCAACACTTCATGCTGTCTAACAGGTGGCCCCAAGTTACAATAGGCACACTGTCGGGGTAGAACAAACCCCATTTACACAAGAGCCTTGACTAGAGATAGTGACTAAGACAGCCTGCAAAATCAACCTTAGAACATGATTGTTTAAAACACTGGTAATGCCACGAACCTCCAGTGAATATGAGCCTTGCCTTTTACATCCTCCTGTTGCCCTCAATCTATCTCAAGGCCAGTAGAGTTAATTCCTCCCAATGAAAGAATGCCAAGCAACATTTAAAAATCTCTCACTTGTAATAAGTCTCAAGTTTATGGATATAATGCAGTATGATTTATGTAAAAATTGACTCTATTTTTGTTTTAGCTAGCCTAATCAAGTTTCATTACAGGTTTTCAGTTTGTTAGGACCATGGTTTCACCTGCAATCTCAAAGTTTTTAAGTGTGTTCCGCACCACATGTATTTAGGAGCACATGGTGATACAAAGTTTGTTCATGTTCACTGTAAAGGGGGTAAGGTGAATCATTCAGCTTTTTCTCTACAGGTAAACTTCTATTACATTCCTCATTTAATTCTCCTGTGTGTTGTTTTCCCCAAAATTTCCTCACCAGACACCGCTTTTAATTGCTAAATTTTTTTCTTGGATGTGCAATCCTGGAGCATCAGGTATTGGCTTGTTCTGCAGGAAGTTGGTGCTTATGGTTGTGGGTTTGGGTTTTTTTTATTTGTTTGTGGGTTTTTTATTTTGTTGTGTGGGGGTTTTTTTTGGGGGGGAGAGGGGGTATGTCAGTGGAATTCCCCTGGCAGAGAGGGAAATTCCCAGGAAAGGACTTCTTTAAAGTTTCTGGAGCTCTGGTTTTGGCACGATACTTGATACAGCTCTCATTGATTTTACAGAAGTGTATCAGGTCCCATGTGAAAATTGTAAATGATAATGGAATGGAAATAGACAGTCCTATTAGCCCTGTAAAGCTGGGGCATGAATGATCAAATCTGCACAGTAAAGTAGGCAATAACTTACATAACATGCGGATAAATACCAATATTCTCAGACTGTGATCCATCTCAATTAACTTCAGCTTCTTGTGTATTCCAAGCAGATCTTCTAGGGTCTCCCAGCAGCCGATGGTGAGAGATGGACACCCCCAAAAGGTAATTCATCTCGTACCAAGACAGGTGTCTAAGGGAGCTGTGAGAAATCTCTTCTGAGATGCCAATCTCTCTTTAACATAAGGGAAATCCAAGGTGAATAATGCCTAACTTCTCAGTGGTTACAGTAAGATGAGACAAATCTCACCTATTTCAACTGGGTGTATGAAAATAATAGTAAGCTTTTGCATAAGCGTATTTGTGAGATGGTGTCTTCCCTCAAAAGGTGCTTTGCTTCAGTTCTGCAAGGTGCCGAGCATTTTCTGAATTACTTGAGTTCAGCAAGACTTGACAGTGCTGACTATTTCATGAAAGGAATGAAGTATCTTGATAGCCTGGATCAAAAATTATTCAATCAAGATTTGGATGGGTTTCACCTTTTTGGTGATACTGGATTTTAACTTGTGATGATCAGTTTCAAAGGTTGCTTGCTCAGATAAGTGTTTCCTGTAGTTTTTTTTCATCCAACTCCCATCCCTTTTCCAAAGTGTGGGAGAATTTTGAAGCACACACATATTTTCTCATCAGACAATAACTGGAAGAGATTAGATAGAGTCTGAATCAAACCTCACAAAGTCAATGGAAAAATTCCAATTGTTTTCCGTGGTTTTTGGGCGAGGCTGCTACTACACGAATTCATGAGGATGCCTTGCTTAATTTAAAAGGAGACCTACCTTAGACAACATGCGTGGAGGACTTCAAATAATTTGCTGGGAAAGTCTGAAGTGACTTTACTGAATAGCATTGTAGACGCGCACATCTCACAGAGTTAAGACACAGAATAAGTTAGATCTTCATTAATGATCAGATCTTGAACTCTTATGAACTATAAATAGTTTAGGAATAGAATTTTGCAGTCAAACATAAGGGACAAGACTTCATTTCCCTTATTATACTGACAGTTTTTTAGGATGTTCACCATAAAGGATATCTAAGATGGTGGATAGAAATGTAAAATGAAACCATCAAAAGGAAAGTTCTCACATTATGGGTCTGTGTATGTATGATTGGGTGACTGAAAAAATGCATTTCCTACCTTTCCTATAACCTGGACAGACTTTCTAAACACCGGTATTGTTGCATAGGATAAGATCTCAGGTTCATCAAGTCCAGGATCACTTCAGCAATGGCCAGTACCAGATGAAACAAAGAGACTATGCCCAAACATTATATCTTCTCCTGGCCTCTAACAGATTGCGACTGGCTTTGAAGTATGAGATTAAATGGCCCCTCCAAAGCCTTTTTTACCATTTATATACATGAATTAATATAGCCATATCCACATACAGATATGCATATTTATATATGGCTATATGGAGTTATCTAGAAAGGTTGTATTCAGATCATTCTGGTGAGCACTGGTCTCTAATGCATAAAATACTGTTCTTTGATCTCCTTATGTCATGAAAGGGAAAGAAATACAGGCATGTAAAGATCAATCCTTATTCCATTCTTGCTGGTTGTATTTATACTAGCAAACTAACAGGAGCCGGAGCCAGAGCAGTTACTGGAACTCAATAATTTATTCTGCTGAAGAACATTCCCTGGCACAACTTTGGCCAAGGCCAATTAACTGTCTCCCAGACAATTCCCAGGCAAAGTTCAGGAGTTTGAACAGGCCAGGGACCACTCCCAATAGGTAATTTGGACGTGGCCATCTTGTTTTGGAAACTAAGAAAGTTGAATAGCATAGACTTGACCAGACCACACCAGCTGGCCTCTGGGCCAAGGAACGAGCCCTGGCAAGGTTCAGTTCATCAGTAAGGATGTTGCCAGTCATTTCCTGGGGCAGAGTGTGCTATGATCTCAGTGTACATGATGTGAAAAAAATTTTCCTTGGCTCCAGAGTACAAATATTATAAGAATCAGGACCAAGGGTTTTGTTTTTTTGATTATTTCCTCTGGTGCCATTATAACTTTTTTTCTTTAGAGGAACAGTAAAAATACAATCATGACAAAGCTATGAGGAGTTTATGTGGGACAGTTTATATAAATTTACATATTTCCAGTTTAAAAAGGTACTTTCTGTTGTAGGAATTACTTTTTTACTGATTTAAACTTCAATCTAGCATCTAAAAACTGATTTCTCTAGTACCAGAACTTCCAGCCATTAATTCAGAAAAATCAATGTGCTTTTCAGTATGGGCTCATACATTTCAGAACAGGGGATGAGACTACAAAGCTGGCTGATCTCCACAGATGACACTACTAGCCCTTGACTTTGCATAGGAGTGAATGTTCAGCTCAGATGTCTCCACAATCTAGTACACGCAGGAGATGAGGGAGGTGACCAGGGGAAAGCTGAGCCTTTGGATGGGCCTGTGTTGGACATCAAGCATTGTGTGTTGTTAGAAATGGTAGTTTTAAGGAGTGCCATGTGGTTTTGGTACCTCGCAATATGATACTTTTTCTTCTGTAACTACAAGTTATAGAAACTGTAGGTTCATTAGATAGACCAAAGCAGAGGAGGAAGCAGCGATGCAACAGAACTGTAGGCATCTTCTGAAAAGATACCAAAGTGATGTCAACCAACATATTGAACAATTTCCCAAGAGAACTAACAGAATTTCAGTTCCTATATCTTTGGCTAAACAAAAATTTGAAGTTGAAGTGACACTTTAGTACCCATTGAATGTCTTTGAGCTTGCTTTGAATTGGGACCTTACTTGAACTTACAGTTTAAATGCTTTGTAAACTCAAGTAAGTGGCTAGGTGCCCTGTTATCCACTGGAGAGAAGCAGATGCCTTTTGAGTCGTCCAAAGGAGACTGTCTGCCTGCTTTTTTATTAACTTCTAGAGCATCACGCTCAGATAACAATGGTGAGCACTGGTCCTTAGTAAATACAGATCTGTGTTCTGTAAAATCACTTTACCCTCTTATCACTGAAAAGAAAATAAATGGAAACAGAAATAATACTCTTCCTTTCAGTCTTGCTGCAATTTCTGACAGCTGCATAAGACAATTGTTATTGGGAGGGAGAATTAATACTAAACTCAAGAAGTTTTCAGATAATGTAGGCTCAATGTCTCTGCCATATGTTTGAGGAAGAATGATGCACCTGAGGCACTTCTGAGTCTGGACATCTGCTTTACAGTATGTTGCATTCATAATAGCTCAATCTAGCAGAGGTCACAAGCTCCTCAGTTTCTGCTAGTGCCTTAGGGCTGTCATTTATAAAGTTCTTCAACTAAATTCCTTTCAAATGTTACACCAAAAAGGCCTTTTTATAAATATATATGTGTGTGTTTGTGTGTGTGTATGTATATATGCATGTGTATATATATGTATGTATAGTTACTGAGTCAGAAGTTTACTAGTTCAAAAATATAACCAAAATAACTTTTGTTCCACAAATAATAATAAGCAATTCTCTGAGTAAGAAAGCCTGTGTCAGCAGTTGCTCTTCTGTCTGCCCTGGAGAGGATCCCCTGTCTTTAAGAATTAACTGAACTGCAATAAAATCAACACTTTCTTTCTTTAGGATAGATAGCTTCCTTTTATAGGCTTTACACTACCGCCTGATGTCCTTATTTTAAGTTTTGCATTCTGCATAAATACATATTTTAATTTAGCTTCTGGAAAAATTTTATTGCCTGTACATGGGAAATCAAAGTAATTGTTCAAGTTATTGTACAATATATCTCACAGTAGCAAGTAGGCTGAATCCTTTTAGTCTAATTGCAAAATACCTTCATTTTTTTCCTCACTTCTCAGCCTTTACTATAATTAACATAGCTGGAATATTGCCCCAGTGTTTACAAGACCATGTCATTTTCTGTAGTAAGACAGAAATGTTAAAAAATAAATTAACAAGTTTAACCTGTGCTGTTAGAGCCATGTGCTTTGTGGAGGGATAGAAGTAACAGAAAGATGGGCACTGTGCCTTTGTGTTGGCTCCATCCCTGCATTTGCTGGACTACATGTGTCTTCAGGAAGGTAATAAGAAACCTACAGCAACAATATTAACCACATTGAGCCACAATTAAAACACACACAGAGCAAGGTTAAGTATGTTTCTGAGTGGGGTTTTTGAAGGTATCTGAACAGCCATGGGGTTTTATCACATAATACATAGCAGTGTGTTCTGTACTGGTTAACACTGGTAGGTTTTGAACTTCCTTGTCACTTCCAAAGGTGAGGTGTTTTTTGCATGGGTAGACTGTCTGTGGTTATACTATTCCAACAACAATTATTTCTACTCTTTTTTGGAGTGAGACCCTTTTTCTTATCTATGTCTGGGTACAATATCATCAGTCTATGTTTCACTCAGTCTCTGTTTTCCCTTAATTCTTTTTCTCTCCCTGCATGTTTTTATCCATCTTGGGCTTTGGTGATTTTTTTATTTGTTTTGTTTTGTGTGGTGTGGGCTTTTTTGCATGTGTATGTGGTTTTTTTAAATTATTTTACTATTTTTGTCACTAATATTTTGATCTTTTATTTTAATTTTTCCTCTCCCTTCTGTGCCCCTTCTTTTTTCTCCCCATCCTTTTTCCTGTTTTGTGTGCCTTGGTCCATTTCCATGTATTTTTTTCTATATCTTTGCTCTAAAAAGGCCACCTAAGGTTGCACTGCTGTGGTACAGTCTCCCTGGCTTACCTTGGAATGAGACAATATTTTCCCTGTGCTCTGAGGTCTGTGGTTCAAACACTCTCACTTTTGCCCACCAAAAGGGGTGAGAACTGCTCTATCCATAGCAGACTATTTCTCCCTTGAGTATTATGCTTCTGTGTGATCTTCTGAGAAGTCTTACACTGGACATAGTCAAAGAGAATGATAGCATTTATTAAAAATGGTTTAAAAGGCAGAAATCATCTACCACGGAAACATGCTATAAAAATGAAACATACAGAAAAAGGTTCTTTTAAGATGCTGTTTGTAGTCCTGGAAATGTGGTTACTGAGAAAGATGATATAAGCCATAGAAATCAGAGCTGGCCTTCTTCCTCAAGAGCTGTCAGAGGTAGGAAGAAACCAAGAACAACTTCCCAGATCCTCATCCTTCCAGCTATTTCTTTGTGTAGGAATCATTCTCTCTTCTGTTTTACTGGGCCCACCATTCCTAGCTCATACGCATCTTATCGATATGCCCTCTTTTAGCATCTAGAAGTTTTATATGCACTTCATTGATTTCTTGATTTCTTTAGTGTCTAATTTCAGGCAAAAACCACCCCTGCCTTTAAGTATTCACAAGTAGGTGTTATTAGCCAACTTTTCTCTCTTCCACCCATACTGTGCAGCACCCTGAGCTGCAGTGGTTGATTTAATGGCTCTCCACACCCCAGCTGCATTTTGATTGCTCTGTGTGTTATCTGATTGTTGGACACCTTGTGATTGTTTGTGATAACAGACACTCTATCAATAACATGGCAATCCTGTTAAACCTCCATGTGAGTACGCAGGAGCAAAGCATAGTAAATGCTCCAGAAACATGGATTTAGCAGCAAGGCATCTGTTTTTCACCCCTGTGAGAAAGGTAAAATTGTAACCTCTGTGTGTAAGAGACTGAATTAATACATAGCTATTTGTCAGCAATTTTTAATGCGTGTTATTGCTGTACAGTGTCCTCTTTTTTTCCCCTTTTCTTTTTCAAAACATTTGCTGGAATTTTTTCCCCCCTCTTTTTTTTTTTTTTTTTTTT
>Ga0065711_1011510_pt1 | contig 10697 bp, 7 predicted proteins | sample Hoacrofraction12_FD_59098 | JGI IMG/M metagenome (GOLD analysis project Ga0065711, IMG submission 59098) | Hoatzin crop microbial communities from Cojedes, Venezuela - Epithelial fraction 12 v2 (version 2) | ecosystem: Host-associated > Birds > Digestive system > Esophagus > Crop | place...
CTCAAGATGGTTCCAGCCCCCCCCTCGGTATCGTGAGCGTCCCGGAGGGTTTGAGCACCACTTATTAGTTCTGTAGGGATTTGAAGGTTAATAGCTTTACACAAGCCTAATTCATTGCTATTATTTAGTTTAATATTCTGAGTACTTTGTCCGTACAAAGCTTGCTCTGCCATCCTCCGCGTGAAGAGGCTGTGTACCGCAGGCAGAGCGCGCGGCTCCAGCCGTGCGTACCGCATGGAGAGGCCGGACAGGAATGGCGACGTTCGCAGCGGATCGCTCAGCGTGCTCTGACGCAGGCAGTGGTGGAGCGGCTCTTCAGCGGAGGCGAGCTCGGGTGGGACAACAAAATCACTGCTGGCTGACTTACACTAAGGTGAAGAGGAGGTCGAGAGACCGATAGCTCAAGCATTAACTGTGATTTTTGCGAGGGGAACGTTTCACGCCTCGTAAGGCTGTTTTCAGAGAGCCTGGACGCTGTTGCAGGAGAACTGTTCTGTTAGTGCTGCTGAAATAATTCATGGAGGCTTTTGAAGTGGTCGTGTTCTGGCTGACAGCCCTGGTGTTTAATGGAGTCTGAGACTGAGTTTTGATGGACGTTTGTACAACTTTGAACGCTTTGGTGTGTAAACAGAACCAGCGTGATTCCTGCCGCAAATGGCTCCGTTCAGGGCTGGGGTAGGAAGAGCTTTACCCGCTGGTTTGCTGCTTTCCCAGCACCTCCTACTCTCGGGGGACGGAGGCACAGGGCGATGTGGGCTCATCCGGAAATCAGGGTGTTCGTGCTGTCACCACGGGTGGTTTTTACCGAGGCCACGGGGCGGGTGATGGCAGGCGTAGCTCCGACCCATGTGTGGCAGTTTGTCACCTCCCCGCCGGACAGCCCAGGGCTCCCGGAGCCTTCGGCAGGGGAGAGCACGGAGGGTGATGTCCTCTCCAGAGTGGTGATGTGCAAAGAAGGAGGATCGGCAGTGATGAAAGCGAGCGGGTTGCTGCAGCCTGTGCCTGGGCTTTTGGCGGGTTTGGCCGTTCCCTGCATCGTCCCCTCTCGCAGGGCAGCTGCGCCGGGAGCTGCAGAGCCTCGCTTGCCAAGGAGGAAATCAAAGCCATTCTCTGCAGTGTCTGAACAGGAACCGTGGGCTGTTCCCGATTAAATAAAATGTGACGTTAATAACAAACAAAAAAGATAAGCCCTTTAATGTTAGCCCTTAAAAAACCCATGCTGACAAATAAAGACTGCTGTAGCGTAATGTCATTTGGGAGGGACACGTGGTGCGCCTGAGAAGAAAGATGGATCGCATACATTGTGTTCCTGACAGTAAAACTAATAGCTATTGGATGGGGCGTTAAGTATATCATAAAATCAGTGTTGGCCACATTCAAGAAGACTCATTCGAACTGTTCCGACTGCCTGTACCGAGCGTGCTGACAGCAGCCGAGGGACCGCAGCCATGGGCAGGGGCGAGGGAGGGCACAGACGGCCTGGATCCCCCAGGGCTGGCCCGCAGCACCCCGGGAGCACGGGCTTGCTCCGAGGGGAGAGGGCTGGGAGCCTCCGCCAGCTCCCCCCGAGGGCAGATCCTCGCGGAGTGGAAGCAGGGGGGGCAGAAGGCAAGGAGGCTTGCGTGGAGCAGGGTGTACGCAGTGCGTGAGGCAAGAGCATTTCCCTCCCCGAAGCTTCTGACAGTTGCCCGTTAACGTGAGCTTTCTTTTATTCTGGGAAGAGGTAATTAAGCCGGGAACAATTAACTGAGGGTTATCTGCTGCTGGGCAAGCGGGGGTCGGGGCGGGGGAAGAGTAGTGCTGTGAACAGTGATTCCCTCAACCATTCCCAGCCCTTCCGTGTAACTCGGAGAGCTTCAGCCTGGACTTCCCTGGTCAGAGTTGGTTGTGCCCTGCCTGGGAGCCCGGGCAGAGCTGCGAGGGGCGAGGCAGGAGGTGCCCCGAGGTGCTGGCTCCTGCTGCGACCTCCTGCTCCGTAGGTGCCCGGTACACCCAGAGCTGAATGTCCGAACTCTGTGGTAGGGCAAGGAGTGCGGTGTAAGGAGAGGAAGGCTTCCCTGCGGGCAGGTCAGTAGAGACCAACCCAGACTTGGATTGCTTGGGCAAAAACTTCCCGGCGGCTCTGCAGTTCGCCAAGAATGCCGAGTCCTGTTTTCTCCAGGCTGGGGAAGGCNGATGCAATGTTGAGCTGCGGTCCTGTGGGAGGAAACCAGTGGAGCTCCCGGGAAGTCGCGCAGCTGGACCTGGGCTTTGTGCATCTGTTCCTCTCCGCTGAGGGCAGCGGTGTTGCCAGGTGGACGGGCTGTGTGCCAGGCAGTACAGTGAGGGATTTATCTCCGTGCTCATTTGGCAGAAGGATTTCGGTTCTGTGGGAGTTAGCCCTGTGGGTTGACCCGAAGCCTCTTACTGGGGCCAGGCTATTCATTTGGAGTCCCCGGGATTTGCTGGAGGTCCAGCACTGGCACTCGGATGCTATGTGAGACATTTCTGTAGCAGATGACAAGAATTTTAAAATGCGGGGAAATGTGGAATGCTTTCTTTGTCCAAAATGTCACAAGAATGCCAACTAATGTTCACAGAAGATGCTGAAAACCTGACTGCAGGTCTCTTCTTAATAATTTACTAAAAACCCCAGTCCCTCCCTCTTTTAGGATGGTCACCTGCTGCTTGCTCTTACTCAGCATCCCCTCAAAAAAGCACAGGCTCTGCTCACTTGGCTGTGACCACCTTTTTCTGCTGAACGGAGTTTGCTCGGTGGCACGGTGAGGTGACTACAAAAGCTGTGAGGGCTTCCAGGGGCACAGTTTCCTGAAAATAACGGGCTGCAGCCTTTCAGTTCTTGACTCCATCTCTTTCTCCTTCAACTCCGCGGCTGCCAGCGGGTCAGATAGGTACCGAGTGAGCAGAGTGCTCCTTTGTGGTTTGAGGAAAGGTGACTTCTGTTTTCCTTGTGGCACCTTGCTGGAGAAATTTTGGCAGGTTTGTGGCAAACAGAGAGGAGCTGTGTTGGCACAGGGTGCTGCCAAGCTGAGCTTGGCCGTGGCGTTGTCTCCTTGGACCCCTGGGCATGGAGCGTGGCTCTGGCCAACGTTCCTTGGGCAACGAGATGCTCCTGCCGGGAGCACTTGCAGGGGCTACAAGAAGGAAATGCGTCCTTGCAAAGCCGGTGTCTGAGCTTGCGGTGCTGGGGAGGCGTGGGGGGCACGGGGACCGGCGTGCCGTGCTGGGCAGGTGGATGTGCCCGGCCTCGCCTGGGCAGCCAGCGCGGTGTTGGAGCCCGGCAGCAGGAGGGCTTCGTCTGCGCCAGCTCCTGGTGCCATCAAGCAGACGTGGACAGCTTGGGCTTCTTGTCGTCTGCCCAGATCGGGGCATCGCTGTCCAGCGAGTGTCCACACACTGCAGTCTGCGGCTGTAGCAGTGGAGACGCATCTCCACGATGCGAGAGGTCGTGGACGTGCGGGGAATAGATCGCTCCGACCCGTCCTGGGAACGGCTGGCTTGGCGGTGGCCGGGGGGGCTGCTCCTCACCGGGGTTTCTCCTCCTTTCCATGTTGGGCATCCACGTGGCCCCGGCACTGGGTGCGCTGGTTCCTCGCTGCGCAGCGGGCTGAGAGCCGGGCAGTGCCCCCGAGTCGCTGCTGGCAGCGATGTTATAGATGGGGACCTGGGCAGCGTAGCCCGGGCGAGCTCCTCACTCCTGCAGAAATTAATTTGGGAACGCACCGCAGGCCCGGCGTCGTCCCTTGAGCTCGCGTGCTCCGTGAGGTGGGGGAAGGTTTCGCAGAGGGAGGGAGGCCCTAAGGCACTGCCCGTGCGGGAGAGGTGGGGGGAAAGATGTCCCTGCCCCGGGCTGCTGCCCCGACCTGTGCCCGCTGCGGCCGTTCAGCCTCCGCCGCTTCCCACCGAGCGCGTCTGCGGGTGCAGCGGGAGCTGCTGCTTCCCACCCGCGCTCCCACGCCGCAGGGAAATGCGAGCGCGGATTCATCCCCTGCGTCCCTGCGATTCGCCAGCTGCCGGGGAAGAGGCTGGGAACGCGTTTTTGTCCGCTCTGTCCGTGCTGGTGCAGCCTCGCTGGCATTGCTGGAGCTCGTCCTGCTCCTCCTGGCACAAGAAAGAAGTGGATACGTGAAGCTTAAAGATAGGATTTAATAATTATATTTAAAAGTCTACCTGGCTCTATAAATTTTTTATGACAAATTAATTAAAAGCCCGGTTATGGAATCTTTGGAAAGGAGACATAAATATTTAATATTTAGTAAAATATTCATATGCTACATGTTTTTTAATCTTGAATAAATATCTTTGGATAATCAGTTGCATTTTTTGTTATGCTAAAAGTTTGCATTGTAAATTCAACCATGATTGATTAAAAAAAGAAATGTGCAATCTATTAATTATGTAATAGCACATCATGCTGCTCAGGACCTGGGAGAAATGCAGAGATCTGTTTTCCACAACCAGAAGAGTTATCAAGGTAATTTGCTTATTGAAACGAAATGAAAGCTTTGATTCATGTAATTATGGCAAGATCTCTGCCTTCGTCTCTGTGTAAATCCAACTTTGAGAGTTTTTTTCCCCCCCATAGTTCTCCCTTTCAAATGAAGCAGAGGTGGGAAACAGGGTGGTCCCTGGCCGGGGGTGCCTGGGCGCGTGGGCGCAGCGCTGACGGGGTCTGCGCTGCTGGTGCACGTCGGACCCTCGCTGCCCGGGCCGGGTGCCGCAGGCGGGTCCGGCTCCACGCGCTCGCCCAGCCGCTGCCGCGCTCGCGGCGTTGCACAGCGGTTCCCGTCTCGCTCCAGCCGTTAGTTTTTTTGCAGTTGTCGTGGAAGGAGTAGTAATCGCTAAGTAACTAATTTACCAACCCTGTTCTCAGGGTTTTTGAGGCTGTTTCTAGTGCTTCTCGGACTCTTGCGTTCTCTGGATGAATCGCAGCAGCGCAGACGGTTTCAAAGCAAATGGTACTCAGAGCACATTTTTCTTAATGAGCTGAGATGCAAGCGGCAGCGGCGTTGACCCTGCCGTCTGTGGCCTGATTTATAAGCTGCTTCATCCTCTGCCACTGAAGCTTAAGGATCCCTTAAGTCTCTTTTTTTCCGCTGCAAGACAAATAAAAGGCTGTTACTGCAAATTAGAATTAAAGTCAGAGCTGCTAAAGACACCAAAACAAACAAAGAAAAAATAAAAGGATTGTTTTGGGGGGTTTTGCTGCTATTCTCAGTAGAAGGATTATTGTTGATTTTTATGAAGAGTTCATCCTGGAGGCAGCAGGCAGTTGTATTACTTTAGCAAGATTGAGCTGTTTAAAATTTCAGGGTTGTCCGCCAAAAAAATAATAATAGGAAGTTGTATGGAGAGGAATGTGCTGACAGCAGTAATGTTTGGGTAATAATTCATGGGCTGTAGATGATGCTCTGGAAAGCTGCCCGGCTGGCTAATGCAGACTGGGGATGCTCTCGTGCCGATGGCTGTACGACTGGTTGGCAGCTCTGCTCCAGCACGGAACCAGCCTGCAGATGAAATGGAGACGGTTTCAGCGGGCAGGGCTGGGCTGAGCAGCACCCTGCGCCGGCCAGGGTCTAGTCCCTGCTGCAGGAAACCCCTTGGCTGTTGGCCTGGGGTGGTGGGAGCTGCTCTCCCCCCCTCCGTTTGCGTGCAGAAGGGGCAGCGGGTGCGGGCTGAAGGACAAGGTGCCGTTCTTCAGCAGCAGCGGGGTCGTGGTTCCTCCCAGGGACGCTGACTCAAACAGTCCTTGGTGTCTTGGCCTTGTTCTCCAGCCCTGCACCGCGGGGTCTTTCTGTGACCGGAGCGTGTAATTACGCTGAGCAAAGCGGTGCTCTCGGAGACGTTGGTGCCTCTTGCCCTGTCTGTGGTGGGGCTCCTGGTGGTGTTACGCTCCTGGTTCTGTGGACGGACCTCGTCCGAGATGCTGTTTGGCATCCACGCTCCGTCTCGGGCACAGGGTGCGTGTTACGGGTTTGGTTCAGCTCAGTCCCAGATTATCCAGCAGCACAAAAAAGGCAGCAACTCCCTCTCCCGCTGCTGCAGCCATTTTTGTGCTTCTCCACAAGAGCCAGAATAGGGATTGCCTGTTATTAACAATTTTTGAGTTGCTCTAAATCCTGTCAAAGGGACCTGATAGGAGACAGCAGATCTGTTGGTGACATATTTAAAATTATTTTCTTCTGGGTTCTTTTCTTTGGAAGAGGTTGAAATGACAGATAACTGTTGTGTTATTTTAGCTCTGTGAACAACGCTTAAAAGTCCCAGTCAGTGTGCCTACAGCCAACTTAAATGCAAATTGCACACCACCGGCAGCTTTATTACACATGAAAAACAAATTTCCCTGAGCTCATAAGTTACCAGAGGGAGAACAAGAGCCTGTTGCCTCTCCCGAGCAGAAACACAAGAGGAGGCAGCACTGTCCTTGGGAGACCTGGCTGCCAGCCATGCTGCAAAATGGGCTCTTGGGTACCCGCTGGCATGGCATGGAGCATCTTCATTAATAATTAAAAAATAAGCAACACCTGAGGAATAATTATGTTTACTGACATGAGTGCCTTGCTCTGTATCACTGCTTGTTGGCATTGTCGCGCTTCAACCTCGGCCAGCCGCTGAGGAAGGGGCTGCGGGCTGTGCCCGCTCCTGCACAACCCCCCGGACGTGCTGGGTTGAAAACCGAGCCTTTGCTGAGGTGCTGGAGTAAGGAAAACCCTACTGCGCCTCTGAAATGGTGTAAAACCAGGGTTATTCAATAGCATCCGGCCCCGCCACGCAGGCAGGCGCCTTGCTGAGCCCCGAGCCGGGGCTCCCAGGGCCCAGGCGGTGCGATGGGAAGCTCGTTACAGCGATCTTCCTGCGGCTGGAGGTGAGATCCTTCACCAACAGCAATATCTGTAGGTGCGAATGTCCCAGTCTGGCCTAGAACCTCAGCACAGACAAATCAGCTGGGGATTAATATTTTTCCTTGCAACTGTTTAGGAAGACGTTTGGGATCCGGTGCAGCTGTGGGTGTCTGATTATCCGTGCAAATGGCTCCTCTGGAGTCCGAATAACTTTATTCTGGCATTTGTTGGTTTCCAGGAATTACAGGCTCGAAAAGTATAAGGCCCTTTAAAGCCTGACTGAAAACTTGACTTAAGCCCCCGGAAATAATAAAAAGAAAGTAAAGAACACAGTAAAGCTGCAGAAAAGGATTAAGGGGTGGGGGGGAAGCCAACGGGGACAAGTAATTCTGGCTATATGTGATGGGGTGATATAATGCTTACGCTATCACGGGAGCCAGGGACAGCTTCCAGGTCTGTGCACAACCACTTCTTTTTTTCTTTTTAATCTGCAACCGTTCTCCTATATTTTTGTGCTATACTGGCATCATTTAAGAAGGAACTAAAGTTTAAGAGCAAAGATATTTTTTTATCTATTTCCCAGAAGTATTTTGTGTGTAATAAAGAGCCTGAAAATGTTCTGCAGCTTCTGAAGTCCTCGCCAAGAAAACAGGCAAACTCTCAAAACCACCACCAACAGAAAATCTGGGTTTGTTTTTTTTACAAACAATTTATTCCATTTCTCTGCTGGTGCTGCCTGGCAGGTAACCATCGGCGTGGGCAGCGCTGTTCCTCCCGAGCATCCCTGGCTCCCGTTCCCTCTCCAGTTGGAAGGGGACTTGGTGTCCCAGATGCTGCTGGTGGCAGTGGCAGCCGACACCTCTGCCCAGGGCGTTGCTGCCTGTTTCTCCTCCCCGAGTCCGAATGCCTTCCCGTGTCAGATCATATCAAAGGGGTTATAAATTCTTCTGGCGGGAGTCTGCATTTTAGGATTGATGAGTGTGATCAGCAAACTGTTCAAAGTGTGCTGATTATTAAAACCCTGCTAGGAACAGGATGACGTGCCGAGAAACTAATGCAAAACAATTTTTCCTTCATTTCTGAGCCTTACCCAGGTCTCATGCAAGCTAATAACATTAGGTTTTAATGGTTTCTTTGGGTAAATTGACTGCTTTTGTATTTGTGTGTCTCCCCAAGTTGGGGTTTGTATGGGTTGTATGTCTGTAGGTGGATGGCCGCTTCCCACATGCGTTGCGCGAGCCAAAGGCGTTTGCAGACCATCCAGGGCTAGGGCTGGGAGGCTAAACCAGAAAAAATCTAGCAGCTTTCCCGTTACTAATATCTACATTTTTATGAGCTTGGTTGTAATATAATTCCCACCTACTGGGACAATTCCTGAGCTGTTAGTTCAATATTATCTGGTTCTGAGTCAGACAAAACTCCCAGATCTCCAGGCAACATAAATCACCGTGGATCCTGCAGCCTTGCGGGTGGGGACTGGTCTCAGCTGGAGCCAGGACGATCGCCGAGATTTCGCCTTCTCTGTGCAGCGGTTCCGTGGCACCAGTTGCACTGCGTGTGTGTCCCAATGTTAGAGCAGGATTTAGCTCCTGCTTTTGTAAAGCCAACAAACCGCTGAGGAACGCGTTGGGTGAAGCGCGCGGCAGCCCCAGGCTGCTCTGCCGAGGCAAACCCGGGGCGCGTTACCGTAATTGCAGCACCGACACGCGTGAGCAGCCAGGAAATCTTCAAGCGGCTCAGCTACGCGGAGCGCTTGCGTCTGGTGAAGGGGTCTGGTGCGCGGCCGAAGCCGGTGCTCCCCTGCTCATGGAAATGGGTCTGAGCTGGGGGCCGCCGTGCAGGAGCAGCCCCCATGGACACATTCGCTTCCAAAAAAAGTCTCTCTAGGTGTTTCTGGTACGTGCCGAGTGTCCTTCGGTTTTGTTTCAACCTTTGAAATTTATAGGCTCACGTTTCCTGAATGGCTTAGGGTGATTTTGTGTAATTGCAGTAACAGAAACGCCTCAGCCCAGCAGCAATGAGCCAGGTACCAAACCGGGAGTCCCAGGTGCCTCGTCCCAGACCCGGCTTTCACTGCACGCTGGAGAATTTTTGCCTGGTTTTCAGCACAGAAATCATGAGAAATGCAATAAAGATCTCTGTTTTCCCTATACGGGTAATTTTTCATGTGGTAATAATCTGTTTCCTGGAAAAAAAAAAAGTTAGAGAATAGAGAACTGGGGAATCAAATGTCCTACCAAGTGTGAGCAGAACTCCTCGGAGCATCCCGAGGAAGCCCTGGGTCTCGCAGCTGCCTGCAGCGCTCGCCAGCGCACAAACTCAGGTGCCATCTGATCGCTGCTGTGGTTCAGGGGGGTTTGAAAATGGGGCGTTGGAAAGGACGAAGCCCTGCGGCACGGGTTAAGAGCCGTCGCTGCCAGAAGGATGATCTGGCAGACGCGTTCCAGATGCGACTTCTTAAAGATGATGGGCACTTTTATAAAACTCTCCCCATTTATCTGCAAAACTCCTGCAGATCAAGACCTATGAATTGTTAGTGTAATGAGATTAAGCATACATTTATGCTACATGGTCTGAAGTTGTTTTAAATTCCGAAGATGAGATGGGGTCAAGCACGGAAGGGCGGTGCGGCAGAGCGCTGGCGGCAGACCGCGTGAGTGACTTGTCTTCCTATTAACGTTGTCACATCGCTGCTGGGTGCGTTTCCCATTTCCCTCGCTCCCTGGGAGTTGGCTGGGAAACTCAATCTCCAAAATTGGCAAGGAAAAAGAAATTGTGTTGGTGAGCGCTCAGGCTGTAGGAGGAAGGGAGATGGTGGTAGGGAGGAAGGACGGAGGGGAGGTGGAAGAGGGATAGGAAAGAAGATAAAAAAAGGAGGGATAGGCTGGAGGAGCTGTTGCTGTCCCTGCCACACGGAATGAGCACAAGTGCTTTGGGCATTTCCTCTTGTAAAGATTTTTGTAACCTCCAAATATCAACAGGAGCGCGTCTATCCCCACCGCCCCTCCCATTCTTCTGATTTTCTTCCTGGAGAAGCAGAGATGAAACCCCCTGAGGAGAGCTCTCGGCTGAAGAGACGTGAGAGCATCAATTTTTCTCTCATTAAGCAGAACCGCTCGGAGGCCTGTGCCTGCGGTTCCCCGAAGGTCGTCCTCGGCGTGACGGGCTGGAGCACGGCCGTGTGGGAGATGTTCCATGTCCTGCAGCCATCTCCAAACTGCTTTGCCAAAGGGAAATAAACGGGCAAAGAGGCAAAAAAAACCCAACTGACCAAAGCATCCGGAGACTGCTGGCTTTTGCTGAGCTCTCCCGTGAGATCAGCTCCCAGCAAAGCCAGCGTGCCCGCATCCTGCGCTCGGTGCAGAGCTGCTCTGGCCAGGATTGGCGTCGGCACTGCCGGCTGCGGGCCGGTCCCGGATCCACTCGGTAGCTGGGGCGGGAAGGGCGGCTGGTGGGGGAAAGGAGGAGAGGGCTGCTGGGTCCCGTCGGGGTGGCTGGGACCCAGTGCAGAGTGTGAGGGGTTTGGGGAGCTCCCAGCTTCACCCCTGGGTGTCGGGGTGCTCTGCCAAGGGCCGTGCGCTGCGATATCGCTCTTCCGAATGCCGGGAGCCCCGGGCAGCACGGCTTCCCGTCTGCTCCGAATCCCCGCGCTGCTCTCCAGGTCTGCTCGCAGGCGCGTTGGCTCCTGCGGAGCTGCGAACGCGAAGCCCTGTCGTGCCTTGCAGGGGGCTCAGGGGTTTGGGGGGCAGGAAATGGAATTTAAAGGTTTTGCAGAAATTTGCCATTCCCAAGAAACAGTTGGGACTAGAGGGTGTCACTTTAAAAAAAAAAAAAGAAAAAAAAAGAAAAAAAAAA
>Ga0065711_1015807_pt1 | contig 10696 bp, 8 predicted proteins | sample Hoacrofraction12_FD_59098 | JGI IMG/M metagenome (GOLD analysis project Ga0065711, IMG submission 59098) | Hoatzin crop microbial communities from Cojedes, Venezuela - Epithelial fraction 12 v2 (version 2) | ecosystem: Host-associated > Birds > Digestive system > Esophagus > Crop | place...
GGCCGCGTCAGGGAGGCGGCGGGGAGGGACCCGCTGGCCGCCGACCTGCGCTGCAGCCTCTTCGCCGCCGCGCTGCAGAGCTACAGGCGCGACTCGGCCCTCAGGCCCTTCCCGGGCCGCTACGCGGGCGCCGAGGCCAAGGACTTCGAGGGGCTGGTGAGTGCCGGTGCCCCGGCCCGGGGCCGTCTGGCTGGCCGGCCCGGGGCCAGGGAAGAGCCTTGCGAGGGGGCCGGAGTGGAGCGGGGCCCGGCCGGGGGAGAAGGCGAGGTTTCCCTCTGAGGCGAGGGCAGCGTGATTTAGAAATCAAGCAGAATTCATTCTTTATCCGGTCAGGGGATCCAGGTCTTAAAGCCCCTTTGGGATGCTGAGCGATAAACCCACGCTTGGAAACTCCCGAATCCCATCTGGTGTTGCAAAGAGCTTTCCCTGCGTGAGATTCACATTAATTTGGAAGGGTTTGTGTTTTACATGGCCTGAAGAACCCCTGTGTTTATCCCACTGTGACGAGTGGTTTGCTTTCAGGAGCTTGTTTGATTATTCTTATGTGTGCCTTACAGATATCCTTGGTAAATATAAATATTATATATATTTTTATATATATATATATATAGCTTCTCTGGTATTTGTTTTTAGGACAAGTGACAAACTTTCTCACAAACTGGGTACTGATGTTTATATCTCAGAACAGGAGCTGCTTTTCAGTTGACAGCCTACCAGGGTGAAACATGGTTTTGTTTTCACTAGAGGTCTCTGTTTAATCGTAATGAGGAGAAGGAGCCTGTGCTGAATGCCTGTATTCTCAGCTTGCAGATACCAGCGCTCTGCCAAGCCTGAAGGAACTGCTGCGGTCTGTTCCGAACACGGAGCAGAGGACCTGGGATTTGTTTAGTTGGATTTTATCATCAAAGGTCTTCGTGATACAAACTACTAAAAAGCAGGAGGTAAGCTTTGGATTCTTAAAGCCTTGGATTAGAATTTGTCTTTTAAGGCAACCTCGCCTTTCAGAGAGTATTTCCTCCTGCCAGAAGTTTGTTGGCTGTTGTGAGAGATTGACAGTTCAATGCAAATGCATTTTTTTTCTGTATATAGAAAGAGTTTGGTTTTGTTTTTTTTCAATAAAATTTTCAGGAGCACTGGTTGGAAGAAATAGTTGTCACTGTCAGTAGTTGATGATGGGCAGTGATTGTAGTTGGTTGTTCCCATTAACGTAGCACGTACCTGTACATTGTAGACCAAGAGAGTCCAGCTCAGGTGTCGTGTCGTGGAGCCAGGTCCTGCTTCTCACTGAGAAAGACAACTTTGTACTTCTGCATACTGCCCCAAAAATGGAAAGGTTGAGGGCTGCTGAGCTACAACAGGGATCGAAATAGTTGTAGAGATTAGTAGCAAGATGAAAACAACTTCTGTTTTCACTTTTTTTCCTCTTGCAAGATCAAGTAGGGAATCTGTCGTCTTAGTAGCTAAAGCAGAATTGTGATATCGTCCTTAAGTCATCAATTAATTCATAATCACAATTCAGGGTGCTTTTTTGTGGAAAGAAGAATTAGGCTTTAGCTGTGCTAGCAAGAAACAGTCAGAATTGTCACTGTCCGCTTACTCCTTCTGAACTGTGACAGCGTTGAATTCTAACACAGAAAGCATAATCAGAATAGATAAAGCGATATGAAAGACTAAGGGACAGTAAGCAGAATTTCCAGTGAGTAATCTAACCCTGTAAACCAACGCTTCTGTTCCTTACTGGGTTTAAGTACGAGAAGATCCAGGAGCTCACAGGGATGTCTGGCGCTGCGGTTCCTGCTCCGGACTACCTCTTTGAGATCGTGTATTGTGACCAAATGAACACCAAGTTTGCCGAGACCAAGGGAGAGCGGGACCTCATCTATGCCTTCCACGGGAGCCGCCTCGAGAACTTCCATTCCATACTGCACAACGGCCTGCACTGCCATTTGAACAGGGTGAGGCTCCTGGTATCGGCACCGGTTTCTGTTGGTCACTTGCAGCTGGTGACACTTCCTAAATATAGGCCCAGATTCCTTTAAGGGTGTGAAATGTGCTGATGGTCTTAGACTGCTGTTTTCACTTCAGTGTAGGCCTTTGTGGATGGTCATGTTGGATTTTCTAGTGCAGCCTGAGGCTCAAAACTGGAGGCAAAACCCATTTCTCCAGTGTGATGAATTATGGCTGCCCTTCGCTTCTTTGTAAGGGAGTGTAATGCCTCTGAAAACGCTGGCCTGTCTGACAGCCTGCAGCTGGGAAGTGCGTGTGCACAGAGGAGGACGATAAGGCAACACAGAAATTGTTCCCGAGAGATTTCTGCCTGGCCTCAAGTTTAAATCAACTAAATTTGAGGTGGTACTTGCAAATGAAGCCTTTTTTAAATGGCCTGGTTAAGGGAGACATCTTGTAGGATTCCTATTTCAAAGGAAAAGCAGTCGGGACTCCTGTCTTTTTGTGCCACCTGTAAAGCAGCTTTGACACAGCAGCTGCTTAACCTTCCAGTCAACCTGGACTGTGTTTTTCCCCCCACGTTCTTTATGCGTAATGGCTTATCAAGGTACAGTGGACTTACTGGATTAATCATTTTAGCCAGTGTGGCAAATCCTGTAATTCAAAGTTATTAAAACATTTACATTTGAAAGGAATTCACAACTGAAAATTACTTCCCTCTTTTCTAGTAAAGCGTGGGTTTAAATGCCAGTAAAGCCTTGCCTTGTTTGTGGAGGTTGGATTGTTTGGCTGATGCCAGTCTCAGTAAATCAGTGAAATGCCTCTGACAGCAGTGCGGTCATGTTGATATGAAATACTTAGGCTGGCAAACGAAGTCCAAATCCGGGAAAGCATGAATCTGTCCACACCAAGGGCTGTGCCAAGCAGCTAATTTCAGGGATGGGAGAGGGCAGCTGCCCCACCCTGAGGAAGTTGTGCCAGGACAAAACCAGTGCATGGACCAGGCCCAACATGGGTCAGAAAAGCCTTTCCTAATTCACCTTCAGAAACAGAACTGCCAGTCTGTAAGTAAAGACCATTTGTGTGTTGCTTATAGTTGGCACTGCAGGATTTTAGGATGTATTTCTGCTCCGTTTCAGACGTCCCTGTTTGGGGAAGGTACCTATCTTACCAGTGACCTGAGCCTGGCTCTCCTTTATAGCCCTCACGGTCTTGGCTGGCAGCGAAGTGCGTTGGGCTCTGTCCTTAGCTGCGTTGCTGTTTGCGAGATCATCGACCACCCGGATGTAAAGTGCCAGGTGAAAAAGAAAGGTGAGTCTATCGCAGTAACAACCAGTGTAGTTCATTGCTTACTTTGCCCTTCTCGTATTTCAGCTTTGTGCACGTACGCTGCCCTCTGAACAGCACAGCCTGCGGTGTGTGGATACCCTTCAGCAGACACTGGCTGCAGACTCTTTTCTGCTTGACTCCTCAGCAAACGCACAACAGCCTCGTTGTCTGCGAAGCTTCTCTTAAAATAGTGTATTTAAGGGGTAGAAAATATTTTGATGGCATCACTTGTTTTTCTCAGTTTCAGTAGTATGATAAAATCACATTCTGTAATGCCTGCTCATTTCACCTGTGATGGTGGAACAGAAGCATCACAAATGTATCAGCAACAAGCTTGATTGGATGCCCAGGAAGCCTCTGCTCAGATTGGCCTTCTCCTGTGACTGCTTCCTGCTTGCAGGGCTCAGTCAGTCCTTCGCTGTTGCTTTTCTTCCCCTGTTAATGTGAGCAGCTCCTCGAGCACTGTGTGGGGCACCCGCCTCCTCATCACCCCGGTCTGGGCCATAATGCCATCCATACCAGGGATGGCTAGGAGTGGTATAGCCTCAAGCAAACTTTTCAGTCTATTCTTGGATGCTGAGGGATTCAGGGGAATACCCAAGGTCAGGTCTTTGGTGATCTCGTTCCCACTCTTGGGGGGGGTGGGTGGAGGGGTGGGTGTTGGTTGTTTGCTTTTTTGTGGTTGCTTGAAGTTGTGCCTCTTTTTTTGCTTTTCTGTTCCCCCAAAGACCTTTTCTCTTCCCATTCAGATTCAGAAGAAATAGACAGAAAAAGAGCAAGAGTGAAAAACAGTGAAGGGGGTGATGTACCACAGAAATACTTTGTTGTCACAAACAATCAGCTTTTACGAGTTAAATACTTGTTAGTGTATTCACAGAAACAGCACAGGAGGTAAGAGTTCAGCTATCCGGAGTGATGAGCATGCTGTAATGCCCAGATAAACACAGCTCATTTTTGAAAAACAACAGAAAACAAGCAAGACAGATAAGCTGCACTGCCAGAACTTGGTTTTAGCCTGATTCCTGTGGAAATAAGGCTTACGCTGTCACGTTGCCTCTGTCTCTTTGACACTCCCAGGCTCAGCTAAATTTGCATTTTCACCAGACCTGTGAGCACTTGGTATCTTTGAGAGCTCTAATAATCTGTCTGCGGCAGGACGCAAAGAGTGAAACCCTGACGGACGCAGCTCTGAAAACCAGGGCAGTTTTAACTCTGCCCTTACGTATCCCAAGTGGCAGCATTATCAGCCTGTGCGTATGGGCCAGGCAGTTCCAGCTCCAGACCACAGAGAAAGGTGTGAACGTGGGGAGAAAGGACAGGATTGTGCACGGAGACTTTGGGAAAAGGGGTAGGGGAAGCAGGCTTTGTTGGTTACAGGGATTGTGGAACAACTTGCTGGTTTTATTGCATTAGCTTAACCATTTTAAATAACAAGATCTAAGATACTCTTTGCCAAGGTATTCGTGCACCTCTGACAGAATTCCTGCACTTTTCCCTTTTCAGGCCGCCTAGTCAGTCTTCCTGGTTGTACACGCACCGTTTTGCCGTAATGATGCTGCTGTACCTGCTGCTGCTGGTAGTGATAGGGGCCAGCAACTCGCCAACCTTCGCCTACTACTGGCACAGAATGTTTGACTCGGAGAGATGAATTGCCCGAGATAATAAACTGTTATTTTCACCACGTGCCTTGATAACAGCCAGTCTGCAATGCACTGCATCTGTTCCAGAGCTCTGGAAGTAAAGGTGCCGGGAGCTTTCCAGTTCTGTCACCAGTATGTTATCCTCATGGCATCTTTCCGTTTATTCTTACTTCTGTGTTCCTGTGATTCCCGAGGACGCCCAATACAGCTGAAAAGCATCAGGATAGTGCAGCTCAGCGTGAACCAATTGATAAGGGTCCATGGGGAAAAAGTTAGATAAAACTAATGAAAACTAAGCATGGGAAAGCTCAGGTGTAAAACTATTCTCTGTCAAACTGAGGTGTGTTTGCACGAGTTGGAAAGGAGGATTTTTCTGTGTGCCAGGCAAAGCGGCCTGCAGGGAATCTTACAATTTGTTTTCAAAACCTGAATTTAGCGATGCTTAGCACGTGTCAATGCGGATGGGATCACTTTTAAAACTAACTTTGCCTTTGGGCAAGATTTTTTTATGTATAAGCATAATGATTGTAAGAATTCAACAAGAAATAAAACAACCACCAAAATGGAAGAAGTTAAATGGTTCCTAATATGGTTTCTCCCCTCACTGTAAAACATCTGCAAGGTTTGTGCTCTCAGCCGTGCTCTGCCTTCTCCTCGGTTAGTGTGCAGATCGAGAAACTTGGGCCCTTCAGTGTCAATACTGAATGAGGATTATTCCTGTCAAACTGCCTTCCACTTGTATTTTCTGCACCAAGAAGGAGGGTGAAGGGGTTAACGCTGTCACCTGACAGGCTTTTTAGGGTCAGGGATGCCTGGGCTTTGGGATCTGGTTCAACATTTTTGCCTGCATTGAATCATTTTCAGCCTCCCTTTACGAACAAAGGGACTAACTAGCAGTAACATGCCAGCTATTTCCTGAAACACTTGTAAGAAATGGAGCAGAATGGCAGCAGAGCTGGTAGGGACGTGTTTTATGTTCTGTGAACACTTGTACTACAGGTAATTTAGTGGAGACTTCACTTAGGCCTCCTCGTGACAACGTCTGCACAACACTGCGTTTGTGAAATGGGCTGTCCATGCCGAGTTCTCACAGGGAGGTAGAGTTTTCCGTGGTCAGAATTGCAGCAGTTAACACTGTTTGCGAAGGGCTTTGCCTTAGTACCAGTGTGTAAAACCTCAGTATATCTCAGATTCACCTTTTCTAATCGTAAAGAAGGACATTTTGGGGGTTTGTTTGAAAACACATAGATGTAGGCGCAGGTCAGTTGTGTGACAAAGAGGGCAACACTCTCCCCCTCCTGCCCAAGCCCTTGGCATTTGCTGTTGTAACAAAGCAACCTGCAACTACCTGAAACAGAGAAAGGAGCAAAGGGCTGTCCTCTGATTAGTGACTGGGTGTGGGATAAAGCTGATGCAGAGCCCAGGGATTCTAGGCAAAGAAAAGCTAGAGATGTGGCACTGTTCAAGCTTGCAGTTGAGCCTTTAGTAGTAGACTTGATGACCGCAGATTTTCATTGCACAGTGAACCCTAACCACAGAAAAAAAAAAATCACATATTTCCAGCACATGAGCCTATGATTACTACCTTACTCGTTAAATATTTCAAAGAAAATCTCTTCTTTCTCTGATGTTGCTCTGGTACCTAATTGCCAGAAATAATGACCTGGTAATCAGGTTTTCTAACTCAAGGCTGAGAACAAATTCATTTACAGCAACCCCTCTTCTTGGTGGATGGAGCTAGAAGCATTTATTCTAGTTAATTTTGCTGCCAGAACACATTTATTTATTCACCATACAGCTTGCAAAACATGAACATTATAATCCAATTCCCCATTGCCTTTTACAGCCCATTAATAATGCTCACTGCTACAGCACATTGCGCTGCCTCAGCCCAAGAAATGTACGTGCTAATTACGGTGTTGATTTGCAATCAAAATATACATAAACTAACGATTTATGGCACAACAGATTCAGCTACTTTATGGTAGCTCGTTCCTGGGTATTCCAATGCAGAAACTTGGGGTTTGAGACATGCATGGGGTTCCTGGGAATATTTGCCCATTTTTGGTCCACCTCAGGGCGTTCTATATGATGGGGTGCTGTATACGTGTCGGTTTAGGGCAGGTAACGTCACAGCCAGAAAAATCTGGAGGTATTTGCTGCTGTCTAAAGGGTACTGAGTTGTTAAAAGGCTTGCACGTCTGCAAAGGAAACATCTTTTGGAACAGATGGGCATCGGGGCCCTGTGGAAGAGGAGGAGGAGGAGGGTGGGCAGCCGTTGCGGGAGGGATGGCTCTTTGCTCTGCAGGGAAAGGCGCGGACGTGGGAGTCCGCGAGTCGGATGAAAGGAGGGGATGTGGAGGAACACACCAGGGTTTGAGGCTCGGTTCTTAGGGTGTCTTCGCCTAGGAGAGTTTCTGAAGAGTAAGCAGAAGAAATGAACGCAGAGCGGCTGCTCAGCACCAGCTCCTAATGTCTGTCTGGGCTTTGACGTGGCTTTAAGCCATCCAGCTGAGCTCTCTTCCCACGCGTGGGGCAACAGCACCCGCACAGGGAGCTGGTTCCCAGGCTGGGCTTCTGCACCAGCTGCTCCAGGCTGCATCCCCAGAGCAAGAAGTATTGCGGGGGCTCTCACAGCAGATGCACTGCAATTAAATCAGCAGGCATCAAAGGGAAAAATCAGCTTTTCTCTGCTGTGAACAGTTTAAATAGACCCAGGAAAAAGAGGTGGCTGCAGGTAAGGGCTGAGTCCTGACAGACTTGCGTCGCATGCCCCTCGCAGGGCTCGTAGCCCCGTTCCTCATGCGCCCAGGGATGCCTCCTCGGTGCCTCAGCTCCGTGTCTGCAACGTGGGGTAATGCTGCCATTGAAGGCAATGGGAAAATAAATACATTTCAGGTGCTCAGAGCCTACCTTGGCAGCCCAGCCAAATCCTTAACACCCTACTCCCACGCTTGCTTTCTGTGCTCCCTGCTGATTTCAGCATGTGCTTCCCAACGTGGCGAGATGCGGTCAGCGGAATTAATGTGAGTATTGTGCTGAGTAACTAACAATATTATGAATTAACCCGAGGTTCGCGTTAACCTCTGAAGCCACTTGCGTGGCTCTTTGAACACGCACGGTACTATAAAAATGCTAATGGGGAATGAATCAGAATTTCCTCCCGAGCAAAGGACCGCTGCGTCTGAAGCGGGCAGCCCAGGGTGAGGTTGAGGAGTTGTAAAATATAGAGCTACCTGTGCTGATTAATATGCTCGTTACATTACTGTGGCTAGCATTAAGGGACTGTTACTGAGTCAGACAAATCTGATCCTGCTGTGACTGCGAGGAGGAGCGTGGCAGCTGGTGTTTCCTGGAGGAAACGGACAGATTTTGGGGAAGTGGGAGAATTTTCCTCCCATAAGGGGAAATAGATAATAAATATAAATAAGTATTTTTAATACGTACATAAAATATATATATATGGAGAGATCTCAGGAACCAGCTGATGAGCAGGGCGGGTGCTGTTGGAGACCAAGACTGAGGCAACATGGGGAGAGAGGGAACCACAGCAGAAAGCAGGACAGCCCCTGGGGCGAGGAGGAACGAGGGTCTGGGTTTTGCACTCCTGGTGAGCAACGCAAGAGTCTTTTGCTCTCGAAAGTACAAATGGATTTAAGAAATGCAGAATCAGAAATGCGGGGATGTTCAAACCAGGCCTGGGCAGGACCCAGACCCGAGATGATGCCCAGTGACCGGGACAAGGGCTGCCCTGGCTCTCCCAGCGTGGTGCTGCCCGACTGCTCGGCTCCCCTGCCCACGCACGTGGAGTGCACAGCTTGGCAGCACGCTCTGCTGGTGACATTTTCCTTCTATCACAAAAGCCGTCTCTCTAGGCATCTTGCCCACGCTCTGGGTTTCCCAAAATGCCAGCCTTGAGCAGCAGCGACGGGAAGGAAGGTATCAAGAGGTGGGCAGAAGGAGCGACACCGGAGTGCCTACAAGCATCCCGATGGACACACCGTGCTTCCCCCAAGGACCAAGGTACATGTCCTCACCAGCATCCCAATTATCCTACTCTTCATCTAAAGCCAAAGCTTTTTCTGCGCTCCACCATACCCATGGGGTGTAAAGGTGGTGGGTCCATCCCACAAGGGAAAACACTCTCCTCGCTCCTCAGAGGAGTTCTCCAAGCTCTCCTGCTGCTGTGCAAGGGAGGACAAGAGGCCTTAGGTGTGTGAGCAACGCTGGACCTGTTCTCTCCCATTCAGCCGAAAGCAGATGAAGAATGTTTTCAGGAGACCAGTAACACTTTCCTGCTTATTTGAGGCTTGCCAGAAAAACCAACACACCATCAAGGTCTGCCTCCCGTTAGCGATCATCAGTCATATGAACAGAGAGACCAAATGAGTTTCTGATGAATAAATTAGCTTCCCCTACCGCAAGCCATTCCCATCACCTTATAAGAAACTCTTTTGCACTGGTCTAGCCAAGCCAGCCTGGCAGCAGCGAGCCCCACTCCCATTAGTATTGAGTAATTAACCTTGAGGAGAACGAGGCCAGGAAAACCAAACTGTGATTATGCATCTCATTGCGGTTTGGATGCTTCCTAAAGGGCTCACACTAATCCCCACCAGTCAGCCTGGGCTCCTGCAGCTCTAATTGAATTTTTTTCTCCTTGGGCAGCATGTTTAGCATAAATGATACTTTGCATAGGGACAGGCAAGTGCTCAGCACCCATCACAGCTCAGCATCACCCTGAGCACCGCGGCTTCCTATGTCCTCATCACCCAGCCTCAGCAAACCTGCAAACACCACTTGCCACCTCTCCAGTTTTAATAATTTGTTAGCTGGGTCACTGGGAGGCTGATGGGGATCCATCCCCTCTTGGAGACAGGGTTGAGCAGACCCCCTCGGTGCCCAAAGCAGATTTACTTTACTGGGGGAAAAATCTCCCAGCTCCCCTACACATGCTACCACAGCAAGCCAAGAGTTGTTTTTAAAACAAAGCTCTGTGACTCTAATTAAATCCAGATGCTCATTGAATGCTGTAGTAGCCACAAAAATGCCCAGAGAATTGCCTCCTGCCAAGTCCAGAGCTCCTGAGCTGCCCAAAGATTTCGCAAAACCAAAAAAATCCCACCCCACCTGTCTCAAAACCGAACTTCTCTTCAAGAGCAAAAAATGCTTCTAACAACAACCAGCAGAGAACAAACAAAGAAATAATCCACTATTTCTAATTACACAGAAAGGAATAACACAGTTGAACAAATGCATCTCTTCAACCAACACCCAGAGAAGAGGCTTCCACCTTCACAAGCCACTTCTGGCACATTAGTTAAAAGCAAAAAATCCATTTTACTCACCAGAGCTCAGCCAACTCCCTCCAGCAGCCTCCCTTACCCTCACAGTGCAGCCAAGGACCATCAGCACCCACCTGGCACCCATAAGTGGTGATGGGCCCCTCCACCCACAGCTGCTTCCCATCACCTTCCTCATTAGGACATCCCAGGTTTCACCTGTGGGGTGGCTGCACCCACCCTGCTTGGCGCAGAGAGGAGGTGCTGGTGTTGGGCCAAGCCATTAAGGTAATGAATCATAGAATCGTTTAGGTTGGAGGAGCCCTTCGAGATCATCGAGTCCAACCATTACGTTAACTGACATTAACACTGTCAGTTACAGAATCACAGAATCACAGAATCACAGAATAGTAGGGGTTGGAAGGGACCTCTGTGGGTCATCTAGTCCAACCCCCCCGCCGAAGCAGGGTCACCTACAGCAGGCTGCACAGGACCTTGTCC
>Ga0065711_1050713_pt1 | contig 10695 bp, 7 predicted proteins | sample Hoacrofraction12_FD_59098 | JGI IMG/M metagenome (GOLD analysis project Ga0065711, IMG submission 59098) | Hoatzin crop microbial communities from Cojedes, Venezuela - Epithelial fraction 12 v2 (version 2) | ecosystem: Host-associated > Birds > Digestive system > Esophagus > Crop | place...
GGGGTGTGGATGGGGGAGGTGGTGGTGGTGTCTGAGGGCACCCCAGCAGCACAGGAGAACTGGGTGAGCGTACAATATCAGCATGAGTTGCTATTTCTACTGGGGAAACATGATGTAAAAACATAATGGAAATAGCTCAAAGCTCCTGTTTTCAGCCCTGAAAGCAAACAAGACATGATTTCTCTGATGTAACCTGAACAGCCCTTTCCTTGGCACAGCAGTGATGGAGACATTCTGACTGGGGCTCCAAAACACAAGACACCAAGTAGCCCTGTTAATTAACACATGATTTCCTGCAAATGCAATCCACCTTTTCTGCTCCTGCTCTGCCAACATACCTGTACCCTTGACTCATCCTTAGGAATTGCAACTAGCTGCAAGGACAGCTGGAAGCAATTCAGGGTTACTCAGAATTTGAATTCAGAGGATCATTCCTCTTACATTCAAAGACATTTAATTCTCACTATGTTATGCAGTGCATGTTTGAATTGTGAGCTAATGAGCAGTCCAAAAATAGGAAATAAATCCATTTCACCTCTTTATTTTCCTCCATGTGTTTAAAACACTGCTCAGGTCATCATCCAGGAGTCATTCTTGTGATGAGTTACAAAGACATAAGAATAGATTCGTGTATAGAGTGGCTACCAATATTTGATCTACATATAACACCAAAGTTATTAAAGACTCATGAACAGAAAGTATACCTTCAACATGTAATAGACATGCCATGCAAAAAGTAAAAGCAGCAATTAATATGCATTTCTTGATACCATCCTGGTCTCATCCTGAGTATAAATGAAATCAGTCTTCAGACACTTGGAATAAGTGCATTTGCTTTTCTAGCTACATTCAAAATATTTCTGACACACTTTCAAATCTGATTGTCGGTTAATGCAAATGTAATGCTTCTTTCAGTTTAGCAATATCAGGAGAAACAATTTCCTTGTATTTAGGCAACACTGTCTTAAGCGACACTGTCTTAAGCGAGAACAGTTAAAAATATGAAAAGCAAGAGTATCAAAGGGAATTACCTAGTCAATAAAGTTTCTTATTTATGTTTAAGAGGTTTTCAGTGTGGCAGACTGCTTCATTTCTGTGCTTTGTTTCACTTCCCTGCCTTTCTTTCCAACCCAAGACAGAGAGAAAAAACAACAACAAAATACAATGCACCTGCCAGAGACCTTTTTAAGTAGAAAACTGCTGGAGTATTCTTGTCTTTAAACAGACAGCATGTATCACAGCTGGAAGATTCATAAAGAAAAGGAACATGAAATGATACACAAAGAAACTCAAACATCTTCCATCTACAAGGGCTCTGAAGCCTGATTTTTGCAAACATAGCTTTGATATTTTCAGTTGTAGTCTTCGCTGATAATTGTATTTGACAGAAATTCCTTTAGGAGCCAAAATCAACTTATTACTAAGCACATTTGCTACAAGGAGCTTTTACCAAGCTATTCATTTTTCTTGCATATTTTTACCCAGATGCCCCTCTCTAAATCTGCACAGATGCTTGGAGCCCAGCTTTTCTCGTACAGTTCCGTTCCCACTCCCCCACAGAAGGGAGGATTCTGCGTTCCCACCAGCTGAGTCCCTCCGGTTCCAAGTACTCTGTGAACAAACATCATCCCCTCTCCACTACCAAATGCCAGATTTATCACTACTCACCCTGAGTAGTGCTTTAATTCACATCCCAGGGGAATACTTACAGACAACTCTCAGTGCAAGTGGCACCCTGAGCTTATTTTTGTTAACTCTGTCTTCTCCTTCCTAGAAATCTCAAGTCTGTACATTCATTCATATCTGGAAAGAAGTCACAGCCACCCGTCGTTAAAGATCTGGTCTAGAAAAGCTCCAAAGGAAAGGCAAGCTTTCCTGGCTTTGCTTTTCCCTTGCTGTACAGGCTCTTGTGATGGAATTTTGTAGAGGTTAATTTCTTCTGCTTCTGGATGCTCTTCCTACCTTCTCTTTGATTCTCTGCAACAAATTTACCATTGTAAAATGTTTGAAGTTGGCCTCTAGCCAGAATCTGACAAGGTTTCCCCAGGTGATTTTTCCTCTGCATTTGATGCATACCAAGCAACACTGTCTACATACACACACCAAAAAATCTCAGAAAAATATAAGCCCTGAGAGGCACCAGTACACCTTTTTTTTCTTAAAGCAAGCCATTTAAAGTAGATGTAACAGACATCACTCCATATATTGAAGCCGAGTTGCGCGGAGGGAGTTGGTCATGCAAAGCCCATGTTACCAGCATCCACTTCAATGGATGAGTTTCTGATGACCTCCTGCTCTATGACGCCAATTCATAGATTTGGAAGCCACTATAGCTAGCTGTGTTTGGCCATTAAGGAGACACAAGTTTATCATCCCCTGGGCTACAGAAGCAAGCTGCCATGTCACCAAAAGCATATGATGGCAGAGGTCCATTGTGCGTGCAGGAAGAACTCCAAATTCTCACATTTCTTTTTTTGCCCAAATTCAGCTGGCCACACTTTGTGAATATCAGTGGCTATATTTTTTGTCACCATACTGTTTAAGGGACAGTACTAGTCTTCAAGATGAGATATAAAATGTGATTTTACCCTTTTTAAGTTAATGTTTTCCCTTATTTCTACAGGCTCCATAAAAACAAATGTGCACCGTGGAAAGGAATGCAGAAGTCACTGCTCTGCGAAATATTCACAAGGTTTTAACAGAAATCCTTGTTTGGAAGTGCCCTAGGATGTAGGCCCTCAGTGGCATCCAGTGCTTTCTGAGAAAGCAGACACGAAAAATGTAAAGAATGGAGATGTTATTCATTCTTTAAATGACATTTTTCCATAGAGCTGTAACTTTCTGTAGTGATTAGAAAGCAATGGAAAGCTGGCTTGAATAGGTCTGTCTCACTGCTTGGAATTTTTTGTTTTGGGGAATATACTGCAACACCCATTTTTTATTAAAATTACTGAAGGCAGATGGAGGCACATGAAAGTCCACAGTGCTGCATTAGAAAAATCAGATGGAGTTAGCTTTGTCTAAGAGACCATCTAAGTATTTACGCAATTCATCCTTTCCGTGTTTTAGTCCTAGATACAGGGGATTGTTCAGAGTATGCTAATCTGATGGAAAAGAAGAGTTTAAATAGTATGTTTCATATACTATCCTTCTATAGATTACATGTAACCTTTGGTTGTCTTTAGCAGCTTCTCTCAGAATATAATTTTAAACTCTGCTTTATATCAACAACTACACAGACAGCTAATGGAGGTATCTGCACCCCACAGTTAGATTCAGGATGGTTCTGCTCCCCTTGTTCTGATAACAGCAATTTTCTTTCACTTGAAGTGATACATGGTATTCTTTTTAGACCAGCAAAATCAAGCTTGTTTTTCCATTTCTCTAATGATTTATGCCGGTGCTCATTGCCCTTTAAACTCAGTGGTCCAGCCAGTTTCCCACTCGCCTTGCCATCCACAGTTAAAATATGCTTTGCTGTATTTGCCCTGGCTTAACTGGACACTCTGGGTTAGCTGTAGCTCTGTTAGGTAAGGTATGTTACATCAGATATATCCAAGTATTTCCAAGTATAACAGATTGCAAACGCAGGTAAGAATTGGTACAGGAGTACACAGGCACGACAAAGTCAGGTGAACACGGGAAAGCTGTGATCAAGCACAACTTCCATCAGTGAGCTAGCAAGAAGGTGGCCATAAGTCTCTTCACAGCTGAAAACAAACACCCCTTCAATCTCAAGTTTGCTGTGCTGTGGAAGCTTGCCAGTATTCAACACCATTATCACTGATTTTTTTTTTTTACCTTCTACATTTTATTTCCTCTGTTTGTTCTCCCCCTCAAAGAAAACATAAGCAATTTTACTCTGGAACTACACAGAAAAGAGGCAGAGACTCACATTTACCAAGCTGATGCCCAAGAGCCAAACAGCAGTGAAATAATCTGTGCTTGAATTTAGTCTAGTTTTCTCACATTTCACTCTTTGATTAACGACTGGAAGCAAATATGTACAATTACATACATAGAGGACTGGTTTTTTTAAACGTATCTGTTAGTTCCTGCCCCATTTCTTTTGTTTCCTTCAGCTGACAGTCCAAAGGAAAGGTACTGACCAAAATACACATCATGATAACATTATTATCACAGGATAATAAAATAGATACTCCTGATTTTTCAGCTCAAATCCTGAAGCCAGTCAGCAGTATGAGATTAAAAAGAACCAAACTGCACACTTTTCCTGGACCTTTCTTAAAAATAATACTATCAAACCTCAGAGTTAAGTTTTTGTTAGCAACCATCGAAAGGACCTGCATAAATGGCAGCTTAAGCATGCCTGAATTGCAAATCACCCATAAATACAGAAAAATTTCAAAGTGAAACAGAATGCAGTAAGATTTAATTAATTGTAAAATAAAACATCACAACCATTCTTAATATCACTATTTCCTACCACTTGTAATAGGAAAACAAAAAGTAACTGTCACCTACCAAACTGCTGAAATAATCTAACTGCCGTAGAAAATACACAGAGAATTTTTTCTGTGTATAAAATTGTCTGTGCATGTTCTTTACTTTTTTTGCTCGCTGTCCCCTACCCCCTCCCAGCTATGCTTTTACTTCCCTTGCTATCCAAGATGTTGTGCAATTTTCCCAGCAGGCATTAAGTATGACCCTCTGACTGGAGAGCTTCCTAAAAGGAGCGTTGGGGGGCAAGAGGAGCTTTAGCTGTGGGGACTGAAGCTGTAGATCTCCAGCAGCTTCGCTAAGTTCATCAGTCTTTCTCTGCGACGTCCCCCGCGGCCTGAGACATAACATATATGCACATACCTGAGCTGCAGTATTTCATGGCATGCTGTATCCTCAGAGCCCTATGAAAAGTCTATGTTTTTTTCTGGAAAGCTAATGACGATTAGTATTTCTTCTTGGAAAAAGAAACATTCATTGGGTTTTGGCTACTCCAAATGTTTAAAGGAAATTAGTAGGCACATATGCAACCCAAGTATGTCAAAACAGGATACTAAAAGCACATCCCAAGGAAAAAAACATCCTTGGTGCTACAATATACATACGCTTTGAAAAAGTCAGTCAGCTCTTTTGAGGCCATGAAGGGGCTCTGTTCCCTGGGGAGTGACTGGTGGGTGGTTCATAAAACTGATTAAACAACTCCTTAGCACCAGCTAGCTTTCTATTAACTGCTAAAGGATAAGCTGGAAACTTTGATTTCAGTTCAGATCACTAACCCAAAGTTTGTCCTGGTTTCAAAAGAATTTATGTCAATTGGACACAACAGCTTTTTCTTTATTATTTTGGTCATGAACACAACGGATAAAGATTACTCATGTAATGACTCAGTAATTTCCTATTGACTGAAGCAAAGGAGGCAATCTTTCATGTTCTTTCATGCTACGATCATGACGTGAACAGCTGTTCCTTCCCAACTTCCAGTCTCCATAGGGAAGCATACATAGTATGCATAGGGCATTATCTCCAAGACGTAACATGCCACTGGTGAACCATGAGAATCCTTAGAAAACACACAACTACGAGTCTTTTTATTGTTGTTATTCTTAACTTTCCCTAAAGCTGCTTTAGTGTAAAGAACCTTGATTTCATATTTACTATGCCTGTTTTTAGCATGCACTACACATCAGATATCCCAAGACAGAAGAATTTATTTCCTGGAACATCATTTTGTCATACTGTGACTGTGAAAAGTCTGCAGAAGATGCTGCTTAGACATGTCTTGTCGTTAATCCTTATTTAAACATTTAAAATGTCTAATAAGTTGATCACCTTGAACTAGCTGAAGAGCAGTAGTCATATTAAAAATTAAGTAAAAGTACTTTATTTCTGAACTGGAACTCCCACAGGGGACATTAAAAATGCAAATTTCAAGTATGTTAATTAATTTGGAATAACTTTTGTATGATATCCATGGAAATGTGCTTTTAAAATACACATGGAATACCACTATGGTTTAGCGCATCTGTTCTTTGAAGACAAAAAAGCCCATAATTTGAATCATTCTTTTCAAAAAATAAGCTGTGTGTTGCTTATGACACTGCGCAGAGTTCATGTGTGGTTACACCAGAGAGTACGTGAGCCTCAAAGCCTGTTGCATGTGAGGCAGTAAAAGCATCCATGTGGCAGGATGAGCTCCCAGGGCACAGCCAGGCAGTGGGGAGCACATTCAGCACTGACTCCTCGCACCTGCCAGGACACTGGCTCAGATCTGCTGGCCAGAGAACCACTTTATGTCCTTTCCTCTGAAAATAAAATAAAGCTATATGATTTATTAGTGCATACAGGGTGACCTCTCGCAAGGCAAACAGCCTCCTTTTTCTCTGCCACATTTCCCTACTGGCTGCCATGAATTTCTCTTTGTGTCACTGCACATCACGACCCTTAGTACTTGCCACTACTCAGCACATTAATTTCTGTATTCCTGCCTTTGAAAATACTTTCTTGGGTTTTATGCAATTTGACTTGGACGTATTCAGCCAGTTTCTGCTCTCCAGACTGTTAAATATTACCTTTAAGAGCTCATGTATGGTCTGGAAATACTGAAAAAGATCAAGCACAGTGCCCCTGAGAAAGGGGTGAGGACAGGAGCAAAAAGGAGGTCTAGGCTAACAAGAAGACCCAATTTCTTAAAGGATACCAAAAGGAATAAAGTATTTGTGGGAAGTTTTGCAAGGATCTGCAGGTACTAACAAAAATGGGTTTGTCAAATATGACCTGTACCAAACCAGTCTAGTTTCCTTCCCTGACAGAAGACCAGACCATGTAGGTAAGTAAGCCCCAGTAAAGGTCATATCTTGGTTATAATAGAAAATTTTTGGCACCCTTTCTGATAAAACACAGGAAACATGGGCTAAATAAGACCACTACAACATGGAAGCTGAATCAATGGCAAAACACTCTGCCCTCGGTAATTATCAAGTTTTCATTGTCAAAACAGAGGGAGGCACTGGCTCAAGTCCTCCTTGATGGAGGGGATTCAAGAGGTGAGGTAGCTCCAGAGCAACACTCTGGGGAAACAGAGGCACCCCAGGCTGGCAGGGGTTTCTAACAGTCTTCAAATGCAGAGACAAAGTGGGAAAGGGCAATCTACTCTGCATGTCAAAGATGAAGCCAAATTAAGTACTCATCTTCACTTGCAGCAAAGGCAGTACAGGATTCAAATTTGAAAAGAATGGAAAAGGACCTGGGGAAATTACACAAGGTTTGAAGAACGGTCAGACAAGCAGTCTTCAAAACGGATGGAAGAGTTGGTGTTACGTTGGCTTCTTGGTGTCCCTCTCAGCCCTGTTTCCTGAAACTCTTGGATAGACTTGCCTTAACCTTAGAAAAAAGGATGACTTATTAAACAGGTATTTACACATCTGAGATGGAAGCACTTATTATGAATGTGGCTAAAAGTGACCAAAATCAGGTCATTTCATAGCCTTTTGCCTCTTAGCAGTCCTTAATTAAAAAACCCTCGAATTTAATTAAGCACAATGCTGTTTATGTGTCTTTGGGAGTCCTAACACACCCCCCCCATCTGGAATTTATTTTGATTGTAGTTAACAGCAGATTTGCTTTCAAAGATTTTAGTAATTTTAATTTCCCCTATGAAAATGCTCCCATTACAAATAAATCATCTCTTTTCACAGCAGCCTAGAAAAGTAAATACTCTTATCCTTTAGCAGCTCAACAAGACAACATATGCATGAACTTTCTGAATTTCTGCCACATTAGTAGGAGGTTAATATATGCCTGCTCCATTAGAAGGCTGAGATCCATCTTTTGTGCTAGATACGGCAATTGTTTATGATTCCAGCTTCAGCTGTTTGTGCCGACGCTTAAACTCACTGGGCTGACGTAGTTTAGAACATGCTAGGGAATAGCATGTCCCTCTCCATCTGCTCATTTGAACCACAAAATTAGATCAACTAAACCAGATAGTAGTAATAAAGAAATCTAGAAGGAAGTATGTTGGAAAAGTATGAACAAGGCCGAAGCATAAAAGTTAAAGTAGCATTTTTCATTACGGCAACAGCTGAATTCTTCCTTCAACTACAGACTCGGCAGCATAACCACGCTTTCCTTTTACTCAGAAAACTGCATGTCATACTTTAGAAATTTGGCTGACCTGCCCTGTGCTCGTCATCCTCAATGCTGCCTGTGACCACTAATTTGGTGAATGTACTGCAATGGTATTAACTGAAAGAGAATTAAGAGCTGGGAACTAGCTTGCCCTGTGCTGAACTCCCTCCTTGTTACTGGTTTAGCAGAGAACACTGGTTGCCATCCACGTGGTCTAGGACAACCCTCATATCCAGCCATGGACCCGTGTGCATTGGCGGCACAGTTCTTGCCATCAGAGTCACATACAGAGGATTATTTACCAGTGACAAGCTGCCGGGAGCCCTCAGATGTGTTTTGTTGCTGCTTTTGGCACTCCTGCAGCCTGCTGCCACGGTTATTTTCTGCATTTAGAAGGTTTGATTGTCCCCCTGCATGGGAACAGAAACCTGGACGACTCATTTTAGGATATGGAAGCAGCCGTGGCATCAGCGCAGCCAGCCACTGGGGTTTGCCAAGCCTGGCTGCCACTCCCCGGCACACTCAGTCTGTCTGCAGCTCATTTCTCCTCTCCTCAGAACGTCACAGGTGCCAGTGCTTGGCATCAGCGATTGCCGAGCACACAAATACTCCAAAAGACACTCTCAGAACAACAGCACTACCATAAAAAGCCTGTCAACAGTACCAAATGCTCCTTCTAAGCAACACAGAGAGCAACACTGCAGTGGCAAGGGGGTGTGTGTCTGTTAAAGCCCACCTGCAGGGTAGGAAACAAAGGTAAGAAAAACTGTCACTAATAAGGAGTAATAGAAATAAAATCTTAGTATGTGTTTTGAAACAGCAGCCACAGCAGGAACACTCCTATGATGTTAAGGATTATCAGCCTGAAAAATACATTCAAAACTTGGTTTGAACTCTGCTACACATACAAGCAATAACGAACCTGATTCACACTAGCCCGATTTGAGCATGGCTCTGCTGTGACAGCCCCTGCTGCCCTAACGGCAGGGCCAGGCTGGGACCAGCCTCCAGCACGGCCTCAGAGGGGTGCAGCAGCATCGGCTCGCTCGCTCGGGCAGAAAGGCAGACGGACAGCACAACTCTCTGTGCATCAAAGAGGGATACCTGTACCAGTGCAGGAAGCCTTGATGGAATCTCCTCTGTCAACTTCAGCCTCAAAAATATTATCTCCATATACCCCATGATGGCAGAGAATACTGCTTTGGTTTGGAGGAGCTCTACTCAGTCCCACAAAATATTTTGCTACCAGCTAGGAAGCCACTTCCATGGATCTGGAGAATCCAATACTCTAAGACATACCCTACTAATAATGAAAACAGGTGCTCAAGACCTCAGCAGCTGACACATATGGCACCCCAGCATTCACTGAACCAAGGAGCCAGAAAAGCCCCAAAGAGTTGGTACTGGGACAAAGCTGTTGCAACTGGAAAAACGTCCATCATAAAAAGCCAAACAGGATTGACAGGAGTGTCCCTATCCCAAAAGGGAAAGGGATTATGGCTGTTAAATCAGTACATGCCACTTGGCCTCAAGTGGTCTCCCACACATTTCAAGATGACAAGAACACAATTTTCAATACAGGAAATACAGTAGGGGAGCCATTCCTTGTTCCCTGTCCAAGCACCCTTCTAACTCCTTTTTCCTTGCTTTCCCAACATTCATTAAATTCTCCTTACCGTGTCACCACTTCCTCACTCCTGCATGTCATTAAACTCTGTTTGTAAACAATAAAGATAATTAAAAGGTTTTACTGAAGTTTCAAACTCATGTTTTCGCATACATTCTGAAACCCAGCTGAAATTCTGTGTCTCTCCGTTCACTTTTTTGTGCATTGCTGGGGCCCTCATCATTACTTGTGTTTGCTGCTTCTTCAGGATTGCTGCTGCTGGGAATGATTTCCTTTCCCGTGGCAGTTACTGCAAAACGACAAAAGCATCCTTGGCTTCCTTTCCCCAATCTCCATCCAAATACAGATGAGGCATATCAGTAGTTTGTGCCAGAAGCCACCACGCTTGGGTTGCAAATCTTTAAGTCTGTCTCACACTCAGCTGAGAGCTGCTCGATTTTCCCCTGTGTGCTGGGAAGTATTTCAGTAGAATTTTTGTTCAGGTTTTGTTATAATGTTATCAGACAGACTACCAGCCCTTACGAAGAATCCTCAATGCTAAATCTGGATTGACTAATTTGAAATAAATCCTTTCAAGATTACAGATATGATGGCTAGTACCTGTGTCTTTGATCAACTTCCAATTCTTTGTTAACACTGTGAAGTTGAAAAGACCACATAAGACTACCAGTGCTTTTGCTTTTATTTTAGAAAAAAAATAAATCTGAAAACCAGAGCAAGAAGGCTTCATTCCTAACCAGGTATAGCAGTTATCTTTAGTTTGACAGAAAGCCCCACTCCCTGAAGTCTCTGGCTGGCTGGATTCACCATCTCTACAAGTAACTTGCTATGTAGTTTATGGTTATTTTAGTTGCTTCTCAAACTCAGAATCACAGAATCACAGAATAGTAGGGGTTGGAAGGGACCTCTGTGGGTCATCTAGTCCAACCCCCCTGCCGAAGCAGGGTCACCTACAGCAGGCTGCACAGGATCTTGTCCAG
>Ga0065711_1050714_pt1 | contig 10695 bp, 6 predicted proteins | sample Hoacrofraction12_FD_59098 | JGI IMG/M metagenome (GOLD analysis project Ga0065711, IMG submission 59098) | Hoatzin crop microbial communities from Cojedes, Venezuela - Epithelial fraction 12 v2 (version 2) | ecosystem: Host-associated > Birds > Digestive system > Esophagus > Crop | place...
CCCGCTTTCCCGCTGAGGGGGGGGGGCCTGGGGTCTCCTCTCTCTCTCTCTCTCTCTCTCTCTCTCTCTCGGCTGCGTGGCCAGCAGGTCTAGGGAGGTGATTCTGCCCCTTTACTCCGCTCTCGTGAGACCCCACATGGAGTCCTGTGTCCAGCTCTGCAGCCCCCAACATAAGAAGGACATGGATGTGTTTGAGCGGGTCCAGAGGAGGGCCACGAAGATGACCAGAGGGCTGGAGCACCTCTCCTACGAGGACAGGCTGAGGGAGTTGGGGCTGTTCAGCCGGAGAAGAGAATGACCTAGCAGCCTTCCAGTACCTGAAGGGGGCCTACAGGAAGGAGGGAGAGGGACTTTTCACAAGGGTGTGTAGTGATAGGACAAGGGGGAATGGCTGTAAACTAAAAGAGGGCAGATTTAGATTAGATATTGGGAAGAAATTCTTCACCATGAGGGTGATGAAACACTGGCACAGGTTGCCCAGAGAAGCTGTGGCTGCCCCCTCCCTGGAAGTGTTCAAGGCCAGGTTAGATGGAGCTCTGAGCAACCTGGTCTAGTGGAAGATGTCCCTGCTCATGGCAGGGGGGTTGGAACCAGATGATCTTTAAGGTCCCTTCCGACCCAGATCATTCTATGATTCTATGATTCTGTCTTTCTCTGGTGTAGCTAGCAGGGGCTGTTGTACTATTTCTGAAATCACCTCAAAGGATGACATCAGAGAACTCTGTGTTTATGGGATTTTCTTCATAAAGCATATTCTAAGTGATTTAAAAACGATTGAGGTGGTGATTGATCTCTTGAGGGCAAAGGTGACTAGTATCAAGAAAAGTGAGAAAGGGGTTGACAGAGTAGCAAAAAGATGTTTTTGAGAAGGCTGCTATTCAGAAAACTGTAAATTTCATCAGTAGTTTCCTAGATGGCTTTGATGGCCTCTGATGGCCTTTTGTTGGAGAGAAAGATAAGTGAGGAAAATTTATCAAGTCCTACAGGCTGGAAAGTTACTTCTTTGCTCCAGAACCATGGAGACACTGAACGCGTAGAGACACTGTGTGGAAAGAGAAACAAGTTGGAAAGTTATAGTGAGGCTGTAAGTACCAGAAGATATTTCTGCAGAGTGGCATTGTTCGTGTGTAAGCTTCACAGGGGAACTCTGCGCTCAGTTTTTAGATTCATCTCACTTACTCAGTTAGGGGCACCTAACATAACTATGTGAGTAGAGTCATTATCAAAAGGTCCCTCACGGGATTGGTTCCCCTTGGCTCAGCTGCCCCAGTTCTGGGTCGTTCCCAGAGCCTGTCCATCTCCTTCCAGGATTAGGGAGGGGGGCCTCTGACCTAACATGAATGCTTCAGGTAGGTGCCTGCTCTCAGGGTAGGACTTCAGCCCTCAGTGACTAGACAACCCCTACAGAGTCCCATCAGCCTTGCCAGGGTCTGGCCCCATTTCAACTGCCCAGAACCAGCAGCCCTCCAGTTCCCACTGTGGATGGTCACAAGGCATGCTGTGCTCTGGGGATCTTTCTAGTACGCACACAGTGCTCTTCAGTAGGAAACAGTTTCAGCAAATATGTCAAGCATGGAACATATTTTTGATCTTTCCTTTCACAGTTCTATTATCCTGCCATCTCTGTGGAAACGGATTTATTTCTCTGCACATGCAGCGTCCCACCTGCCCTGCAGTGCTGCAGGTGTACCCTAAATCCTGTGCCAGCCCCACAAAGAAGTCTCAGATACAGATGTCTGTCTCCAATGGCTGTAGACATCTCTCTGCGGGATTCTCAGGACCTTGACCATCACCTCCACTTTGTCCTCATTTGTGGCAATGTGTGGAGGGCGTGACGGGGAGTGGAGCAAAAGTAGACCCAATGCTAAAATAAACCTGATATTGAGTCTCAGAAGTTCTTACAGTCAGTAACTGACATGGAGAACAGAGGACCCTCTCCTCTAAAGTGAAACCATCAAAGACTTTGATCTGGAAAACATCAGTGCTTTTTAAAACTTATGAGAAGTATAACAGAAGGAGACTGTGAAATACAAAGTAATTGGGCAATTCTCTGAGAACAGTGGAAACTGCTGAATAAAAGAAGCACGCAAACACCTTGGCTCAATTTTTATGAGTTTAGCTATGCTGAGAGAAATGTTTCCTTTTTCTTACAGGACCTCCACGTTTTCCTGCAGACAAAAGGAAGTGTATTCCAGATGAAAGAACTGTCAAAGAAAAACAGCATAAACAAAGCACTGCTTCAACACACAGGGAGTTTCAGCATGAAGCTTCTAATTTTGAAGGACTCTGCCAAAGGGAGAGATGATGATTCTATGATAATCTCCAAAAGTATATGCTCCTATACAACTACAAAAAAAAAGAAACTTTTTTTCTACTTTTAGTCTACAGTTCTGCAACCTTCAGTGAATGCTTTTCTCTTTAGTTACTTCAACAACCCATCTGAAAGCAAAAGGAACTTTGAATAGAAAACATTAGAGATATGTCTTAAGTTTTTTTGAAAGGAAACCTACATTTTAGTAACTAAAAGGTTAATGAGCTTATCAAAAAGAACTACAGGTCTATTATCTCCTCATTAATCATATTTCTATATTGCAACACCTGCACAAGGGTGGAACCAGATGAAAGACAGCACAAATCTTTTTTATGATAAAACCATTGTTTCGTGTGTGTTCTGTTGCTACCTAGAAATTGTGAGTCATGAGTCAGGGATGGGAAAGCTTTATAAAGCAAACATGTACTATATAAAGGTGAAACAAAAGTGTGGCAAACTACTAAGAAGACATTTCTAAATGCGAGTGAAAATGAGAATGGAGAAAGTCCCATTTCTCCTGTTATGTGCAGCACTTTCTTGTGCTTTTCCTGCAGACACAAGGCAGAAGAAAGAAGAAAGCATGCAGCTTATCCAGGTGAGCAAGGCAGACTTCTGGGGGGAAGATCTTTCGCAGCTGTTGAGCATCCATTGCAGTCTCTGCAACTAGTATATAGGAGGCAAGGAGCTAGTTCTGCAAATTCCAGTAGAATGAATAATATGATTGAGTATTTCTCAAAACAGAGGGGACTGCATTTTGATCCATGATGACAAAGTCTTCTTTAACCCTGACTCATTCTTGTTTTATTTTTTTTTGTAGAGAACAATCAAAACTGATGATGCATTCACTTATGTTTTGATTCTACAAATAATTAAACACCTGAGTCAGTCTATGTCTGATTTGTAGTTCTTGTGGAAATGTAGTTATTTGTGTGACTTCTGGTATTATGAGACATAACTCCTTGTAAAATACAGATATTATTTTGTCTGATTTTTTACTATCAGAAAACATGGGAAAATTGAATATTACTGCTGAAATTTTGTATTCAGTTATCTATTTCAAACTGCTTTTGCACTGCCTGTTCTAAAGGACTCTGTGTAATCCCAGAGCGTAGCCTAAGTGGAGGATACCGTACCAGAAAACAACAAATTTATTAGACAAATTCTAATTTTGAATGTATTCTGAGTAAAGTGCAAAACATTTATAGTGATAATATAATGCAAAAATCTATTATTAAGAGAAAAATATTCATACAGGCTTTAACAAGCTCTATTAACCATGCTTCCATGGAACAGAAAATAAAGTAGTAAAGGTACATGTCTGAAGTGGAGTGAATAAAATTTTTTATGAGCTTCAAAATCAATCACCATTGACTGTCCTAAAACACTTTTTTCATAATTTTTTCATTAGAAGTACCTGGAAAATTACTATGGCTTTAAGAAAGGTGGAGAATCTTTCATATGGAAAAGTAACAGTCCAATGACGCAAAAAATAAAAGAAATGCAAGAATTCTTTGGGCTGGAGGTGACGGGGAAGCTGGATTCTGACACTTTGGACCTGGTACAGAAACGTCGGTGTGGATTCCCTGACGTAGCCGGGTTCTCCACTTTTGCAGGAGAGCCAAAATGGGCAAAACAAGTTCTGACATACAGGTAGTTATAGCGGAATTCTTAACGTAAAGACAGTGTGTTACACAGCATAAGTTGTAAGAACACAGCTGTTTTTCTACCTTATATTTTAAAGGATATTAAACTACACACCAGACCTGCATCCAGCAGATGTCAATGCAGCGATCAAGAAAGCATTAAGTGTTTGGAGCAGTGTAACCCCACTGAAATTCATCAAGAAGGACAGAGGAGATGCAGACATAATGATCTCCTTTGCAGTCAGAGGTAAATCTCTGTGTAACCATTACGAGTTATTGCCAAGTTGCTGCCTATATGGAGCAGGTGATCTGAAATGTTGATGATTTTTTCTCATAGATAGCATGTGCAAAGTTCAGTGTCAGGTTGCACAAGCAGACAGAAAGACACAGTTCCCACTCATGGTGCTATGGCTATAATTCTTGAAGATTTTTGGGGAGTTTATAGAGGCAAATGAAGAGAAGAAGGGAGCAAATAAATGTAACAAGCTGCCTGCAGTTCACTGGATCTGCACCTAGTATATGATGTGCAACGTCTGCACGAACCACAAGAAGCTCAGGGCTTGTGGGATAGGCTCAGGCTCAGAGCATTAGGGAGTGGGTAGCTTTAGTTACACTCCTGGCATTAGTCATATGCTTTGTGTGAGCTAAATAAGTTCTAGACAGACTCAAGGCTTATATTTTTGGCGTTGCCCTCAGGGTAGACTTACCAGCAGCCTTCCCTCTTCCGCTAACAGTCATGGACACATGCACCCTTCTAGTTGTCTCCTCTGTTTCCACCCAAACATATCCACTCATCTGGACTATGCAGAGCATGCAGGCACTGCACGTAACTTCTATGTCCTTAAATCCTTTTCTGGAGGTGACATTCAAGGGCTTGCAGTCTTCCTACAATAGTGCTTCTGCCATCAACACTTAAATTACCAGTCAGGTTCAGGCAACCGCCTGACGGCTGCTGACACAGGGTTTATGAAAATGTTACCTAATGAACAAAACAGGAAATATATTTCTACTGGAACCACGTCCTCCTCTTCCCTTGTGGCAGCAGTATGTAAATGTCCATCCATTTCTTGAGGAAACCAAGATTTCACTCCTGATGCATGAGTTCAAATTTTCCTGAGTTTTCCCTGTGAAAAATAGAGCTTTTGGAAAATTTGTGTGGAAGGGGAGCTTTAAAGTTTACAAAATCAGCAGAACAGAGCGCTCTGTGCATGGCTGAGATCTGTTACCTCCGTAACTACCAGTCAGCTGTGTGTGGAACTTGCTCCTCAGGTCACAATGACTTCATCCCCTTTGATGGCCCAGGAGGGTCCATTGCTCATGCCTATGCACCTGGCAAGGACTTTGGTGGAGATGCTCACTTCGATGAGGATGAAACCTGGACCAAAAGCATAGAAGGTAGGAAATTAATTTCTTCAAGCTCTTCCTGAAGCAGACCATGCATGAAATGAAGCGTGCACTGTCTGTCTCCTCTCTTCCTTAATTAGTACTTAAAAATGGGGCTCATTTGAAGGAGCATTGGGCAGCTGGTTTCCATAGCTATAAAAACCCTTTGAGACCTCTGGTTTAAAAAAGTTAAGGCCCCAGATGAACTTCTGCTATGAACTGGGTGGAGATCTATTTGTGAGGGAGCTGAGGGACCTGGCAACCCCCTTCTCCCCATTCCTCCAACCTGCTTGTCTCTCCCCGCACTGTTACATCACCTGCACTGGTACAGGGTCCTTCTCCCACACTTACTTCTGGAGGATCTATTTCCTTGTACTCTACTGTAATGAATTCACTGTTTTTCTTTCTGACCAGAATGTCATCTTCCACTGAATTTCCCATAACAGCTTCACTTGCTTAGGCCAGCAGTTCTGAAAGCTTCTGACCTACCATATGTACTTCCTGTTTTCAGAACAAATGAAAAGTCATAGCTCTCCTATTCTGTGTTTCATTTGTTGTTTTCAGGTACGAACTTGTTTTATGTTGCTGCCCATGAGTTTGGTCATTCACTGGGACTTGTACATTCCAAAGACCCCAACGCTCTGATGTACCCAGTTTATAGGAAATTTGACCCTTCAGCATTCCCTCTTCATCAGGATGATGTTAATGGCATTCAGTACCTCTATGGTAATTCACAATTATTAATCAACCAGTGCTTATAACTTCAAAGACAATAACTTTCAGTGATTTTTTGTGTACTGGATATACCTGAATGAGTTCTCACTTTAATTGCTTCCATGAACTGCTTCTTTTAGGACCATCTTCTAATACCCACAATGACCAAGGGGAATCTACTGAGATAAGAGACCCAACTGAGTCAAAAGATCCTGCACTGCCAAACACCTGTGGCCCTGATCTAACTTTTGATGCTGTCACCACTTTCCGTGGAGAAATAATGTTCTTCAAAGACAAGTAGGTCAGCTTTCTGAAAGTAAAATGGCTGAGTATCATTTTTAAATTAAGCCCCACAGCATGGAAAAATAACTTTACACAGAACATCAACCATTCCAGACAGGAAGGTGAAACAGGGAATCAGGATAAGAGGTGGGAAGCAAAAACAAAGGTGGTGGTGGAGAAATGAGGAAAGAGACTTTTAAGGAGAAAGACCACCTTTGAAACAGGTCACGCTATGAATAGGATGGGGAAAGATGGCTCCTCTGAAAACATGGTCTGTTTGCACAGGCTGTAAACAAGTCCCAAGTATTTGGGATTTGGGAGAGTTCAGGTTTGACAAAAGGCACCACCGGCCCTGGGACATTTGGCACCTTCATTGCTATCCTTGCCTTGAGAGAGCTGAGGGTTTACCAGTCCTGACACAATACCTGCCCGAAGAGCCCCTGCAGAGGTGATTTAGTATAACAAAAAAAAGGAAAGGATAATACATTCAGTGCTAAACTCGGACAAATTGTCCCTCTCCAGGGTGTGATAGCCCAAAGACTAGAGGAGAAGGGGTAACAGAGCTGATTCCCCTCTTCTTCATGCGGTAAGGCTGTGCTCCCTCTGCTTCAGAGCCTACCCAACATCAGTGTAAAAGTGAGGTTTGACCTCGGAGTTTTGAATCCACAAAGCCAGCAAAGTGTTATTTTGCAGAAGATCCTTGCACACACAGAACGTTTCTCTAAGCTGGTGTTTGTAACCTCAGGGTGGGGTTTCATTCCCAAAATCTTACCCCTTGCCAGCCTTGTGAGCCAGGTCTCTCTAGGCTCCCTTTCTGCGTAAGCGGAAATAATAACTGTTTTGACAAAACAGTTCATTTGACCTGTTTTAGATGTCTGCATCAAGATGAGAGGAATCCCACCATGGAAATAAATTTTCTTTCCATCAAGATGAGAGGAATCCCACCATGGAAATAAATTTTCTTTCCATTGACATTACAGGGAGCTTAGGGTGACTAACTCAGGGTACATGGCTGGGTTAAATCAGATAAATCCTGCCCTAGTTGCCATGATGTTGCTTCATGCATTAACGGGTGTGAACATCTGCTTTTATTTAAAACCTGTTCTGTATCTATGTAAGACATTTTTGGCGCAAGCATCCTGCGATCAGAACAGCTGATTTTAATTTAATATCTTCGTTCTGGCCACGGCTGCCACCTGGTGTTGATGCTGCATATGAAATTCCTGAAGAAGATGAAACTGTCATTTTTAAAGGTAAAATGTTGTCTTGCTTTTTTCCTACGTTGTCTTTCCAAGTAGCCTTGAGAGTTTTGTGTCTGGCCACTTAAGCTCCTTCTGTAAGATTCTATTGAGCTTTAATTTAGTCCAATAAGTATTTCAGTGACAGAGATAACAAAAATATTATCCAAGATAAGGAAGAGGTATCTTATTTTTTAATGTCAATACAGAAAAGTTTCTCTGCCAAAATAAAAGTCATTATTTTCATTTTTTCCTGGAAAATTGTCTACTGAGCTAAAAAATGACAATACATGCTTCTTCCTAGCTTGTGGAAAACTAACATAAGTGTGAACTGACATTTCAGATTTCATAAAATGTGATATGAAGAACCAATCTCACATTATTTTTGGACTCTAGAACCAGTATGTAGAATGTTTTCAAGTAACCACTATTGTGTCTCTACATTTTTCCATTAACAATTAGCTTTCGTGTGAAGGATTGTGTCATTCCCAGAAGAAGATTCTGTTAACATGTTTTTATCGACTTTTCTTGATAGGGAATGAATTCTGGATAGTGAGAGGAGATACCATCCTTCCTGGACACCCACAAAAAATCTACACCCTAGGATTTTCAAAGGATGTTACCAAAATTGACGCTGCTTTTTATAATGGAAATGAAGGGAAAACATATTACTTCATAGCGGACAAATTTTGGAGGTAATATTTCCTGTCCTATTTTCCTAAAGAAGAGCAAACATAATCACATGATCAATATCCTGTCATGATTTAGGATGCGTTAGTCACACACTTTGGGTAATGTCTTTCAGTGTCACAAGTGGCTATGGAGAAATATTTGAAAGGGAGATGAAGCAGCGCTTTTAGATTTCCTTTTAATTGATTTAATTATTTAACAGTTTATCCATTTATTTATTTATTTTCATTTAACTGTCTTGGGGAAAAAAGCCATCCTACAGCTCCACAGGTCAGCTCAGGAAATCAGTCAGAACTTCACTGTTTCTATCAAAGATGTTTCTGTGGGCTAAGCAGGAGTATCCCACTATTTTTCAGTTACTGGCAGATAGTTTCATAAAATTGCTGATAAATGCCATGTACTTCAAAGCATTATCTGCTGTGCATGGTTATTTCCGCTTTTCAGTCTAATCCCTGCTGCTCAGGTTTGTGTTACAGGACATGTACTTCTAACAACTGAAGAAGGTGCTCCATAACAGAAGCAGTAGGTAATCTGAACTTCTGCAGATGAATGACACAATTCTGTCTTTCCTGATACCACAATGCCCAACTTGTTGTACATACACAGATCATCCTGCAGTTACCAGTCAGCCACATATCTGTACTTTAAGCAGAAGATCAGACTTCCACATTTTAGTTCAGACTCTCACAGCTTGAAGGGCTTCAGCTGAGCAGTGTGTCTGGTCATTGAATCTCTTATTGAGTAAACGTATCAGAAGGAAAATGCTTTCAGAAACCGTCTTATTCCAGCACTGGTAGACAAAATGCACTTCACTAAAAATGTATTAGCCTGCTATAAGTAACTTAAATAAAATTACTTAAAATAACTTATAACTGAAGAAAAAAACCAGATTTTTCCTGATAAACATTTCCTACAGAGAGGGAACATGAAACCAATCTTTCTATAATCTCACAAATCTAACTTCTGTTTAAGATAAGATTATCTACCTCTCCTGGAGGTACAGTCTCTTAGAAACACTGTTTAGCAGATTTATGATGCTGGTTTTAATATTAGGTATTCTTAGATGTGTCTTGAGCTGACGTAAACAGAAACAATTCTTCCAGTGCAGCTAACAGAGTAATAATTATTTATGGCACATCTTGTCTGTCTCAACACTACCTGAGTGATACTGAAAATCTTCAATGACCTTGAACAGTTACCTGTTTGTAGGTAGAAGGTAATGAGGAGAGCTGAACTAATCATGCGTTGTTTGCAACTTTCACTGATGCCAAGTTGTTAATAATTTTTCTCAGTCATGATAAAAGAAGTGATTCTGTGGGAAGAAAGCCCACACCAATAAGAGATGCATTTCCAGGAATTAATGGGAAGATCGATGCTGTTTTTCAACATGAAGGTGAGTAACTGCTGTTAACAAAATCTGTATGAAATGTTCAGGGTCATAGGGCTGAGAGTGCTTGGACAGAGAGAGGCACTTCTAAATGTTGCTTATAGCCTTCAGGATGACCCACGAGACCAGATCAGAGGGCTGGAACACCCCTCCTATGAAGAAAGGCTCAGAGAGTTGGGGCTGTTCAGCCTGGAGAAGAGAAGGCTTCAGGGAGACCTTCTAGCAGCCTTTCAGAACTTAAAGGGAGCTTCTAAGAAAGACAGGGACAAACTTCTTAGCAGGGCCTGTTGGGGTAGGACAAGGGGTAATGGTTTGAAACTACGGGAGGGTAGATTTAGACTGGGTATAAGAAAGAAATTCTTTACCATGAGGGTGGTGAAGCACTGGAACAGGTTGCCCAGAGAGGTGATAGATGCCGCAACCCTGGAAACATTCAAGGCCAGGTTGGATGGGGCTCTCAGAAACCTGTTGTAGCTGAAGATGTCCCTGCTCATTGCAAGGGGGTTGGACGAGATGACCTCTAAAGGTCCCGTCCAACCAGAACTATTCTGCTATGATTCTATGATTCTGTGTCACCCTGAAATAGTCATGTAACACTCCCATGCTTCACTTAATGCCCTTAAAAAAATAGGGATGATACACCTTTAGTGACAGTCTGAAAATCACTTCCCAGATGGAAAGACCAGCTCTAAGGGACAGACTGATGTATCTATATTCATGCTGATGCTCACCTCACACCATGAGGAGCACCAGTCCAGACAGTGACATCATCTCAGCAACGTAAGGTCTACCTGCTGTGAGCAAGGCTATCACAGCCTGGCCCTCTTACATAAAAGGGCACTGCTTTGGGAATCATAATTGGCACTAGCTTCTCCTGCATAAGGGACAATGTTACTTAGACAGGGAGATCACAGAATCACAGAATCACAGAATCACAGAATCACAGAATAGTAGGGGTTGGAAGGGACCTCTGTGGGTCATCTAGTCCAACTCTCCTGCCGAAGCAGGGTCACCTACAGCAGGCTGCACAGGACCTTGTCCAGGCGG
>Ga0065711_1009674_pt1 | contig 10694 bp, 4 predicted proteins | sample Hoacrofraction12_FD_59098 | JGI IMG/M metagenome (GOLD analysis project Ga0065711, IMG submission 59098) | Hoatzin crop microbial communities from Cojedes, Venezuela - Epithelial fraction 12 v2 (version 2) | ecosystem: Host-associated > Birds > Digestive system > Esophagus > Crop | place...
ACGGGTTGCCCACAGAGGTAGTGGAGGCCCCATCCCTGGAAACATTCAAGACCAGGTTGGACAGGGCTCTGAGCAACCTGATCTAGTTAGTGGTGTCCCTGCTCACTACGGGGGGGGGTTGGACTAGATGACCTCTAGGGGTCCCTTCCGACCCAAAACTTTCTATGATTCTATGATTCTATAATTTGCAGTGCTTGTATTGTTATATCCTGTGAAAACAGACAGGTAGGTGAGCGTACTATGGAAAAACCTAATCAATGTAAAACCAGCAGCAGTTGTATCCTCTTTGTTCAGCAGTGTCAAAAATAGTATGAAAAAATAAAAGCCAACAACTCATCATAAATTATTACAGCTTTCAGTGAGAGCTCAAAATTTTATTCCCTGTTCATGTGATTCTGACAGTAGAAACACACCTCCCCTGAGCTGGCTGCTGCATATATCATTGGGACTTGCAAATTAGATTATTGGATGGCTCTTAAATGAGAAATTCCTTACAATATTTATTAAGGAGTTGTCAGCAGGGGGAATTAAAGATGTGATTTTTTTTTTTTCCCCTTCCTACCTGTATGTCACCAGAAGACTCCCAGAGCTCTTGCAGGTTTTATAGCAACATCCCAGAAGACCAGTATCTGCAGATCAGATACAGGCCAGTAGAACTAAACGGTTTTGATGGACACTACCCCTGATCATTGATCTAACAAAGTGACTTCTCAGACTTATTTTAGTGCCTTTCCATCTCCCAGGCTGAAATGCATATGCTGTGCTGAGCTAAACATCTAGCTTGTCCCCACAGAAGGAACAGTAGAAGGGAGATGAGTTGGTTCTGAGTAGAAATATTATCCAGGAAATATATTTCAAAGGAATATTAGATTTCACTGGTATCATTTTACAGAATCTATGTTTTTCTATTATAGATAATACATTATACTATGAAGTATTATCTGTTATATACATGCATTGCTTTATCACAAGGACTCATTTTAAACTATTCATAAAGTGTTGTGGCTGTTAGAGCTTGATGCACAAGATATATATTCATGATCACTTGATATATGACAATAAAATAACTTCAGTAAAATAATTTTTTTGTTTCACAGTCTCATGGCAATATTTTACACCACAGAAAATGCCTTTTTCATATCAGATCATATACTTTTATTTGTGTGTAGTTATGCCATTTTTCAAAAGTGACCATTGATTTCCTGCTTGCCTGTTCACTGTAAGGACTTTGAGTTGCTAACCAGTTTCTGACAATCAAAATCCTACTATGTATTTTTGTGGGCACTTACTAGTTTTGAAAACATAGACACTTTTACATGCCACAGCGTGACAGCGTTCCATTAGACGAAAATGGGATATTTGCCTATAATAACAGGAAGTATGTATTTCCTTTTCAAAGGCAGGGGAGAACAAAGTCTTCAGCCTGCTTGAGGGGGCTTGTGAAAGAACACAGGAAAAGGAAGGAAAGTGAAGGAAAAGAGAGTATTTTGTTTGTGAGTCACTGACATAAGGTATGGACCATCCCAGGCAGACAGGCTGCAAGAACAGGCTTGTGAGAGATTAATTAGGTGCCAAAGGAGGAAGGCCCATTCAGAATCCCTTAGCAAGGTGAAAATGGACTAAAGTGATGGACCATGACAGCACCAGAAGGGAAATAAATGATTTTTACTTTTCCATCAAGAACATAAACACTCGGACCTGATGCAGTTGTCTGTCTCACTCCTTGCCACTTCCATATCATTGCGTACTGATGAGCGAGCTCTGACTCTCAAGATTTAATTTACCACTTTGGTAACTGACTGACGGACATTTCTAAGAACCTCCAACTGCTACCTAAAATAAACTCATCTTTTCTTCCAGCTGAGATAGAATTTCAGCAAGACTGTCTTGTATACAAGCTATCTTTTGGTCAAAAAGGGGAAGATTTTACTTAGATGTTCTTTTTCCACAAAAAAGAAGTTGGTATGAAGGGTAGAGCATCACCCTGTTTTCCATGGGAGCTCATATTTCTATCCAATGGTTCATCTACACAAGAATAAATCATTATCTAATGTTTTTTTCTCATTATGAACACATAGCCTCATGGATATAAGCTTCACCAGCTCTGAAAATTTTAGTTCAGAAGAAAGAGGGAATAATCTATGAATAGTAGGCTAGGCATTTGCAGTACTTTTGTTGCTTAAATCCAGAGACAGAGACAAAAGTCCTGAATAAATAATGCCATGGTAGAAATAGTGCTCAGAAGTTCAGTATTTTGCAGAATGCATTCTGAACCTCATCTCAGACACCAATTCCAACCCTCATCCTTTACCTGTGTTATTACTACTTTTTCAACGTAAAGCATCAGTTAAAACATTTTCTTGACTCATGACCAATTATCCTCAGTGTTCTCTTTTGCTCTACAAAGTCAATTTCCCTTCCCTTAAATCGAGGTAAAGTAATGACATCTATCAATAAATCAGCCTTTATTCTAGCTCACCAGGTTTCGATTTTTCTTAACAGGTTCAAATAAACATGCACAGCCTGTTATAGTTATAAGAAGCATACCTATACCATGAATGTTGGCATTTAAATTAATCATACCATTATCAATGTCAAAAATGATGGGAAAATTTTACTTGCTCAGTTTTTAGAGACTTCTCTTTTGAGAATCGCATTCAAGAATGGTTCATTTAAATTCAAAAGGGCTTTCAGTATAACTGCATTGAAAACAGAATATATGAAACATTTCCACTTACATAAGACTTCACTGAATATTAACAGGCTGCTGTCTCTACACTAACGTACAATAGCAGCCATAAAAGCACTAGTTAGGTAGTTCATCAACTGAACAATAATTGATAAGAAAATACAGATAGAGGATAGATTTCTCTTACCCTGTATACCTTCCTATCTGCACAGACAGAGTTAAAACTCAGTAAGGACAACAAGCTAGCACACCGTGATGGGAACATTTTACAATTCCCTGGTACATATTTATTGCTAAAGGCTATACAGGGCACAAAGCATTGGAGAACCTGCAGTGCTCCACACCAGCTTAGTACTCATTTCCGAAGACACACAGCAAACCAGAGCGACAAGTGAGACTACATGTTGCCAATTCTTTTGCTATTTAAAAGTCTTATAAAAAAAACCACCCAACACATGCTTGCCAGCAAACCTATGAAAACAGGACAAGCTCTGCCTCCTTTCTTGATTTTTTTTTTTTTAAGCGTGTGGTTTCTATGTTCAGCTCTAATTGGAAAACTTGGGGGGTGGGGGCTGATACCATTTCAGTGATTAGTTAGGTAGCTGGAGTTACAAATTTTATTGCCATGCCATATTAAATCTCATTTCAAGCATGGTAATTAAAAGCACCTATACAGCCAATCGAAATTAATGAGATTTTAAGCATGTACTTTTGAGTTAGTGCTTCTACCAACCATCTTTTTACATGCCTTGTAAAGGAATATATTAAATGCACAAACACTCTCAAACTGTACTATCTTTTCCAACAACTCTCTCAGATCACCCCATGGAATGAACACTAAACTAAACCCTTTCTCATGTCTCTTAAATAACATTCGCCCGTATGACCTGCAATCCCAAGCAGTTAACATGTCAAGGTGAATTACAGCAGAAAGTCACCTGCTGTGAAGGTGGACACAACATTTCTGAGGAAGTTTTTTAAGGTCACACAACAACCACCCTCCGATAGTGTTATAGTGATAGAATTTTAACAGTTAAAAGGAGAATACTTTTAAGAAAAGCAAAGCTGACCACTTTCCTATCATATGGCTTTATCTCCAAATTGTGTTTAAATAGGCATAGAAATTTTCTAGCCAAGATCAATGGGCAAGTATAGCAAATGGGCTGGCTTGAGACATTAAAATGCCAGTTTGGTTTATGCTGTTATAAATGCATCCTATCATGTCTTTACTTTTTATGACCTCTATTTTATTTCTAGGTAGCTTCACATATGACACATCCAATTATTCATGTCAAGAATGTAAAACTACCAGTATTTCACTAAAAAGTGTCTAGCATCATTTATGACTGATTTTTTTTTCTTGACCCATTCTTTCACTAAATGTAACACATTTTAGAAGACATTGACGTGAGGATGCTTGCTCTATAATGTACATTTGTCTCTGAAAAGATATATGCCAGTACGATGCTGTCAATATGAGCCACTTTGTTCCATTATTACCTATCTTCAATAAAATCAAGCTCTCTTCAAATTGTGAACATTCATTTGAGCCCTCTTTCAAACTAGTGTTTGACACTTAGAAAATGAAGTGGTAAAGTATATGCTACTGCTGCTTTTGTGAAAATGTAAACACTTCTCAAATATTTATAAATATTTAGAAATAAAATATAAATTAATTTTTTGTGTAATTTATCTTAATACTCAGCACTCATGTAACGTTTTAATCTTTGCAATCTGATTGCTCTGCAAAAGAAAGAGCAAAGCCCAAATTTAAAAGAAGCTGTAAGTCAGAGTTTACTTTACAGAGTTACTCCTAAATTATTAAATCATGTGAAATCACTTTATATTGTTGGTTTCAGATAATTTTAATTGTTAGACTTTTAAATTCACAGTGAGAAGAAGCAGGATTAAGTATTAAACCTTCCTGTCATCACTCACATCAGAGGCTGCTTTGAGCTCGGCCAGGTGAGGCTGGCTGAATCACACAACCATGGCGTGTAAGCCCTGCTCCCACTGAAAGCAACACAAGGTTTGCCACTGATGTCAGTAGGAGCAGGATTAGATCCAGGTTTATCACCACAGGAGCCTGACAGCTCACACTTTTGGTCTAGTGCACAGTAAATTGAGCATGTAAAAGGAAACTGATCTCTGAAGCGGTATGGACTTAACTGGTAAGTTCAAGGGTGCAATTCTTTAACTTCCTCTGTTCTTTTCCTCCTTCTTCTGCCAAAAGCAAATTAAAGCCTTAGCAACTAGGAAGGCTCAGCCAAGGAAGAAAGAATGCCAAACATTATATTAATGCCTTATTAATATTTTCTAGGTATATAAACAAGCATTACTCATCTGACTCAGCAAGTTTACAAGTCTGCAATAAAATACTGTTACATCCTTTTCTGCGACCTCGTTGAGAAACGTGAGAACTTACGGCCACTCTTAAAACATGGAGGTTCTGGAATGGATCAAATTGCTTCTTTTAATTAAAAGGACATAAGTCAACATTACTAGTTACTTTTTAGTCTTGCTTGGTAAGTTTTTCAAGGCTGCAGCAGTTTATTTTTCAGAGTGCAGATTTCTTCTCTAAAATTTAGCAAAGTTCTTTCCTCCTTACTTCACAGGGGCTGAACTGAGCATGGTAGCTTTCCTTTCACACCAATTTCTAAAGGCTCAACAAAACCATCACCAGCCCTGCTTCAGTTCCTGCTGAAACCAGTAATACAAACTACTGTGATTTAGTAGGTGAACAGATACAACCCTGCTGCAAGTGGCAACTGTAGCCACAATCTTCTGGCCCCGCTTGTAGAAGGAACACCTTACAGACACAGGGCAGGATTTTGTGCTCACACCAGATGGAACTACACCTTGAGGTCAGCCCACAGTCTGGACTGAATTTATCTAACATATTGCAAGCCCTCCCTTTTAGCAAGACTCTAAGAGAAAACTGAAAGGCAACATCTGAGCATGACTGGCCCTTAACTTTGGATCTCATTTTATGAGGTCTGAGCACACGGAGGGCTCCCCAGCCCAGTCTAGTACCACATATTTTGGGGTTCAATATTGCAAGCACCATGTAAGCATCAAAATCTGCCTACAGGAGGAACATGGGCAAAAACCAAGTCCATCATAGCATGCCCATAAGCTTGTCTGTAAACCTTTCCTCCAATTCAGAATACAAGTATGGGCTTCTCTTATTCTGTGGTGCCACCTCCACTAGCGGTGCACAGCCTTGCTACCATTTATGCATTTTCGTGCTGTTAACAAGCTACTCAGTCAACAGCAACACCCAAATAGAACAAGGAAATCTATTCAGTTGTGTTGTGTTGGAAATCTATTTCATCTCCAGGGACCTTGCCTCCTTACATATTTTGCTGTTCTAAAAATTACTTTGTCCTATTTCTGCAACTTGAAAGAGCCTCTTTGGCAAACAATACCCAGAAAGGGAAAATTGAACACACCTGAGAACACAAAACATACAAAAAAGCACACGCAGAACAGAAAAAGAGGGCAATGCATTACATTAAATGAAGTCTAATAGCTTGGACTTCGGATTCAGCAAGGTCTAATAGTGAGGGACATTTGGTCAAAACTCTCCTAATAAATTTATAATTAACCAGCATAAAGCAATTCTCCAGTCAGATTTCTATTCTGCAGTGAAATTAGATAATGGCCAAATAATCACAGTCCTTGAAATAGTGTTCTATAAATGCAGGAGAAAGAGGTTGCAAAACTCCATGCCTTACCTTTAGGATTAAAATGTTTGTTTGTCTCAATTCCTTGTAATTTACGTAACCGAATATGTATTACTGGAAAAGCAGCCAATTATAACACTGTATTTATTTTTCTGGAAGAGCTCTACTATGCGTATTTTAGTAGCAGCTGTGTATTTACTGAGTGAGTGGAAACTTCCACTACTAGTAGTGAGATACCAATCAGCTTACTAAGACATATCACTGAGAAAAAAAATATTCTCAGACAAAAAAGCACAAAGCAAAGTTTTAAGGACATGCTGGTTGCTATGGTGTTGAACATAGACTTGACTGCCTGATGCTAGCCTGAGAAATAACAAGGACCTTTATTTTCTACCATTGATTATTGAGCATGTTTCCGCATAAAGCACAAACAGATAGTGGTTGGCTGGCTTTTACAGAACAAGAGACTTTCACAAGTACCATGTTTGGCTAGAGCTATCTAGCAAAAGTAGGCAAAAAAACCCCAACAAACTATTACATTATGTTATTTGAGTGACTCAAATACTACCCAAAACCAGGATCTATTTTGATAAACATTGAGGATAATAGATATGATTGACACTTTATATGTTTTTTTATGAGTGAAAAGTTAAAATTACTGAATTAATAATATTCTTCTTAGGCTTTCACTATTATGTGAAAAAGTAACAGTGTAGGCCAATAATCTATGTCCTTTTTCATTGGCTTGAAACATGAATAATGAATCTGCTCATTATTATAGTGAAGATTTAGCCTCTTAATGCCTTACATTTCTTTAAACAAGTGTTGTGTAAGAAGTATTATTATTTGTATTACTTTCTGCTTCCAGATAAAGGGTTTTCAGTGTGAAGCTTAATTTTTTTAAAACGAAAGATAAAAAAATAAGGCATAAGATCTCTACTTGAGAACGGTTTACAGTCTTTTTGTCCTAACTTTCCCCACAAATGGTAAAATTTTATATCAGTATAATTAAACCTGTATAATCACAACGCACACCCAAAATAGGTGTCATTGTATGAGAACAACAGTATCCACCATTACAGGATCAGACTGATTTCTAAAGCTATATAGTGATGCTGTAGAATCCTTTACAGATGTGATCTGGAACCAAGCACAACTTTAAATGTAAGTATTTTCTTAAATGTTCAGCTGAACCAGGACCAGAACACACATCACTCTGCCAAACTTAGCCTAAAAATAGCAACAGAAATTAGTACTTCCATAGCTATCTCAGAGACACTAACAAGTGAGCATCATGAATTGAAACAACCATTTTTTCACGTCTAGCTGTTCCAGGCTGAGTCACAGTAGCACAGGAGGCAAGAGAAGCCTGAACACCTTGGCAGCACACCGTGTCCACCCTAACAGCAGAAAATGGGTCTGTCTTCAGGAGGGCAAGGAATACTTTTATAAGATTTCTGTCAGTTCCAAGAGGACAACTGCCAAGACTAAAAATTTTGCAATATAGCACATACATTTTTCATACCAAATTGTAATACATTCTTCATTACATTTTACTATGTAGGCTGCGTTGAACACTGTACCTTGTCAAGGTGTCTTTAAAATCTCACTAGTCAAAACCTAATCATTGGCAGCACCAGGCATTTTTCAGCTCATGGCAACAGCTGTTGCAAAAGCTCACTTTCCATTGAAATTGGGCTCTAAATCAACTTTGATAATCTATTTCAGGTATTTTAATTTGAACAGAAGCATGCTACCTACAATCCAATTTTTTTCAGAAGTGAGAAGCATTTTTATATGCTTCAACTTTGGATTACTTTTCATTTGAAAATGGCCATATTTTCCCAAGTTTAGAATCAGGTCAATAAAAATGACTTCGAAAGTCATGGGACAGGAACAAGATTTAGGTACTTATATCCAAAATCCAGATCTTCATAGGAGCCCTTTTCAAGGACCATCTTGGTCATATACAGAATGTTGGTCTTGCTTGTAAATATCAGTAAAAGACCGATGTTTGGGAATGGTCCAAAGTATTACTATCCTGACAATATTTAGCAATTTGTAATCTGTCTCACCTCTGAACTCAGTCAGAAACAATACATTTGTTAACACTGCTCTAAGGAACTCAACTTAGTAGGCATTCCCAGCCTGTAACATATACCTATGGGATTTGGACCCCACATAAACTGCCTTGGTACCCACTCCTAACATGATGCAGGAGCGCACAACCCTGATTGCTCAATCAAATTTCAAAATCTAGGTTTAGTTCTTCCCTCTGCCTGAGGAAAGTCAACACACATGTATTAAACCATCCGTTCATGGCTATAACTTTCTAACTTTTTCATCAAGTCTGACTATGTGTAGAAAATAAATTCAGTCAGCTGAAGAAAAAAATTTCTACAGAGCAATGGTCCCAGCAATCAGAGTGACAAGATTTGAAGTGGTCCCACTCCAAGGTCATGTCTTGTATTTCACAGTTATTGAATAAAATGCCATTTCAGTCCTTACAACAGAACTAGAACACAATCTTCCCTTCCTCTGAGATGTCTGGGTCTCCCTTGCACTGTACAGAAAGCATAATCATCTATCCCAGAATTATTGACATCAATCCAGCAGCAAGGTGCATTATGGTTCAGAAAGGTACATGGTGATGCTTATATTATTTTTTGACTCGAAGTGCTCATCACTTTCTGCAAATCAAGCTTCCTTAAGGGATTTTTTTGTTGGACAGTTAAAGACAGGAGCACCAGAAATCACTTATTGAAAACCATAGCCTTATTTTATTAAACAATTATCTCTTACTCCCTCAAGGCATATGCGTACTAGATAATCAGATAAGCACAATCTCAGTAATAATAAAATAGATCTAAACCATTTAAGCCGACATTAAACACTGCAGAAGTAGTATGAGCATGTTTTCTGTTCAGCAGTTCTGCAGCCGAATAAGCAAAGTCTTGCTCCCTGGTGACAGTGGGTTATCCTCAATTATCATAACAGCTGACATCAGCATTGAACCAATGCCGTATTTTCGCAGTCTATACGGAAGCTGACATGCTTTTATTATTTTTTCTTTTTTTTTTTTAATACAAAAACTTTACAGGTGAAACTTCTGCCTTTTCTGGCTAACCCTGAACAACTAAATCCAGATGTCTCTTAATAAATCCAAGAATTTACTGCTGTTGACTTTGAAAGATAACAGTGTATATGTACTTCGATGGATCACTGCCAAGTGATTTAATTTTGTGTGTGTATATTAATATGTATGTTAGAACTGTTCTATTCAAACATGTTATTATAGAGTTTTAGCCTTCTGCCATTCAAATAAAATATTGGGGAAAAGGTGAGCCATCTAAACTCAATATTCAGATCTCCTTTATGGTGCATCTCCAGCACCCTGAAGAATTTCTTTGTAATTTCTTTTATTCTCTTCCTTCTCATCACTTAGTTCACTCTTCTACTTGATTATGTTAGTAGACAATGAATATGGCATTACATGCACAGCTACTGAGTGGTCACACATAACACAGAAAATGAGAAATGTGACAATGAAAAATAAAATTTGAAATATCTTTACATCAGAAGACCAGATAAACTTAGTATGCTATACCGGAATGCACATTTTCTGTTGAATCCTGGTACCTTACTGTGAAGCTGATCTGATCTATTTCTTCTGAAAAGTCACTGACAAACCTAATAAATAATAGTTTTTAATAGGATTTTAAGTCAGTAACAGTGTATAAAAGCAGATTTTTAAAAAATGCTACTCCTGTAACACTATAGTCTAAAACACCCTGCCAAAGCCTACTCTGAGCTCATCCCGTAGACTCCTGTCATACCGGACTCTGTATAACTTTGTACATTTAGGATGAGATTTCCAAACTTTCCTGACAATGCAGAGTCTCAGAGTCAGATAGCTTTTGGATGCCTAAATAATCAATTAGATCATAACGGGAGTTTGAAAAGTGACAATGTGCCCGCTCTACCAGATTTTCAATCAGCTCTTCAGGCACTTTCAAAGATCCAGCTCTTCGTGCATATTAAATAAAGGGAGCCCACTCTCTAACATCTGCTTAGGTGAGAACTTTGTTACATAATTTTACCAGAATTAGGCAGAAGCTGAGAAGAAGAACAAGAAGTTACTCTCTCAGGGCTTCTGTTTGCTAAGAGTTGACATTAGACTGCATGAAGGATTGTTGGCGTGGGTTACGGATCCGTTGTAACGATGTGACCCCAATATGAGTATGATCGTTCACCTTTATTAGTCAGCAAAAACAAGGTTTATATAGCAAAACTATTACAGCATCTGAATGGTTAAACCC
>Ga0065711_1050717_pt1 | contig 10693 bp, 7 predicted proteins | sample Hoacrofraction12_FD_59098 | JGI IMG/M metagenome (GOLD analysis project Ga0065711, IMG submission 59098) | Hoatzin crop microbial communities from Cojedes, Venezuela - Epithelial fraction 12 v2 (version 2) | ecosystem: Host-associated > Birds > Digestive system > Esophagus > Crop | place...
CATCCTTGTAGCCCTCCGCTGGACTCTCTCCAGTAGCTCCTCATCTTTCTTGAACTGGGGAGCCCAGAACTGGACAGAGTACTCCAGATGAGACCTCACTAGGGCAGTGTAGAGGGGAAGGAGAACGTTATGGAAGTGGCATTTTGGGTATGGTCAGCGGGAGGTTCAAGTGGGGTTGACATCCTGTCAGCCCTTCTGCATGTCTCTTGCATAGTTAGTTCTGGAGTTTCAAAATATTTTCCTTTCCTTTTCCTTCCTTTCATCTTCTTACCTTGATGCATCAGATCTTTGTATTGCTGGATATTGAAAAGTAGGAAAGGCTGAAGATGTGTATTAAAATCTGCCACATTCCCTGTGCCTACAACTCCAGACACCCAGAGACTGGCCCTTAAACGCACACATGTGTGCTGTCATATGCACACATGCAGATGCATACGAACATAGACACAGCAGACAGGGAGTAGATTTTAAGAAACACTGAATGCAGACAAAGCGGTTGATTTGACATTTTGTGATGCAAGTGAGGCTCTGAGATATGAATTCCGTTTATCATTTTGGCCTTTCAAGAGCTGATAGGGAAGGACAGAATTTCAACTACAGTTCAGCATTTCCACTTAGCCAGCTAATCAAGCCACCGTTAAGTGGGATAAGTGGCAATGAAGGAAGAAAAGGTACTGCAGATGTGTCACACTCAACCTGGAAGAGTCATATTAGACTTAAATACCTTCACTGTCCTGATGTGAAAAGGGGCAGTTAGCAAAAGATTTCATTTACCTCACTGGAGACTTTCTGTTTAATAATCTCTGCAGGCAAACGTAATGAGACAGAGTGCTATAAAAAATGTGGGCTTTTAGAAAACTAGATCCACTTCTCTGCTGTCAAAGAAACCTGCATAAGAGTAAGGGCTTCTGGAAAAAGGTGGGGACATGGTAAGCACTTCTGCAAACATGTTGCATATCACTTTTTTTTTTGGCATTTAGCCTGCCCAGACGTACATGAGCACACAAAACAGTGCAGAATTCGTCCCAGCACTTCCAGTAATGGGAGTGTATTTTGCATTCAGGAAAGGTTTTAAGTGCATGTTTAAGGTTAAGTGTGGGATTCGTCACCCTTCCTCAGCCTGGAAGTCATTTCTAGCAACATTTGGGTGCATGTCTGCCAATACAATCTGCTTGGAGCTGGGCACATTTTTCTTCCTGTGAATGAACTATTCATATCCCCAAAAAGCAATTTCATCCCTTCCAAAACAAGTTATGAATTCAACATTAATTTGACAAATAGATTCAGCTAGGAAGGCTTTCTCAGACTTAGACTGGCATTAAAAAAATACCTGAAACAGCCACTTCTTTCCTCCAGTTGTCACCAACCCAGATACAGAAAATGTGGAGTTCTTTTCAAAATGGACCCAAACTTCCAGCTTCTACCTCTAAAGGAAGGTTCCTAAACAGCACAGGGTAACTTATCTAAAATTGTGGGCTCAATATATCTCTTTGATACTGTTCAGCTTTGTATAAACTGCTTGTGAAATTCCCTGGAACGGGGGCTGGAAGCCAGGTGTCAGATCTTTTGTTGTCTCAAAGATGCTGCCGAGTGGTCTGCTGCAAACCGACATCCAAAGAAGGAAATTAAAAAAGAAGAATGAATGTTTCAGCGTACCACTATCCTTGCTCCTAAAATTGGCCTTCCTAGATACGTAGATGTTTCATGCCTTCTGTCAGGACCATCTCCAAATAGCGTAATTGAATTCTGTTATCTCCTTTGTTTCTCACATCTGTCTTCTTCTTCAGTTATTTATTTATATTCTTTTTATCCAAGCTAGTGAGCTTGGATCCTAAAGCAAACTCTGCTGTCACTTCCCCTTGAGAGGGGGTTCCATTTACAAACAGAACTAAACAAAAAGCACAAATCTGGAGTAAGATCATTAGTTTGCCAAGGTATTAACAGAACCAAAGATAATTGTGTGACATTGTTTTTAGCCATTAAATGGTTGCCTAGTCCTTAGATACATGCCTTAATGGTCGCTAATTGATTTACATAGCTAAGGTCTTTCCAGAAGGATCATCTGGATTGACTGTCCTCAGTCAGTCAATACTGGTACAGAGTGGTACCACTCAGGAACAAACAAAAATATTTTGAGTGTGAAGCTGGACTGCAATGCCTAATAATTAGAGCAAGTCATGGAGGACGGAATTTGCATTTAACGTGTCTTTACCAAAACAGCAGATATTAATATATTTGAGTAACTACTTTAAAAGAAAGATTTTCTAATGATTTGTTGCCTGGGTTTGGGGGTTTTTTTCACAATTTTTAACTTAACCTGGAAGAACTGAGGTTCCCAGAGAAAATGAGTTGAAGACATAAAAATATCTTTATGACAAGTAGTAGAGAAGAGAAGATTTCCTCTGAGCTAATTCAGGGTCACTTTATGCTGAGCACCCACAGCAGCTGCTGTGGAGAAATCTCCCTGTTAACAGGAGGTGCCGTGTCCAGAGCAGAACCTTTTCTAATCACCAGTTGGTGTTGGCCCTAAGATCTTTTGCGGCAGCCACGCTTCATCTCAGGCTTAAAATCAGATTGCACAGTATGATTCATTCACTGAAAGTCTGTTAAAAAGACAGTGTGGGTTTATAAATATGTCTATCCCCTTACTTTTGTCTCTTCCTCTTTAAATCAAGCACCTTTTTCTATGCAAATTTGGAGTCGAAGGCAAAATGCATTTCAGATGTAATAAAGCCAGCAGGCCCAGGCTCAGGAAGTTTCTCAGGTGAAGAAACCAAATCTGCTTACACAAAGAAAAAAGTCTTATCCTGCAGTGTCAGAGTAATATGTTCTTCAAGTCCTGACCATTATGCATTCCATTTATACCACTTCTTTAATCAAAGCTGAACCTGGTGAATTGCAAATAAGAACGAAAACATTAAATGTGAAAGGCCAACTTGCTCATCTATATTTTTTGTCAAAGTGACAGTTTTAAAATTACATAGGTAAAATACTTCACTAAATAGGGATATAAATGTATAATTCATCACGGCAGAACATTTTTATGCTTTTTAAAACTACTCTTTTATTTTAAGAGGTGAGGAAGCAAGATGGTAGGCTCATTCTTCATCTTTTCATTTTGCAGTTTATTTTTGACATAGCAAAGATGCAGTAAGGTTGGAAAAGCTCTTGGAATGGTATTTGTACCCTTCTCTTTCTAAGTCATTGCTTACCAGAGAGCATTTTTCAAAGGTGAAGGTATGTTCCCACCTTGGTTAGTGTATGTACCTACACACCACAAGCCTTTAAGAAAGATAAAATCCTCATTGCTTCACAAAGACTACATACTGTTAAAATAGGTACAATCTACTCCCCACCCTCCCAATCCTCTAGTAAAGCACTGTGTAGCTGAAGCAGAAAAATCAGATTTCTTATCCCACTCTTTATGGGAATTCCTGAGTAATCGGTCTGCAGCATAGTGTCAGATGTACAGTTCCCCAGTGTCCACGGATTTGTTACCCTGTTAAACACAAATCACTGGGAAAACTTAGACGAAAAGGTAAGCATTAAAGCTGAAGAAATAAGGCAAATGCTTTACTAGAAACTCCCATTGCTTCACTGTAATTTACCTGAAATCCTTGTTCTTCATTGCAAGTGTGAATTCACATACCGAGATGCAACAAAGGATTAAGATAAAACTCCCGGCACGGAGTCATGGAAGAATAACATCTTTGCAAGGTCATATAGAGAAGAAGATCACTGCATCCAGGTAGTCTGCTGTATATGATGTTTTTGAGAGGCTGGCAAGAACAGAGCTTGAGGCAGGATGAGGAACTGTCACAGGGAGAAAGAAAGAAGAAAGGAAAATATGATCTGACTCCTGTTACATCCTGGGTAGATTGTCTCCAAATTCCACAAAAGGACTGGGTCAAACACAAAGACACTGTCCCAGAATAATGTACCTCAAGTCGAACATTAACCCCTGTGTCTCGTGGGTCATATTCAGAGCATTGCACCCGTGTGATTGTGAACATCTGTCAAGGAAGCGGTTTCTTCCTCCCATTAAGTTCCCTGGGTGCGAGATTGAGGCCACCATGGAGACTTGAGCAATTAAGTTAATCAGTGGCTGCATTTTGATTTCAGGAGTTTTCAGTTGCATATTCAGTCCCCAGGCAGCACCACTCCCAGAGGGCATCCAAAATAATCCCAGATACAAGATGACTGTAAATCTTCATGGCCCTTGCCACACAGTTAGAGGAAGATGATCTCAGTGCCACTTCTTTGAATCCTCTGCGGGAAGGTATGCTGGTCAGGTCTTTGAGGAACCTACTGCCTTTCCTGAGTCACCCAATAGTTTGCTGGTAACCATGCTCCTTGCCTCAGTTTCCCCTTAGTCAGGATGTGGTCACAGGAGTTTTTTCCATGTCCCTGTGGAACCAGCCTTAGGTTGGACAGGCAATCTCAGGTGAACAGGATTTTCACTGCAGGCAGCAAGAGTTTTCAAAATAAATGGGTTGACATCACATGTTTTATTATGAAAGGAAAACAAAAATATTTTTTATGTGTTTTCTGATGCTTTTTTACTTACCTCTGGTAAAAAAGCAAAACAAGCTGCAACGAGGGAGTTGCATAAACCCATAATTTGGCAGCCAATTAGTCTTTGATTTAGACAGTTGCTTTTTGAATATTTTTTTTTAATGCGATTCCTTGCAGCTGAGAAATTTACATTTTAAAAAGTGCTTAATGCCAAGGCAGTTGTGGAATCCCACATTTGTCAAAGAAGTAAACTGAGATGAAATCCAGCCCTTGTTAACATCCTAGGCTGGGACAGCTTGAACAGCAGATGAAGGAGAGGAGGGGAAGATTTTTTCCTCTGCCAATAAGGGGGGCTTGTGGAGACAACCAGGGGAGACAGATTCCTTGTTGCCTTTTTGCCCCAGCCAGGATGGGACATACACAGAAGTGCACAGCACACAGAAATACCTCCCAGACAGCTTAGAGCAAATGTGTAAATTTGTTGTGAAAGGACAGGACACTCTAGAGTAGAACAGAAAGGAGGACAGTGCAACTGTGACCTTCTCCTAGTGACTCTGTCCAGAGAGACTGCAGATGCAGGAGTGACACTTGAGCTGTCTTTACCATCCCAGAAAAATTAAGGTAGTCTCTAAATTGAAACAATAAAAGTGCAGGCATCTTGTTTGCAGTCTAGCTACAGTCAGCTCATTGGGCTGTGCTTAGATCTAGTGGTAAAAACAAACTGCAGCTTCTTTCATAAATGCAGATGCTGGAGCTTGCTTCATTTTAAACACAGTCATGTCAGAACCACTCTGCTTTGTACAGAATACAAAAGGAGAGAAGAAATGTACTCATTCACTGTAATGAGACCAGTTGCTGGAAGAAACCCCAGCCTTACTGAAACACAGGAGAAATGTCATGCATGTTGAGCCCTGTTAGAAATAACAGTTTCTGAGTACCTGACTCTATCCAGAGTCAACAAAAGAATATAGCAGTTTGTATATGGGTGTACAGTTTGGTGAAGAATGGAGTTAGGAGTCAGCTGATTTATGGCGGACAGGGATTAGGCATTGATATCCCTTAAAAAGCTCACAAGGTGTATTTCCACCTTCTTTTTCACTTTCTTAACAGTTTTAGAGACCTGACACTAGAACACTCCCAAAGCTTGGTCTTGCTCAAGTCCAAAGTCATGGTTCCTCACAAGTGGGGCACATGGCACAGGGAGAGCACCTGGCCTTGTTTTCCATGCCTGAAAATTAGGGGGAGCAAAACCAGAAATCTTACCAACATGAAGATACTTGCCTTAATTAGTCTGGCAGCTGCTGTTCTTGCACAGCAACTCCATGGGTCCGAACAGGAGACCTGTGGTCCTTACAGCAGCCTGGGTAAGGTTGCTGGGAGTCCAGGCTTGAGGCAGCTCCTACTGGGGTGCATGGACCTTCTGAGGTCAATCACATTCTGAATGATTTTATAACCTACCCATCAGATTCCAGAAGGATTTGCCCTTGTGGTTATTTAGGAAGCAGAGGGCAGCACCACAGAAGTGCCAATAGCCCTAGAGTAGAGCTATCAGCTAGGGAATTTATGTTTTTTTTCAGATACCTTCACTGAGACAGCATGGGATTCACCCCAACTAACAGTGAAATCTCAAGCTTAGACTTCCAGTCTCAGTCAGCTCTGTGACACACCTCCATAGTCAAGGGGAAGAACGGGATGTTGATCTTGTCGTAAAACAGGTTCTGAAATGGGGGAATGGATAGGCACCATCACTTCGGAGATGACAATGTCTCTTGTTCAAAGAGAGGATGCTCAGGTGAATAGCTTGAGCATGTACCTTTTACACAGCTAAAGCTGAAAGAAATGAGTCATCTCCTAAATCCAAGGGAGATGCTGACTAATCTCATACTTGCATTTAATCAGGGTGCTGAACTGTCTTTGAGAGGAGTTGCAGGAGCTCAGAGCCACTCTGAGACAGGGACGGTGTTTGATAGAAGCTTAAAAAGCAGAACATGTGAGGCCACGACTCCTGCTATGATGCCCTCCAGCAGCTGTGTGCAGAGTGATGTCCTGGTTAAGCTCCCAGAATTAGGCATGGGAATGTCTACACAACAAGCGAAGGGAGAGATAGAGGACGCAATTTCAGTGAATTGGCTGGGATGGGATTTGCAGGATTAGCACAGCAGGTATAACTAATTGCGTTTATCCTGCCCAAGCAGCAGGCATCAGTGTAATGTGCCTGGAGTTGTTGTGCACTGTAGGTTTTTCATCCAGGTTTCCCCAATCCATCCTACACACACCTCCCTTAGGGAATCTGTCTGCTCTAGGTGTAATACGCCGGTCTAATCTCTGCTGTCCTTCTGCCAGACTATGCAACTCAGGCCCCACTGGAATCTCCTGTAGTTTCGTGATCTTCCAGAGGTATAGGAGGGAATGAATTATGTCTGCTCAGTTCTGTTTAAGAGTATAAATCAATTTTTTCTGAGTTCTTAGGCTGGTCATTTAGGACAATCCGAAAGAAAGCTGTTGGGTGTCTGCGAAAAGCAGAACGTGGGCTGTAGGGTGCAAAGATAAAACCTTTGCTCAGGTGCTCCTGGTCCCAAAAGTACCCACATGCTTTTTTACATCAAACCTCCCTCAGTGCCTAAAGATCTTCTGGATGTGCACAGATAAACCTTCAATTCTGACAGCACTGATGAGCTCCATCTCACGCCCAAGTCCAATTAGCATTCAGAAACCCACTCTAACTCCCCTTCAGTTTCATGTTTTTTCACCTAACACACCTACACAATCAGGGTTTTTATCAAATGCCATGGTTTTCACAGCTTGCTTTCAAAAGGCAGCCAGAAGAGGAGGTTTCTGTCCCTGCCTGTGCACAGTGCTTACAGCAGGCCTAGATCACAGGAGGGGGCCTGCACTCAATCCCCACCATTGCCTGAGGGGGTTCCAGACTATGACAACCACTGAAAGGAGGCTCTGGAAAAATAGGTTTTATGCTTGGGTGGTTAGCCACTTATAGTCCTCAACCTCTTACTGAAGGTTTTCCACTGCATAGGAAACAGTTAACTTTGTACGAGCAGAAAGAAAGAGAGAGCAAGAAGCAGCGTGACTCGGTAGCCTGGCATGCAGCCACTAGAAGAACACCAGAACCCACATCCCTCAAGGGATGAGAATTCATGTATCTGCTCTGACCCCAGTCATGTCTTTTCTGTGCACCATCAGCAGGAGCAGTGAAAAGAGAGCCCCCACACTCAAGCACCCTGCAGTTAGGTGTTTACAGTGCCTCTGAGGAGCAGTGAGACATGTATTCCAGTCTCCTCAGGGAAAGGTGGGAGCTGAGCGTGGGTTGTTTCTTCTTGGGTGGCTGCACTGGGCTGTTACCTAAGAGGGTGGCAGAGTTTCAACAGCATATCTGGATTTGAAAAATAAAAGTTAAAAAGAAAAGAGTGAGCCCTCTATATCTCTTTAGGATAGAAAGATAAAACCACTCTGAGAGTAAAATACCAAGTTCTGGGTTCCAAGGGGATGGAGTCACCTGATGCCATAGTAGGTATCAGAGGGCAGAAGATTGATTCCTGTCCTCAAATTGTCTCTGTTGGCTGGTTCACAGTGCACTGCTTGCAGAGATGATAGCCCAGGTCTCGGGAGCAACATCACCACCCAAAGCTTTGAAAGTTAATTTACCCAGAAAAAGCGTCACATGAACTGTGGCCACTCTGCTGTTGCTTTGGAGCTAACCCAGGACTGTCTAGCTGGAACTATACCGCACCACATAGACATACTCCTTCCTGGCAAATAAATTTTGGGTGTGACAGTTAGGATCTTTGAGATAGCTAGACTGAAAGCTGTTGCTCCATGAAAAACACTTTTCGTTGATGTCAGGGGAGCCAAGCCTTCTTACCTGATTTCTTGCACTAGAGAGAGTACAAGCATCCAAAAATGAAATCGATGTTACAAGGTGATCATTTTCTTTGCACTCCTTTTTACTCACCTCTATAAATGTGTTTAAAAGGACTCGCAGAGACCAAAAAATTGACGTTTCTGTGATCTTAGACCGAAAACGTCACAGAAGTGAAAAGTATCCCCGTCGTATATTTCAAAATCGAGAGACATTTCTCTATTTTTGCCTTTTAAGTATTCTTACATGGTAGAATATTTTTTTAATGTCATTGAAACCGACTGAAAATTGTTTTTAGAACTGTATTCTTACTCATTTATGTTTTAATTCCCTTTTTATTAATGGCTTTAATAGGCTCTTACTTTCTAGTGTATTTCTGCTTGTAATTTAAAAGATGAAACAAAGATTTTAAACAAAAGTACTTTTTTATTCAGCTAATAAATTTTTATTTTTGTATTATATTTTACATATATAAGGCTTAAGAAAAAATAAATGAAAATAGCTTTGCAAGAAGCAACACAGAACATTAAAGCCTCTTTTTTTTTTCCATAAATAGCCCAAATCTGCCACCTACTGCTATGAAGTAGAGTTTAACGGAACCAGCCATTTCGATTTTCCTCTGGAAAAAGCTGGCTAACTTTCCAGCTATGCAAAACCATTGCCATCTAGTGGCTATTTCTAAGACTACGCAGACAAAAAAAAAAAAAAGTCAAGTATTTATCAAAATATCTATAGCTGCTGGCTGCACAACAAGCTACTTAACCGTTTTGGAATGGATTCAATAGGCTTAGTGTCCTGTGACTCCATACAAATCTTTGCAGCCATCCTCTGAGCTGACATATAAACTTGTATGTTCATTTATAGTTTATTTTAACAGCGACAAAAACCAAGACACGGTGCAAATTGCTTTTCAGGTTAAACACATCCTTCATTCTTGATTATTTTATACTTTTGGTTTGTTTCTCCTTTCATCTGTCCCTTATTGGATCATCTAAACTTTCAGGGATTTTGAAAGGCTAAAAAATATCGACTGTTTTAAGCTTGCTTTAAAAGAAGAAAGACCTAGCTCATTTTTACAAAAGCAAATCTAATTTATAAAGTCAAATGATCTGTGCATTGTAGTATTCCACAATAACAAACAAAAGATATAGAAAGTATTTACAGTTTTGCTCAATTTCATATTTCTTCTACCATTTATGAGTATTGCTTCCAAATCACAGACTCATTCTATCAAGCTCAGTAAACATGAAAAGAGTAATTTTTATTTACACAGAACTCACATGCTTTCCTAAATATATTGTTAAAAACAGGGAAAAGAGGCATTGCCGTAGACAAGAACTGCCCCTGGGAATTGATGCCTATGTACCTGAAGAATCAGCAGTCAATCACTGTGATTTTCAGATAGTTACCTTCAAAATTGCTTTTATCATTTAGGCCATCTTGCTTAAGGGCAAACAAATTCATATTCAGGTTTGATGATACAGGTTTTTTAAATGTACTTTGGTAATGATTCCTCGTGGAATCAAATTTGAAGACAGCCTTCTATACATGTGTTGATTTAGAGGCATATAAGGAATTCATATTACTCCAAAGCGTGCTCTGATCAGAAAGGGAGGCTTACTGCTCACTGAAGGATGGTGTGAGCTCCATTTTACACCCAAGACAAGAGAGGACCTGTCTTCACTTGGTTCATCTTCCTCAGCGTTAGGCTTGCAAAGAGCCAGGTGCCTACATCTGATCCAACTGCCTGAGCGTTCTTCTAATAGTTAAGAAAACAAACAGGTGTTTTTGAGGCATTTTTCTTTCAGAATTTAGATACCTTCTCCTTCAAGGCGGAGTGAATTGAGCCACAAAGGTGCTTACTACCACCAGTCAGCTACAAGGGAGTGCAGAAGTAGTAGCTCAGAGGTAAACATCTCTAGACAGTCACAACCAATCAGGTGAAACTTTCTATTTCTGGATAGAGTTGGGCATAGACCTAATTGTTGTCAGGAAATAAAGATATTAATTTTGCTCTTTACAGGTTTTCAGTGTTAGTCTGTGCTAGTTCCACTGCTTTCCAAAATCTTTCAGTGTTTTATGTGGGGGGGGACTGATGTTCCTGAGGACAATTTCTTTGAGACAAGCACTCCAGTTAGATGCTAGACAGAAAATCCGGACTCTCTATTTTGGCAATCAGTTTATCTGCATACAGAAACATAAAACTTGATAGATCCCTCAGTAGTAATCACCCAACATGTTGAATGTCCCTTGGAACTCCTTGGGAAAGTCAAAGAGGCCTACAAAAAAAAAAAAAAAAAAAAA
>Ga0065711_1050692_pt1 | contig 10692 bp, 4 predicted proteins | sample Hoacrofraction12_FD_59098 | JGI IMG/M metagenome (GOLD analysis project Ga0065711, IMG submission 59098) | Hoatzin crop microbial communities from Cojedes, Venezuela - Epithelial fraction 12 v2 (version 2) | ecosystem: Host-associated > Birds > Digestive system > Esophagus > Crop | place...
TTATTTTATTTTATTTTATTTTATTTTATTTTATTTTATTTTATTTTATTTTATTTTAATATTGGATATCACCAGTAAAAATCCAGGGCCACATTTCCACTTCATTTGTTGTTGATCAGCTACAGTATAGTGGAATCACTATGGGATTGACAAAATGAAGACTTGTCTATCTTTCCTATGTCTCCGGGTCAATCTTTTCTTATGACACTGAATTTACTTGTGCCTTAGATGTTCCTAACGTATATTGGAGAAAATTCTGCTATGATACACTGATTATTGCATATGGGTAGACCTCGCTCCTATTGCAGTGAATCAGAACTCATTTTCATTGTCCATTACTCCTTTCGGGGATCATAATTCTAGAATATTTTCTTTAGGTTCATGGGTGGAAGCATGTGCCTTGTTATCTAGAGGTTTCACTTACATATATATATTTTTTTTAAACATTTGTTCTGTGTCTTTGAAAATTATTTCAGTTTAGAGCATTTTGTTTCCTACATCATTTTCCCTCTGCATCACTGAAAATTTTGATGTTGTTTACTCTCTCCTCCTCCTCAACAATAAAGCAGCCAGTATAGTGTCAACAGCTTACATTCAGGTGACCTTTGATAACTGACATTTTTAACATTGTCCTGTATGCCCAGTGAGAAAACTTTCATCATGTTTCACTTTTATAGTGTCACAAGATTTTAGTATTTCAAACCTGTTTAAACTAAACTCTACTCAGAGTTAAAGAGTTTATCCATTTCATTCTTTTTTTCACCCACCCCCAGAGGACATCATTCTTCTGTCCCCTCGAGGGGAATATCTTACTTTGATTTCTGTTCATTTTCCTTGACTCCGGGAAGGTTGGCTAATTTGATCTGGCTACTTGAGCATACGTTGTCTTTGAAGTCTGAATTCACATTTAGCGAGTAGCTGGTGTGGTTCCCACTTTGTTTCCTTCCGCTATGTTAAGAAAGATTTGGAGGTGATAAACCACTATGCAGCTGGAAAGACACTGTTGCAATAAAACCAACAAATTAAAAAAAAAAAAATCCTTCTTTTAATCCATGCTGCTCTTAATAATGCTGCAATAGATCAGCATGAAATTTGCACTCCAGACACTCTTTCTTCTAAATAGCTCATCACATGTTGGCTGAGGTTTGACCTTAAGAATTTGTGATTTAGAAGAGCTGTAATGTTAATCTGACCCTGGTCTTACAAAACTATCTAGCACAGGGTAACTGTGTTTCTTGTTGCTGGCAGTTCCTCCTCATTTAGGAAGTTAAAGCAAATAGCAGTTTGCTACAGCAAATAGCATGTTGTAAACCTGTCTTACTTGCCTCAAGTTACTAACCTCCACACTAACAAAATGTACTTTCAATTGATAGAACTTTTAGACACCCTTTCTCCAAGGAAGATTGTTTTAACTGATCAAGTTATGAATTGCTTAATTTGTTACTTTTGTAATGAACCAGTTCCGTCCTCATTAAGATTAAGATGAAGACTTTTAGAAAAATTTAAAAGTTAATATGTTCTGAGACTCACAGTCAATATTTTGAAACAAGTTTCAACTGTCTATTTTGAAGAAAATCCATTACAGAGTCCAATTACCAATGAATGATTTATTAATTTGCAAAACGATTTCATGAGGAATAAGGCACTTTGCAATTGCAAAAACTCAATTTTAGAAGAGCATTCTTTGAGATAAAGTACAGAAGTGGAACAGCACTACAAAGGCAAATGTCATACTGTATTCACTATCTTCACAAAACAGGGTGTCACATGTAATCACAGTAATGATTTGCGATACATGATTAGTGAACTACCCATACAAGTAAACCACACGAAGACAGTAAACGTTACCTCCTTTTTTTTCTGAAGATGACAGTTACATGGTAAAATAAATAATAATCTCAATAGCCATAGTTTGAATGCATTGTCTCCTTTACAGACAGCATTTTTCATATATGAAGCTGGCTTATGTGTGGATCTTGACTGGTCTGCAAAAAAGAGAATGTGATAGGGGTTTCTTGAAGAAGTAGGCCAATGGACACTGCAAGAAAGGAATTTCTTTCCTGGCTTCCTAAATTCTTCATTTCAATATTTCCCTATTATCTGTGGTAAAACATTGAAGTAGAATTCCTGCTTCTGCTACAGGCATTTTGAAGCAGATTCTGATTTAAACATTTCCATTAAGTTTATATCTAAATAGAGCACTGAATTTGTTTGAGAACCTTTGTGTCATTAACAAGTTGTATCCATCCGTATGATTCAGCCGGGGCCCAAACTGTAACACAGCATATTTTCCCCTTAAGAAATAGCTAATTGATGTACAAAATGCAAGTTACACTTAATAGAGCTGAAATAGATTTATTTATTAATAAAAGTAATTTTAGGTACCGTCTGGAGCAGTTTGGATCTGTGCTGATCTTTGCTCAATGGTTTTATCTACCGACCTGGAGTTTAAATATCTTTATCAGATCAGCTGAGGGTTTTTCTCCTTTCCTTTTGTGGCTGGATTTGATCACATTTTTGTTCAAAGTTACCTCTGGGAGGCAGTAATTTCTGTCCTAATGTGTAATGCGCAATTTGCTCATTTACACAGCTGTATCCATCATGCGCTTTTAAATTGTACGATGCCTTTTCCTGAGATGGAATAAACTCAAAAGCAGTGGCTGAAGAAGAACTGACTTTACAGCTTTATAAACTGGTAGGAAACAAAGATCTGAGCTTCAGAGCACAAAGAAAAACCTTATGATGAATCATAATGTAGTAATTAAAAAGTCAGGGGTTTTCTAGGATAAACCAGAACCATTGTCTGTTCTGCCACAAGTTTAACTTCTGAAAAATCCTATGAAATGGTTTTAATCTAAACCCATTCTTCTTGAGTGCTTCAGAGATTGCACACAAATGCACGTATATCTTGCTTGTTTTTCCCTTTTAGAGCCCAGGAAAAGGTAACCAAAAATGATATCTTTCCATGTACAGATAGCTGATGTCTACTATCCTATAATAACACAGTGTTAAGGTTAAACCAAAATCTGATCCTACAAAATCCCTGCATTTTGATGGGATTCAGATCCAAACCTCAAGTTTTGTTAAAGACCTATAATAAAAAATAAAGCATTTTGTACACCTGGAATATCTACAGTTTTTATCCAAAATTTTTTTTTTATGACCAATACCGTGATCTCCACACAGCTTTGTAAATGGCTGTGGTCTAATTTTAAACTGATATACTTACCATGTGCTCCTGTACAATAATTCACAGGATTTGTTATGAAGAGTGGAGTTCTTCTCACATACAAATTACTATGTCATTGACACATTCCTAAAGGTATTCGGAGAATGGTCAGGTGTACTGCGTCATACGACAACCATAATCAGCCACCACACAAACTATAACTGCTTCTAGACGCAATGTAGTTAGTCTTAAAAGAGATATCTCAGATAGGGTTGATAAGATGAATCCTGGAAAGACGTATTTCACTCCATTAAATTTAAAAGGAAACAAGAATGAATAGATTAGATGTAGAAATTTGTATTGCAGGTATACGAAGTTATTTGAAATTAATCCCATTCTCTATGTCTTATCTACAAATTAAGCATATTATTTGCTTCAAGCCCTTACTTTTAATTATTTTTATTAAAAAATATATTAAGTTCTTGCCTTCCCGCTGAATCACTGATTTTTGTTCTGCATTTCTTGTAAACTTTCATGTATTCTCCTTGATATAGCTGAAATCCAGAAGGTTATTAATTTTCCATATTATGTACTTTTTCTATAGCCTGGAAGAAGTGTTGAATTTTGGTGTTTGTTAAAAATATGTCAGACGCCAGTTTAGCTTGGTGTTGGTTTTTTAGTAATTTTTTCCTTTCAAAGTCTTCTTCAGCACATGCCTGTCAATAGCACTCCAATATCTGGCTTTCCAGACACAATTGTTCAATAATTTTATTTAGATCAGAACAGTTTGTTTGATCTCTTGTAACAGGTCTGTCCTCGTGCGTATTTTTCCCTAATTCCTAGAAAACTTTCCACTGGAATAACACATTATATCAGGTCTACTTGCTATCCAATGCACTGATAAATTTGTTGTAAGGAAGTAAAAACGACTTATGAAAAAGCAGTTAACTTCAAATTTTTAATAATTAGAGATTCTATCTGATAAAAAAAGAAGAAAAAAAAAGCCCATATGTTTCAGTCTGAATAAGAAATTTTTCAAAATTTAGGGCCTGTAATTTGGGTGTGATCCTTATTAAGATCTGAGACTATTGCAGATTTCAGCTATGGTTACGAGGTTTCCCAGAATACAAGTGTCTGACATTTGCCTTCCTCTTACTTTGTTGTAGGTTTTACTGTATCGTGTTCTCCTTCCTTTTTCAGAACTGTAGAAAAGGAATCCCTCAGGAATGAAAACAAATTTAACTATGCTAATTTCATGGAAGCTAAATAATTGGATTTATATCTTCAGGATATTTTCCTTCTCAAAAGCACTTCAATGAATACTGTGAAATCCTAATTTTTCAGTAAACCTGAAAGCTTTCTGTGAAGACAAAACTTCATGAATGAAAGGCATTTGGCAATGACTTCAAAAATAAATGATCTTTTAGTTCTCAAATATCTGGTAATGGCTTGCTTTCTGGAAGCAGAAGTAGTAGCTATAAACCAAGGAAAGAATGAAGTGCTGTGAATCATGAGAAAATTTTTAGATATATCCCATTTTCTTCTCACAAATGGAAAAATGTTCCTAAAAACAAAACCAATGTCATCCCTATAAACATAGATTTTATAGGATAAATGTTAGAGCTTGCATGGTACAAAGCAGGGGGCCAGCTGCTACAGAAATAATGATAAGAGGTAAGAAAATAACTGCTTTTGTAACTCTTTAGCATATTATTAGACAATTAATCAAATGTGGAATTCTTTTTAGTAATTCATTCTTCCTCAAAATTCTAAAAATTTAGCCAAGGGCTTGGATGTCTTAATAATCAATGTTATTAATAACACATTTATAATATTTAGAAATCTATTTCAGCCTGGCAATTTTTTTTATTTTTTTTGTGCTTTGTGCTTTTAGGATGATTTAAAAATATCTTTCCATTCAAACTTCTTCTCTTTTTTGTCTTCTGACACTTCAAAATTCCTAATAGCTCTATTCACAAGAACAGCAGCTGGTGCCTGCACAAAACAAGGAAAAAGCATATAAATAGTATAGTATTTTATTTATAATGCATTCTTTTTGCAAACTCTTATAAATTGTTTTCCAGTGAGAAGTAGGTGCCTCCTGAAGTAAGTCACAGGAATTTCTAGACCATCAAAAGATGAAGAAGTTAAAAAAAGATAAATAGTTAAAATGAAAAAGTGGCAATAACAGTGATGGTAATACTGAAGATATTAAAATTAGTGAATAGGGAAATGTAAAGGTGAACCAGTGTCACAACGAGAAAAACAAAGACATGGGAAAAGGGTAGGGGAAATGGAAATCTAAGGAAAATAGTAAAGGAATTATGGGATGGAGCCTGAAAGGAAAGAATTCAGGGATTTAGAAACACAGGTGAAGTGTTCCCCTAGCAAGAATGATCAGTTCCTCCCCTCCACTCAAAAAAACCCATTAAAAAAAAAAAAAAAAAAAAAATTGGAGGATTTTTACTGAACAAATAACATAGAGGAATACAGAGATGTTTAAAGGAGAAGTCACTCAAGTGACTCAACCAGCTCAATTGCTGAATAAGTGCTCTAATGTAAGCAAAAATTAAGGTTTTATGAAGGATCACAAAAAGATAAAGAGGAAACATAAAGTTTATTCAAAGGCAAAATCAAGTGTTTCAAACCGATTCAGACACAATCAGACAAAAAGAAGGAAATAAAAGTGAAGATGTAATATAATACAATATTGTATATTGGATCAAGGTAAAATTTTGCAATATATTGTTATTTGTAGACAGGAAGGCTTTTGAAGGACATTTGCAGAAAGAATCTCAGGCACTAAACAGGGAATAAAGGTGAAGGCAGAACTATGTTGTACAAGCTGATGGATTTGATACACGGTTGTCATAGGTTAACCTAGCAGCTGGCAACTAAGCACTAGACAGACGCTTGCTCACTCTTCCCCTTCCCTCCCAGTGGGATGGGGAGGAGAAATGGATGAATGGGGAAACACGTAGGTTGAGATAAAGACAGTTTAATATGACAATGAAGTAAATACTAATACCGATAATAATACTATTACTAACATTGATAATAACAAAGTTAATAACAAATAAGCAAAACAGACAATATACAGCACAATTTTTCTGCCAGCTAATGACAAATTCGCAGCCCGAAAAAACAAATTTCAACTCCCAACCAAGAGAGGATTCAAAACTCTTGAAGAAAACCCATAATGATAGCTTTCTCTCCCCAGACAACCTCACTCATAAACAGAGCATTACTTTTATGGTATGCAATGTCATCAGCCAGCTTGGCTATCTGTCTGGCTGTGCTCCCTCTCAGCTCCTGCACACCTGCTCATTAGCTGCATATGAGAAACTGGAAAAAGTCCTTGATTTCATAGCAACAACAGAGAAGACCAGTGTTATCAACATTGTACTCCTGCTATATCGAAACACATCAGCTACTGTGAGGAAAATTAACTTTACCCCAGCCAAAACATTTCACACTTGACTTTCCACTTTTTATCTTAAGGTAGTGACAAAGAAGCCTCTTGTGAAGAGTTACAGTGGTGTTGGAATTACGTCATTAAGAAGTCTTCAGCCAGCAACATACAATTAAATCTGCTTTGAAATATTTTGTTTTCTGGGCTGCAAGTGCACATTTTCAGCTCATGTCCAGCTTTTCATTCACCAGTACTCCCAAGTCCTTCTTGGCAGCGCTGTTCTCAATCCCTTCATCCCCCAGCCTGTATTGATATTGGGTGTTGCCCCAACTCAGGTGCCAGACCCTGTATTTGGCCTTGTTGAACCTCATGATGTTCACGGGGACCTACTTCTCAAGCTTGTGTAGGTTCCTTTGGATGGCATCCGTTCTCTCTGCTTTGTTGACTGCACCACACAGCTTGGACTCATTGGCAATCTTGCTGAGAGTGCACTAGATCCTGCTGTCTTTATCACTGATGAAAATATTAAACATTAATGGTCTCAGTATGGACCCCTGAGGGACAGCACTTGTCACTGATCTGCATCTGGACATTGAGTCATCGAGCACATACATGTGTAGTGATAATAAGCCTACAGACCCTGTACAGCCCAATGGCAAATTCCACCAGAATCCAGACAGTTGAAAGATTCCAAGATGCTAGAGATTCATGCAAATTGCAGACTTCAGGGAAAATCTTTTTAAAACTATATATGGAAAGGATATAAATGAACTGCCTTTCATCAAGAGAAACCAGACATCATGGATGACTTATGTCTTTCCATCAGTTTTTCCACTGAGCAAAGAAAGCTCTCTCATTTAGAAGCCTGTATCTTGTGTTTTGTTGTCTCTGGAGGTGTTTGGGGTCCTTCTTTATGTGCAGGACTAAACAGATCTAGAGAAGACAATAACCACAAAATTGCCTTGCTACAATGCCTCTGGGAGATTCACTTTTCTGACACGAGTAGTCACTTTGATTACACTGCTTTTGCTTAGATCACACAATGACCATAACGTCACCCAGTCTGATTACTTTCAGACACAAGTTAATGTTGGGAAGAGGCACTTTAAACCAAGAGGAGCTGTTTCCAGATGACTGCCAGATCAAAGGAAAGAAGAAAAGATTAAAGGAAGGATGGGAGAAAGGAAGAAGGGAAGAAAGAAGGGAGGAAGGGAACATAAGGAAATAAAATACATAAATTAATAAAACAAGATTCAAGGTGCAATTCTGAAGGAAAATTTACATTTTAAGTCCCTTGAGCATTTAAATCTTTTTTTGTTTTTGAGTCCTTCAAGTCTTTTTCCTACCCTCTCCATACTGTTAAAAGCTGACATACAGATGCTTGACTGTGTTTATTCTTTCAGTATAATGTAATTGTATTTCTCACAATTCAGCTCCTCAGTTTGCCTTCACAGTAGCCAGAAACGTATCTTTCAGGTTTTTGGCATATTTTTTCCATTCTTACTAGGTCTTGCTGTGTACCTTACTCGATATTCCTGGGTTATTCCATGTCCCACTGAAAATTTGCTTTAAACTGTAATACTTCTGTTGTCTTTGAATGTTGCTATCAAATGACACCTTCCACACTCAGATAAAAACTTGCAAATATTATTATTGTTAATTACTATCTCAGAGGTCATGAGAAAGGGAAAAAAATCTTGATGCATCCATAAGAGATTTTCAAAAATTCTTTAGCATCTATAAGCCCAGGAATTACTAAAAACAAATACTTCAAAATAAATAGAAATCCAGTTTTCCAGTTGTGAAGTAGTTTGTAAGACAAAAATAATTTCATGGAAATCTTTGGTAAGATTCATGATGGTTTATTTTTCCCTTGATGTCATTTTGGACTTAACACTTCCTCTTCTGTTGTATCTTTTTCTTTTGTTTGTGTCTCAGGAGATATACCCAGTGTTTTGAAATGATTGTGAATAATCCATTTATTAGTAAGTATTTATTTGTGTGTTTATTACTTTTTTCAGGCCATTTAATGAAAACTGCACATTACAGTTCATTTCTCTAGCAGTCTGGGAATAAATTACAATGTCATTAAAGCTAGAATGGCAGAATGCACGAATAATGACTTGTGAAAGTATGCTAGTAAAACCTGCTGGAAACATTGCAAAATTGATAATGCTGTAATGCAGTTAGATCCGGAATTCGTATTCTGGGAGAAACCCTATGTCAATCCTAGTGGTTGTGCTGAGTTAACATATTTCATGTTGCATTTAAGGGCAGCACCAAACTTTCTACATAGAAGCATTTCTTATCTCAGGAATGCAGCCAAATCTGGAGTAAAAAATGGCGACTCTGTAACCACCCAAAAACATTTTGCAGCTATTTATGTCGTAGGCCAAATTACCAGTCACTGTATATCAGCTCTCTCACATCGTTAACACACTGCCTTGCACAACAAAATTTTACACCAGTGGAATAACTAGCAAAACAGGTGAGAAATGTCTTTGTGTTTATTCAGTACGTCATTGACAAAGAACTGCTTGAACCTGAACCATGAGCCTTCCTGCCACCCCCTCTCAAATTTTGTATAGATATAAACAGCAGTTTTCTTCAGGCAGATTGAATCAGTATCTGTAGAGATGATATAGGATCAAAATTTGCTAGGCAATGGCAGAATCAACACTTGGTGCCCTTGTCTCTGCACAGAGACAGGGAGGAGCTAGTGTTGAAAACTTCAATTAGAAATCATGAGGTTTTCCTTTTTGTCATTATCATTGCACATGTAGTCGATAATGCAGACAGAGTTTAAAAGGAAACAGCAAAAAGGAAGATTAATCTGACAAAATTTTAGAACTTCAACAGTTACACATCAAGTCTAAGGACTCTCTACATTCAGTGAAAAAACATAGACACTTCTAGAGGTGTTTTATGTTATCTGATGACAGATTGTGAGGATAGATGGAACGGGTCATCCTGCAGGGAGGCTTAACAGTCTCTGTTGAATATTAAAATCAGCCAGTTCTGGGGCCTAATTTTCAGAGGTTTAAATCATAAGGAAAAGATTGCCATCTGTAATTTTATAGATTTCTAATTCAGCTGAAACTTTAGTACCTATATTCTACTATTTTTACCTCAAAGTGAAAAATTCAACAGTGTATATATTTAATTTATTGTCCTGGGTTGGGCCAGGATAGGGTTAATTTTTGCCAGAAGCCAGGAGGGGACACAGCCCAGAAGTCTAACTCAAACTGGCCAAACCAGAGGGGTATTCTATACCATGTGCCACCATGCTTGGTTCTGAGTGGGGGAGCTGGCCAGGGGGAAGTCAACCGTGGCTCAGGAGCACGCTGGGCATTGGGCAGTGAGAGTTGCCCTGTGCATTTCCACTGTTTATTTTGTATATTTTTCTAATCAGTATTATTGTTGTGATGGTTCGCTTCATTTGCTGTCCTGTTAAACTGCCGTTATCCCAACTCGCAGGCTTTTCCTTTTTATATTCAAGACCTGCCTGGAAAAGGTCCTGTGCATCCAGCTGTAGGTGGCCCTGCCTCGCCGGGGGGGTTGGACTAGATGACCCACAGAGGTCGCTTCCAACCCCTAGCATTCTGTGATTCTGTGATTCTGTGATAGAGTGACCGCGTGGCCCTTTGTTGCCAGCCAGGGCCAAAGGGTGACATTTATAGATACAAGCATTCACTTATTTGCCTATAAACACTGATTAAGACTTCAGCGTAACATGCAATCTAAAGTATAGTACTCAAGTAAAAGGTTATTGCTTCAGAAACAGTTTCAGAAGAGAATAATTTTCTAGTGAGCATTTCTAGGGCATATGACTTGTTTCTCAGAGGACTGTCTTACAGGATGTCACGTTCATTTGGCAGAAAATAAACCTCCTTGCGTTCTAACTCTCTTCACCGGAGTGAGAGGCTAGGTGCGACTAGGTTTAAATTCTGAGTGATATCCAATTTGCCACTACCAGTCCAGTCACATTTAATATCCTTCTCTGGAGGTATTCAAGACCCGCCTGGACGGGGTCCTGTGCGGCCTGCTGTAGGTGACCCTGCTTCGGCAGGGGGGTTGGACTAGATGACCCACAGAGGTCCCTTCCAACCCC
>Ga0065711_1050715_pt1 | contig 10692 bp, 7 predicted proteins | sample Hoacrofraction12_FD_59098 | JGI IMG/M metagenome (GOLD analysis project Ga0065711, IMG submission 59098) | Hoatzin crop microbial communities from Cojedes, Venezuela - Epithelial fraction 12 v2 (version 2) | ecosystem: Host-associated > Birds > Digestive system > Esophagus > Crop | place...
TGGAGACATCCAAGACCCGCCTGGACAAGGTCCTGTGCAGCCTGCTGTAGGTGACCCTGCTTCGGCAGGGGGGTTGGACTAGATGACCCACAGAGGTCCCTTCCAACCACTACTATTCTGTGATTCTGTGATTCTGTGAGAGCTCGTTCTCCTAAGTGGTGCCATTGAAATAAACCGTCTGTAAAGAAAAAGTTGATCTGATACCCACTGGCTCTTTCCTGGAAGTGTTTCCACCAACATTAAAAAACATCAGTTCAGGCCACAGCCTCATGCTATTAAGTACAACTCATTAGGATCAAAATATGATCCAAAACATATCAGTACAGTCAGGAACAACTGTTACCTCAACAGATTACACATTCATCTGTGGTTGAATCGTGCATTCCTGCTGTGAGTTTTGCAAATGTTTATTTAGCTAGTATTTTTATTTTCTTTCAGCATTAACCAGTGTGTCACTTCCCTTATCTTTCATCTGGCACACCAGCACGAAAAACAAATAAATACAGCTCCAAGTCTTCAAAAATTTTTGCAATTTCCTTTTAAACAGAATCCTGCTTATAAATGAAGCATTTACTCCAGTGACTGCCACCTAAGCTAGGGCTGGCAAAATTATTTCCCCAAATAGATCAGCAGCCTGAGGTAGATAATCTTTTTTCCTGTTCGCCGCCTTCACCTCCTGAAAGGTATTTGTTTATTTCATCCTTTCTTAGGCTGTGTGAGCCTATTAAACTAGCTGTTGGCACAATATTTTAATGGTTTATGATACTTTTTTCCTTGGCTTTTGCTGGTTACACTAGGGTAGCGTAATATTCCTTTGCACTCTTTTACAGATACTTCCACAACAGAGAACAAAGAAAGCCAGCAAACTGACAGCAGTCAACAAATGACGTACTGTCATTTGCCAAGTACCACAGTAAAGACAAAGCAGTTTCCAAAAACATTCACTAACAGCCTGGCCACTTGATCAGCTCTTTAGAAAATGAGTGCTCAGAAACATCTCTTCCAGCTACCTATGATCTTGCACTTTAAAAAATACAGCAAAAGGCACAGATTTTAGCCAAAAACACAGGTCTGCTGTTACAAGACTTCTATGACCTCCTCTGCTGTGTACACACTACATTGCAAAACGGCTAGAAGTACAGAAAAAAATGAGGCAGTAATTTACACGTTCATTAACAAGTTCTTCAAAAGATGCTGACTTAGACTTTCATCCATCCTTTTGATTGCAGCAAAGAATAAATGTGTAAGAAAAGAAACAATCAGGAGGAAGAGGGGAGGCTGTATTTTTCTGTTCCTATCCATCTTCTGCTTCAGCTCATTCAGCACAGATCTGCATGTTCCCTTAGTAGTTTGTCATTTATCTAATAAAAGGTGAGATTCTTATAACATCAATGGAGCTGACTCCATAAAAGGCTCCCTGAAGTGAACATGGCTATTTGTACAGCAGGACAGTGCCCAGAAAGAGTCGAGGCAGACTCAATACCCAGCATTAAAGCATTGCCTTCAGTCAACAACATCCCCAGCCAGCTCAACTCGCTGGCCTGCGAGCTTATTCTTGGGCTGCAAGTTCTCTTGCAAAGCACTGGGAGTTTGCAGGTTTTGTGGGTTGGTTGTTTTAAGACCTCTTTAAACGGGGAAGTTCTCCAAGATTTAGCTGAACTGCATACTGGACAGTACAAATCATTCAAGGAAGCATTTTGTTCAAAGGTGAAATAGACTTCAGTCAGTACAAAAGCCAGAGGGTGCCAGGGAGGCTCATTTGGCAACAATAGTGATGCATGTCATTGTTCAGTAAAATATGTCTTTTCAATTAAAACTTTATTTACTGAAGGTTTATTTAGGTTACACCAAGCAATTTAAAAATCTACAGTTCAGTGATGTGTCAGAGAATACACACTGTTATCTGCAAGTCATTAAAATCACTGGTCCAGATGCCTCCTTCCATTTTATGCCATAAATGTGAAGAAAAGTCGCTGCAGCCAGGGCAATTATCCCACTACTGTACTGCTGAAAGTAAGATCAGGATTCAACTCATTATTTGTCATTAGCAAAGGACAACCCATGCTTTTTCAAAATAATAAACAGTGATGAGCACAGTGCTCCATAACACATCTATTTTTGTTTTAAATGGTTTATCCATGGCTGAAGAGCTTGAAGAAAATTAAGCTTCATCAAAAATCCTATTCATGCTTTCCAAAGTGGAATGAATAGTCTGTCATTTTACTTATGCAGCTCTTTCAATTCTCTGCTTATGGAACAGTGGTTTTCTGATTTGTTTCTTCCAGTGTGGGCTACTGATTGTGTGCTGCAGTTAAAACCTCTTCATCTTGAAAAAAGTTATTACTAATGCATTGTGGGATGCCAGACTTACTGCTGAGTGTCCAGTAGCTTTAGCAGTTCATCAGACAAACTAGGAACACACAGCAGGCACAACATCTGCCAGGAAAGCTACAATAGCATCAAAAACACACACACAAATTATAATAATCTGTCATTATAAACTCTTTGTGTCTCTAGAAAAACACACATATCACAGCTTGCCGTCTTGTTATCATCAAGAACACAAAAATGCTGCTTAAAAATGGGTGAAATATGTTCATGTAAACATCCATATTTATAGGAAAGGAAGAAAGTGACAATTAAACTATATCAAAGTAGAGGCAAAACACATATCAGTGATGAAGAGAAAAGCCTCGTGGAACAACACACAAAGCTCTCTTTAGAAAGTCAAAGAAAAAGCAGCTTTTTTTTTTTCTAGAGCAAACATGCTAACATGGAAATCCATTTGTTTTTAAGGGAAGGGCAGCTGTACAATATTCAGTGGCCACAGGAAAACTCCGGAGTCTTTCACATCATACATGCTTTCTTCCTATATGACTAGGATTTAGCATCTTCTAGGTCATTGTATCTGTTGTCCAGGGTCCTGCTTACATTTTATATAAGGCTCTAAATTTAAACCCATGTAAGCTGTTTCCTTTCAGGGCCTTTTCTCTTTACCACATTTGGAAGTGCATTCTAGCATGCTGTAAGAGTCTGTGAAAGTGAAGTGAGCCACACTCCACAACTGCAAGCACAGGATTTAGAGCAACTTTGTATTACAAAATGGATCATTGGTGAAATAACAACTTTATTAAACATTTAAATGATAGAATGTTCAATAAATAAAAACTGAAAGAAAGCTTTACTTACTGGAGGTGAGAGGGGTCGAGAGAGAAAATTCTGCCCTATGCATCCCTAGAACCCTTTGTTCCTGGATTTAGTTTAGGCTGGAAGTATAGGACAACCATGAAGTCAAGACTGCTTTGAAAAGTATTTGGCAAGCACACAGCCTGTCCTCAGCCAGGTCCTTCCACTCTCGAGATGGAGTGTTAAATTCTGATAGAATACTTTCTGGAGGTTTATCCAAAAGGTATACCTTACTGTGGACAACAGCTTTGCAAGGAACTGATTCCGCAGGCATACCAAACAAAAGAAAAAGCAGAAAATAAAAAATTATTAACTTAAAATGAACTTCTGTGGGGCAGCTTACACAAAATGCTGTTTTGGAAGTGATGCGCTAGTCTTCAAGGCACCATTTACAAACCAAATTTTTACAGTAGTCTATCTTCCCCGACTCTGCCCCTCACCAAGAAGGTAATGTCAAAGGGTGTCCATCTCTGCTGCTGCTATCTTATTAACAACAGAAACATTTGCAGGAGTAGAGATGCATAATCAAATTTCTTTATTGCTCTAGCCCACTGCAGCGTCATTAGCAGGTAGTGCAGAGAACCCACTTTCCAAAATAATCCTTGAGCATAACATTAGTGACACTTTCCTGGAAAAGAACAATATTCTCACAGATGAGTGGTGGAATGAACCAGGATCTCCCACACCCCCAGCAAGTTCTCCAAACAGTAGAGCAGTTACATGGTATTAAGAGCGTGAAATAGCATAGACACTTTTGATTTTTTAAGAATACTGGCTAGTGAATAACAGACAGGTAAAAATGGCACCTCGAAAATGGGTTTGCCTATGGTTAGCATCATGGAAACGCCTTTCAGCATCCTAGCAAAGGCCATTTACCAGTATGGAGTATAAACCACCAATTATAGCTTTCACAGCCACTTTGCACTGGGCGAGAAGTGCCTCTCCACAGCTGAGCTGTCTGCATGCTGTCACAAACACAGTCAGCACAGCAAAATCACAGTACACGCAATGTTAAACCCACTGTCACCTCAGGGGAGACTTTTGGCAAATGCTCCCTTTTATACTAATCCAACTTTTCCTTCAAACTGATGATCCATTTGTCCACTGGCTTTTCCCATCTAAATTCCTCTGAATGAACCGAGCACCAAATAAGAGCTGACAATGAGCAGACACCAAAAGAGATTTAGTTCTCTGGACCACTTAACTATTGAGTGGCAGGCACAGCAAAGGAGATGCATGGATTCCCTATGCTGCAAAGTTTGTGCTTTTAAGAAAGTGTCCCAAGCAAGTCAACTTCACAAAATAACAACAAGGTTGAAAAAGAGAAGGACAGGGAAGAGGACAAAAAGAGGTGATCAGCCGGCTTTCTTCAGGGATGAAGAGATAGCTTATGGAAGGTAAGAACAGGAATGAATTTTTTAATACCAGGCAATTAAGATAAAATACATTAATCTGGAGATGCCTGCACACTGAAAAGAAAGCATACAAACTACAAGAGTAAATGATTTACCAGTTATATCTCTCCACCAAATTGGTGAAGAAGGCTAGCAGCACCAAGGACCACCTACTAACCGCCAGTCTCCAGACACCACCGAGGCCCATCCCTCTGACTCTGAAGGGCTATCATAGCACCACAGAGGTTGATGGCTCCCTCGGGCCATGGTGCTGGAGCCAGGACCCTTCTTCACTGCCCCAGCCAGGGGGCAACAGGCAGCCCTGGCATCAGACACATCCCTAGTGCCAGGCCAGGACATGGGCCCATGGGTGGGCCCCACTCAGCGGGGCCATGGCCAGACAGGACAGGGCTGTGGGGAGTTGGAGATCAGCTCTGCTATGGTGTTACTGGGGCAGGGGCTGATGGCGTAGGCAGGGTGGGGGGAGGCCCCAGGACCCCAATTAGAGCTTTATTAGCCAACATGACTTCACCTAAGGCTGCCGTGCAGGTCGTGTCCACCTTTGGGAGCAGCACAGCCCAGAGGCAGCAGATCTGCATGATAAATCCCTCGTACCACAGCCTCTACCAGGGCTCCACTGTGGCCCCAGGGACCTGAACACCTGCCGGTACCCACGGGGGCTGTCCTGGCACACAGCTTGCAGCTGAGCTTCCTCCCAGAGACACCCAGCTTGTTCAGCCTGTGACCAGGCAATGATGCAGACCAAGGCACCGCGAGCAGGGCTGGCAGAAGACTCATTTCTATAGATGCACACTCAGATATAGCTACAGTCAAAGAAAACTTGATTCAAGCCCACAGGATTCACTAGAAGCTGTGGACATCAAACAGCACTAGATCCAGGCCTTTGAGAGGAGGCATATAAAAATCCTTTCAAGCACTACCCCATCACACACTAACATCCCTCCCCACCATCTCCATAACTTGGAGAAGGTTTAAACCCTTGTCACTTTCTTCAGTTCATTTCTTTCTCCAGATGTCAGACTAAAACCCAGGCACCCACATATCCCTAGAAAAAAATTATATTTCTATTTATGGAAATGTATTTCCTGATTTACTCCACAAAGTCCAATCTTCTCTCTCATCTGTCCCAAAAAGCACCTGGCATTTCAACCTAGCAGTCCATGATATTCACACATATACAGGATCTACGTCAGACAGTAGGAATTGCTTTTCACTTGAATCTCACTGCACCGAACAGAAGGGGATAGTGGGGTTTTTTATTGGCAGCTTAACCGATGACTACTGCACCCAGCAAGACTAACCAAAAGTGGGATCCTGAGGTTACAAAACTAGCAGCAAGTCATCACAGGTTGCTTGTCTCCTGAGTCACAATATTTTTCTTATCACCCTTATCACTGTCAGGTAGCCTAGCACCCACTATAAGGAATAATTACTTTTACTTGAATTAAAACTCTTTCTTGGGGAATACATAAACTTCACTGAAACCTAAACGATATGCTTTGCTCTTATCCAAATATGTCTGGTAATAGGACAAGGAAAGACAACAAAACCTATGGCAAGAAACGGGCAAAACTAAGTTTGAGGAGTTCCTCCATGACATATCTGCTGTTCTTTAAATGAGACAATCTGTTCATTGCAGGAGCTGCTTCCAAAAAAATCCAAGTTTTCTCTTCTAACACCAACCACTTCCAGCATTACTAAATCCTTGTTCATTTCCTTTTTTCTTGCCCTTCTTGTTCTGTTTTTGTAAGAAACATTTCTGTAGCCTAGAACAAAAAAGCACTTAAATCTTCGAAAGGTCCAGTACTAGTTTCCATAATGCATTAAAACACACTTTTATGATAACAGGAATTGTTAACACAGTCACAATCAAAATCATGTTCAGTAAGCAGTATAATTTCACTGCCCTGTAAAACCAGATACAAATGCAAGCTCCCTCAAGTGAGTCTTATTCTTTTTGTTCATGTCGGGTTTTTTCCACCTTTTGTTCTGTTTCCAGATACTATCCTCCTTGTTGGCTTCCAGCAGCACTTGACAATAACACAAAATTACTGTGATGTTGTGATGCATTAACAAAGTCAGTCCAAATCACCTTATCCTGAGAAGTTGACCACAGAAATATTCCCTCCTGTGACAGCAAAGTATTAACTGTTACTCTCCCAAAGAGTCAGTTACCCACATTCCTTATTGTTAGAAAAGAATTTCTAGAGAGCAGAAGAAAAAATTTTATGAGGACAGCACCACACACATTCACAAAACCTACACAGATCATTCCTGTCTGTCATTCTTGCCACTTGATTTCATTTGTGGGACCTTTTTTGTTTTTTTCAATGAAAAATTGAACATTTTAGTATCTTTACTTTTTCCCCATTAACAGGGGAACAGTTATGATTTGGGGTTACTTACAAAGGTGCTGTCTAAATTATACCGAGAGGAAAAATAGTTTTAAATGGATGAAGGTATTGGAAACTCATGTCTTGCACTAGGTAGTCCTTTTCTTCCTTACTAATCCAGACTTGTCAGTCAAATTTACCTCAAGTAACAGTGCCCTTAGAGTCATTCCTCTTACCTGTAAGGTAAATACGAGAACTCGAAAGAAGTAACACATTTCATTAATCTGACAGGTTTTTCCAGTTGAATAAATATACAAAACATTTGTTTACCCATTCCCAAGCAGAATCTCTAAATATTCATTTCATTCAACACATTTTCTTCCGTTGATCCCAGAACAAAACACAGACTTCTCTTCTAAGAGCAAAGAGGTCAGCCTTCCAGAAGAGCAGACATCTCAGAAGCATGCGCAATACCTCCTTCTCTTACAAGAGGGACTTGGACCCATAGCCTGCCTCACAGGTAGGAGCCCTACACAGAGTAGACAGTTGCTGTCTTCTCTATTTTTCTGTAACTATATCACACAATTTCGAGCAGCTCCCAACAGCAAATCCTCATGAAAACTCCACATTCTGTTTGTGTCAGAGGAATCATAGAATGGTTTGGGTTGGAGGGGAGCTTAAAAATCTTCCAGTTCCACCCCCCTGCCATGGGCAGGGACACCTTCCACCAGACCAGGTTGCTCACAGCCCCATGCAACCTGGCCTTGAACACTGCCAGGGAAGGGCCATCCCCAGCTTTTTTGAGCAACCTGTGCCAGTGCCTCACCGCCCTCACAGTAAAGAATTTCTTCCTTATATCCAGTGTACATCTACCCTTTTTCAGTTTAAAGCCATTAGCTCTTGTCCTATCTCTCCAGGCCCTTGTAAGCAGTCCCTCTGCAGTTTTCTTGTAGGCCCCTTTCAGGTACTGGCAGGCTGCTCTAAGGTCTGCCTGCAGCCTTCTCTTCTCCAGCCTGAACAGCCCCAACTCTCCCAGCCTTTCTGCATAGGAGAGGTGTTCCAGCGCTCTGATCACTTTTGTGGCCTCCTCTGGACCTGCTCCAACAGGTCCATGTCTTTCCTGTGCTGGGGGCTCCAGAGCTGGACACAGGACTCGAGGTAGGGTCTCACCAGAGCAGAGGGGCAGAATCCCCTCCCCTCAACCTGCTGGCCACACTGCTTTTGATGCAGCCCAGGATACAGTTGGTCTTTTGGGCTGTGAATGCACACTGCTGGGTTCATGTTCAGTCAGGTCATGAACACTTGAAAGACAACAGTATTCACATATTGGTCTATCCAACTGCTGTTGCTCTGATTTTAACTCTAACACTTTGTATGAGAAAGTCACAGAGAGCGAGCAGCAAAAATGACTGTTTCTTGATGGTTGTGACACTCAGATAATAAGAAAGAACATCACCACACCATTCTTCAGTATATAATTGTCTACACAAAGCAGAAAATTCCATAGGAAAAACTAAAAAATTCACCCCCAAACACCCTCTGGCACATTTCTCAAGATAGTCTTCTCAAAGGCAAAGGACATACTGGTTTACGTGGAATCTAGAAGAAAAAAAAATATATATATATTTTATGTTGGTATTAACATCTTGAATGCCTTCATTTGCAGTTACCAGAAGAAGCCACACTCTTCTTCCAGCAGGCTTCCAGTACATAGGATGCACCTAGTTTGGTTCAAAAGTGGTTTTGAAGTAGATCTTCCAAGTATCATTGTTTACTGTGCTTTGCTTCAGATCAGGCAGAGGTTTCAGAAAGAATAAGCGGGAAGTCTTTCGGAAAAAAACCTGAAAGATCATCTTCAGCACCACACCCAACACCTTCCAGTAACTAAGGGGCATTCAGTCCGTGTATCAGACTAGGACTAGTCCAAAGTAAAACCTGCCAAAACATGTAGTGCAGATATCACACCCTCATCATCAATTAGTTTGCATTTCAGTTCTGCTTCTATTGTGCCACATTATTTTCTAGTATAGATGTAAGCCTAATACTATTTTCTTTCCTGGGCAAATGTATTTGGCAAATTTAAACCAACATTGTAAACAGTTTTGAAACAATAAATCCTGCACATTCAAATTAATTTTAATGTTTGTCTGAAAAGGTTTACCCCACAGAGTTAAACTGCATCAATAGATACTAGTACAAAAACAGTACCCACTGAACTTGGAGCAGCCACGTAAGATTTGCAGTGACCTAAGACAACCAGATCAGTTTGGAGTGGTGTAAGGCCCCAGACGAAAGTGAGCAACTGTCTCAAACATCTGCCTTGAGGAACAGAGACAGAGACGTGTCGATTAAGCAAACTCCTAAATCTGGTATTGTGCTTTGGGAGCTTTCTCATCTTGATAAGCGACTGTGGCAGATGAGCAGAACCCTGCAGAGGCAGGGTGCCAGCCTGCAGAATCCACCAAGTAAAGCGCTTGTGCAAGGCAGCAACCAGCCTTGCACAGTTGGGGTTGACAGGCCACTAAGACACACACACACCCCCCCGACTCATTTCAAGGACTTTTGGGAAGCACACTGTACCCCTTCCCCAGGAAGGGACAACAGGTACCCGAGATGTTAAAGACAAACTGGTACCCGACATGTTAAAGACAAACTCTGAGACTTGGCTGATTAATAGCTGTTGAATAGCAGCCAGTGTTCCAGATAAGAAACATCTTATGGCTACAGACCTGCTTAACCGAGGACACTGAATCACTCCCTGTCAGAACAGCAAACATTCGGTATCTTTAACCAAGTGTTATGCTGGAGCAACTGGACCTTGAGAAGGACAGTTAATCAGAACGTTTTCTGTCTGATGCAAACTTGGCAGCAGAACTGAGAATTCATGTACCATTAGTTGAACTACCCTCATTATAACACTAAAAATTCACACCCCCTGAGCTGGAGACCCTGGCCCAAGCAAAGACCATTACTTGCAGAGCATGCCCAGTGAATTTTAGGAACTCTGTCTTTAAACAGAGACAAGACATGTAAGGACCAACAGAGAGTAATTGAGTAATTAAGCAGAACTGTAAAAGTACTGATAACTGTTGCTCAAAATGTGTGTTTACTACAGGTTAGAAAAGTGTGCTTGTGCTTGATTGGTGGAACACTGCCAAGCACCCAGGCTTGCAACTGTAAAATCAAGCTCCTTGGCACGCACACACCACTGGAGGACCCAACTATCAGCAGAAGTCATTGCTGGATCCAAGGTTGGTGATATCTTCTCTCAATTTTTCCTTTTGTTTCTCTCTCTGACTTCCTAGGCACATAAGGGTAAAGCTGTTGTAAGTTTCTCAATCTGCAATATTTTGCAGTTTGTTGTAAGTTTTTCCAAATCAATACCCATTCTAACCCCACTGCGTTAAAAGTAACGTCATTATAAAGTTGCAAAGTTACCACCTTTTGTAATTTCACTGAAATCCAAGTAAAGCTTTGCTTTTAGTCAAACCTTTTGGGTCATTGTCATGATTCCTGGGTACTGCACAGAGAACTGAAAAAGATCACCTTCCCCTTACCCACCGAACGGGATGGGAGAAGCGAGTAGCAGCTTTGCTGGTACTCTGGAAAGACCCCCGCAATTTACTGTATCACGGAATGTTCGGGGTTGGAAGGGACCTCTGTGGGTCATCTAGCCCAACCCCCCTGCCGAAGCAGGGTCACCTACAGCAGGCTGCACAGGACCACGTCCAGGCAGATCTTGAATATCTCCAGAGAAG
>Ga0065711_1050718_pt1 | contig 10692 bp, 8 predicted proteins | sample Hoacrofraction12_FD_59098 | JGI IMG/M metagenome (GOLD analysis project Ga0065711, IMG submission 59098) | Hoatzin crop microbial communities from Cojedes, Venezuela - Epithelial fraction 12 v2 (version 2) | ecosystem: Host-associated > Birds > Digestive system > Esophagus > Crop | place...
TCAGTGGCAACTGCACCGTCAAAGACTCACACAGTGAAGATGTCATTCTGCGACTCTCCAAAAATCCTGACTTCGAGCTCGGCTATTCCGCTGGTGGATTCGTAGGCGGACTGCCCGACGCCGCTACCGTCACCTTCGACAACTGCACCCCACCCACCCGCGTCGCCTACATCGACGACACGACAGGCCAGCCGCGCACCGACTATGCCGAGGAAAATCCCCTCTACGGGAAAAGCCGTAAAGGAACAACGCCCACCATCAAATAACCCAAGAAATAACCCTCATTTCCATAAAATTGCACTGTCCGCAGTGCAATTTTTCTTTATTTTTGCACTATTCACAGTGCAATTTATTATCTTTGCGCAGTAAAATACGGAGTACAACTCCCGATTTTACCGGAAAATACGGAGTACAACTCCCGATTTTAATGCAATATACGGAGTAGGACACCCTTCCTTAACAACAAAACGAGAGCTATGATCAAGCGAATACTCACACTAAAAGATGCAAATACAGACAGCGTATTCCTCTTTGGCGCAAGGCAAACGGGGAAGACAACACTCCTGCTAAGTCTTTTTCCCAACAGCCGCATCTACGACTTGTTGGAAACAGACACCTATGAACGTCTCCGACGCAACCCAGCCCTGCTGCGACAAGAGTTGCAAACAGAACAAGACGGAGCCCTCGTCATCATCGACGAAATCCAACTATTACCCGAACTTCTAAACGAAGTCCATTGGCTCATAACGCGCAAATCCATGCGATTCATATTGAGTGGTTCCAGCGCACGCAAACTAAAACGCAAAGGCGTCAACACACTTGGGGGCCGCGCACTTCGCAACATCCTCTATCCTTTCGTAAGTGCCGAGATAGAAGACTTTGATCTCCTGCGCGCCATCAACCAAGGCATGATCCCACGTCACTACCAAGCCGATGTTAACAGCGTGCAGAAACGGCTCCAAGCCTACGTCTCCGTCTATCTGAAAGAAGAAATCAAGGCCGAAGCTCTCGTCAGAAACCTCTCTTCCTTCAATCGCTTCATGGAAGTGGCTGCGCTCACAAACGGCGAAATCGTCAACTACAAGAACATCGCCCAAGACTGCGGCATCGATGCAAAAACCGTAAAAGAATACTTTTCTATTCTTTCAGAAACCATGATAGGCTACATGGTGCCAGCCTTCATGCACACCGTGAAACGGCGTCTAACACAAGCCCCACGTTTCTATTATTTTGATGTTGCCATCCCCAACTACCTACTCGGGCGACACGCATTGCAACCGGGCTCCGCCGACTTCGGTCATGCCTTCGAACATCTGATGGTCCTCGAACTCATCGCCTACATCGGATACCACGAGCGCGAAGAACAACTCTCCTATTGGCACACCTACTCGGGTTACGAAGTTGATGCCGTCATAGGCGATGCCAAAGTAGCCATCGAATTCAAATCGAGCATCGAAGTACAATCAAAACATCTCAAAGGCCTCAAAGCCTTCAAGGAGGAACACCCACAAGCGCGCACCATCATCGTGTCACTCGACAAAGCGCCACGGCTCGTTAGCAGCGACATTGAAGTCATGCCATACGACTATTTCCTGAAAAAATTATGGAACAACGAGATTTTCTAACCCACCCCCCAAAAGCAAGGCGCAAGCAGAGAAGAGGGCCTCTTCTGCTGCTTGCGCCACATCATTTATAGGGAATTAGAAGTAAAATCAGCGAATCACTTTCCTTCCTTTTCTCACATACACGCCCTTTCCAGGCTGCATCACGCGCACGCCCTGCAGGTTATACCATGCGTCGTCCGCCGCAGCAGAAGGCGTTGAGAGCGTGGCAATGCCCGTCGTGACAGGCTCCAGCACATAGCTCGCAGCTGCATTCTCCAGCGTGAGATAAGCCGAGTTGGCCGGAAGGAAGTCCAAGTCGTCGGCCGTAAACAGCCCCACCTGTCCTTCGCTATCCACCCCCAGCACGCGCATCGTCTGCGCATCGTAGGCCACCTGATTCTTCATCTCGATGCCCTCACCGTGGAGCATGTCAATCACATCGCAATTAAACATATTTCCCGTCAGCAGGTTGTTCTCCCCCGCAGGCGTCTGGTCTATCACGGGCTGCAGGCGATTGATGCTCGGCAGGTCACTCGTACACTCCAATATCACGGGACAATAGGCCGCCACCACACCGCCATCGCGCGCCACCGTATCCAAAAGTGCCATGCCGTCCGACAGTGCTTTCACGCCATACGCCGCCACAACGCCCTCACCGTCCAGCGTCAGCTGATAAGGAAACGCCGTATAAAGCGTCGTATAATAATGGCCGTTGCCCGCCTTTATTTTACCTTCCACACCGAAATAGCTGTCCGTTTCCCAATCCACGGGATGCACATACCATTTCGTATTGTCGTATTTCCCCGACTGCGCCGCGTCGAAATCGTCGCTTATAAAGCCCGTCGGTTCACCGCCGTTGTCCTGCGCATACACGTCATAATAGAACGTCTCTGTCAGTGGCGCGCGGCAATAGAGGTTATAAAGCGGCAGCTGGTTCACCTTGTCGCTATCCACATTGATAATCTGCAGCGGCATGCCCGTCAGCTCATACGTGCCCGTGCCCTGCGCATACAGGTTCACGGCCCGCACATCATAAATTTTTAGCAGCCCCAGAATCATCGCGCTGTCCAACTTCAGGCTATCGGCAAACACAATCGATCCGGGGTCCGTAATGACATTCGTTCCGTCCTCCGTCACCATGTGAACCGCGTGCACCTCCAACGGGTCGAGACACGCCGAAGAATCCACCACGCTGATATAGCGCTTCGTCCCATAATTCTGTGCCCGATAATATCCCTGTCCGTTGTACTGCGCCATCATGGGCAATCCCAACACCAAGGCTGCGAAGCAAAGCAAAATTCTATTCATTATTTTCTTTCTTATTAAGCACAAGCTTTCTCTTCCGAGGTGCCCCTAATTTTCAATTTTCAATTCGACAAATGGCCTACTCCTCCCACAAGTTTCTTCCCTGTGGAATTTCCGTGTTATCATTCCAGTCCTTGCCATACTGTTCTTCCACTTCCGTGTCTTTAATCACAGGCGAGACTGGCACCATGAGAGCTTCCTCCGTCGGGCGGAGCCATTTGCATGCAGGAGATTGATATATTTTTTTCATATCCGTCCGTCTTTGGTTTTACTTTACAAACATTTTCTTTCCATTCACGATATAGAGGCCATGTTGCGGCTGGCTCACGCGACGTCCTTGCAGGTCATAGATACGCTGCTCGGTGTTGTCGCTAGCCTCGTGATAGCTGATGCCCGTCACGCCACTCTCGTCCTCCACTGCCAACACTTTGGCGCCGTTCGTTTTCACCGTGGGCAAGTTCTTGATGTTCAGGAAAGCCTTGTTAGCCGCCATGGCAGCCGAAGCGTCCTTCAGTCTGTAGAAGCCCAGCACGCCATCCACGATGTTCAGCACGCGGAACTCCTCCTTGTTGTTGATCAGTTGGTTGGCGCCCAACTCAAACGTCAGGTCCTTCTTGTCCAAGTCACTATAATAGGTGATGCTCTCGGCAGCCACATTGAAATAGCGGCCTCTCAGGTAGTTGCCCGATTTGGCAATCTGCGTTGTGTTCACACATGAGTCGCCGGCCGGCGTATCCACGGGCAGCAGTTTGTTGCTCGTAGCCGATGTAGAAGTACATTCCAGCACCACGGGCATGCCACCGGCCACTTTCGAGCCAAGGTCCTTTAGCACGGCATAGCCATTCTGGTCTTTTCCCGTCACGCTATAAGCGCTCACCACGGTGCTTCCACTGGGAATCTCGAAGGGGAAATCCACGCAGAGCGTAGCATAATAATGTCCATCCTTGGCCTTCATATTCTCGCTGCACGCCACGCCAAAGCAGTTTGCCTCGTCCGTGCCCACAGGCTCAATATACCATTCCTTTGCTGTGCCAGGATCTGTCTGTTTCAAGAAAGCGCTATACACAGAGAACGTACCATCCTTATCATAGAAATAGGCATTGCCCAAGTCAAACGATTTTCCTGAAGCGGATGCAGCCAACGCAATGCTCGCCGTATAGGTATCATCACCAGCAGAGAGGATATCTACGTAGGCTCCATCAAAGTTCGCACTGATTTGCGATGTCACATAACTTCCTGCCGTCAGTTCCTTCATATTCACGCCCTGTGCAGCAAGATTATATTGGCAGCTGTCAATATTCTCCAAATAAATAATCGTACCAGGATCAGACACATAGTCTTCCACCAAACTGATATCCGAATCCATATAGATACCAACCTTCGTAAATATAGTGGAAATGGCACCTATGCTAGAACGACCGCGATTTAATCTACTATAGTCTGTATAAAGATTAGAACCGCCGATGCCATTAATCACATACTGATAGCTCAGTGTATCGTTAGTCAGACTCACATAACGATTGGTTGCAGCATTGCGCATGCGATAATAGCCATTGTCATTGAGTTGCGCCATACTGGGCAACGCCACAACAGCAGCCAACGCCGCAGAAACGATCAATCTTTTCATGTTTCTTTTTTGTTTACTGTTTTATTATAAAAATGCAGACAGACTGCCCCACACATTTTCTGCATAGGCAGCCCGTCTGTTTTGCTTTTATTCGTCCCAAATGCTAAAGTGGAAAGTGCTCCAAGGATCTATTTCCTCTTCTTCCTCCTCCTCTTCTTCGTTTTCTCCTTCAGCGTTAGATGCAAGAGTTTGTTCTTTCGCATTGATTCCTTCATCGGGATCTCCATCACCAAAGGAGAATGTCAATCCACAAATTAGTTCACGCGAAGAAACATTTAACTCTTCACAAATAGGGCTATTATATTCTTTCTTCATAGCTTAATATTTAAGGTATCATAACTTTCTTGCCATTCACGATATAAAGTCCGCGACGAGGATAGAGAACCTTACGACCCTGCAAGTCATAAACAGCGTCTGTTTCCTCCTTTGTGGCAACGATTTCATTTTCTCTAATTCCTGTTGATTGCGAAAAGTCCATAGTAAATGGTTTCGCATTATTTTGGACACCCGAGCAGTCTAGGTATGCTTTATTTGCAGGAATATAAATTGTGTCACCGCCATTTGCATAACGCTTCTCAAGATCATACTTATAGAAAGCCACACCTTGCCCTGACTTGTACGACAAGACGCGCATGCTTTCATCATAAGGTGTGCAATAATAATATAGCCAATCCTCGCCATTAAGCGTTCTCATTCTATTGACGCCTTTTAGATTAAAACACGTTCCCTTCAAGAGATTTGTTTCAAGAGCTGCAGGAGCGGTGGTCAAAGGCAAAAGTCGATATCCCTTCGGACCTTTTGATTGCTTGGTATCAGGATCTTCTGGACACTCGAGAATGACACCTGTATTTTCAGGCACTTCTCCAGAAGTTATCTCTTCGCATATAACTTGGTTCGATTCACCAGACTCATCAATTTCTTTCACATAATACGCCTTTACCCCATCCATACATTTATAAGGGAAGGCAGTGTACATGGTTGTATAATATTTGCCATTTCGTTTCATCTTTTCATTCGGATTTGCTCCAAAATAAAAATAGTCCAAGTTCTCTTCAGTCAATGGCTCCATTTGGAAATGGGCATAGTTATATTTCTGCGCAGTCAAATCCAACGTATCATGCAGCACCTGCAAATATACAGGAGAAGATTTCTCAACAAACAAGACTTTGACCGATACCTTTTTGTAGCAAGTGTAGCATCCATCGTCTTCCTTTACTAATTGAAATCTCCAATTATCACCAATATACCTTATAAGATCTGTACTGGACATACCACTTACAAGTATGTCGCGTAAGGAAGCACCCTGAGACTTGAAATCTGCATTCTCTTCTGTAGTTACATTTTCACCTTCCACATAACAAATAGTTCCTGGATTAGAAAGATAGTCTGTACCATTTCGATTTTCATCTGGAAGAAATTTAACAGCACCAAGAAACGTATTATTCAAATTATATTTACCTTCCTTTACATTTATATCTGATGCAACCCAACAATTTTTTCCAATAACATTGAAATAATTTTTTGAATGAATATTATGCATTCTATAATAGCCAGGGCCATTATATCCCGTTGTCTGTGCGTGCAAGGCAAGGGTGAAAAGTCCGAGTAAGAAAGTTGCGTAGAATTTTTTCATGATTTTCTTTCTCTTTATGTGTTAATATGTTGTTTAGGATAGAAAAGTCGGACGGCGTTTTGAAAAGCCGCCCGACTCATTAAAGGTATTGATGAATTTGTCTTTATTCGCTCCAAGGGAAGTTGGAATCCCAGAATCCTTCTTTGGAGTCCATCGTGGAGACGGAGGTTCCACTGTCGTCGTTTACGATGACACCACTTTTGTTGCCAAATTTTTCGTCGAGCAGTCGGTCACCGAGTTTCAAGCACACCGTCTCAGTTTTCGGGTTGATATATTGCTTTTTCATTGTTTCGTTGTTGTTTAGCGTTTATTTGATAACCATTTTCTTACCGTTCACAATATAGAGGCCCTTAACGGGGTTGTTCACCTTGCGGCCCTGCAAGTCATAAATGCCTTCCACTACATTGGAAACACCATTCATCTCGTTCACCAAATTTGCAATACCTGTGGTCTCATCATCACCTGCGAGAAGCACAATTTTCACATTGTTAGCAGCAACAGGAAGTTCCTCATCTACAAGCGCAAAAGCCTTATTACCAGAAATGGTGTTTCCACTATAGCGCCAGAAACCGATGGGATTGTTTGCGATATGGTCGATGGAAGATTCATTCTTACTGAATACGCGAATTGTTTCGGGGTAAACTTCTTCCAATCCATCGAAGCCATAAAGCAGAAGTCCATACGAAGGAAGTGTTCTTGCAAAGAAGATTCCTCTAAGGAAGGTCAGCTCTTTATCTGTTTCAGGATTCTGTACAGGAACAATTGCATTGTCGAGAGCCTCAAGTGAAGAACATTCAAGGATAACAGGAGTTTGTGTAGGAACAATGCTATCAACTTTCACTACTTTCACATAGTGGTAAGCGTAGGTTTGGCCAGATGCAGAATCAGGCACCAAGGCATATCTGTACGTAGAATCCGCGCTTATTCCATCGACGCCATCGTATTTAGCATCATATTTAACACCGCCATCAACATAGTAGTCTTTGGTGCTACCATATTCAAACTCAGGATGTTTTTCAATAATAGCCTTATTATCAGTCCATTCATCCACGATCTTGTATGCAATGACATCGCTTGCAAGTTTGAAGGGGAAGTCAACAAAGAGCGATGTGTAATATTTCTCGTCTGTGAGTCCCTTCATGCCTTCACGCGGTGCAACGGCGAAAGGATTCTCTTCGTCAACAGGCTCCAAGAACCAACGTGCACCATCTCCAGCAGCAACGAGTTCGCCATCTCCATAGAAATAGTTAGAGCGGTTGTTGCAGAAACCGAGTGTTCCATTAGCGGTCCATTGTCCACCTTCTGTTTGTGGCATGTCACCCTGAATCAGATAATAGTCAACGCCCGTGTGGATGCGGTTGATATATTTGGTAAATATTTCACCAACTTGTCCACCAACTTTATTCGAAACGATGCTAATGATTTCTTTTTTGAAAAGATTCCATATCTGGGTTGTGTCACCACCTTCTACTATTTTAATGAATTGTGCACCTTTTTCTGGTGAACCAACCAAATTAAACAAGGTAGTTGCAGCGCCATCTAATGCTTCCTTATGGTTGTCATAGATTTCCATCATCGACTTCATAGTGGGCACCATGGCATGAGCATAGAATGCAGGTTCACCGCTCTCAGTTGTCGTCAACTGGAGATATACATTCATATCATTAAGAGAGTCAAGTTCTGCCATGATTTTCTTGCCCTCTGCTTCCGATTGGCCAACGTACTCAAATATTCTAGGCATCAAGAAACGAACAAGTTCAATAGCTCCAACAGGAGTGTTCACTTCATCACGATTTCCTGCTACGAGAGCTTTGAAGTTCTCCCACCATTCTTCATAGTCTGCATCAGTTACAGCATTATTCTTTACGATTTCTTGTCCCTGTGAACGGAGGCTTTGAATAGCAAGTTGTCCGTTTTCAGGTTTCACGCTGATATAGAATACAGAACCAGGAGCCGTGTATTTCTCATCGTTGGTAAGCTCAGGCTGTGCAGAAGCCATGCTCTTCACGTTCAAATAAGACTGCTCTCCGAATCCTGCCACGTTGTTGATGCGGTAGTAGCCTTTAGCGGAGTAAGCAGAAGGATCTACGAGTCCCCAACGTCCCTTCTTGTCAGACGGAGCTACAATATTTCCATCTTTTCCTTCATTGAGTTGGAAGTCAAAGGTACCATCTGCATCCCTGTCTGCATAGAGGAAGTAAGTGGTGTTATAAACAGAGTCGAGTTTCACTTTGTCGAGGTTGCGCTCTACGAAAGCTTTGCTCAATCCTTCGGAAGTGTGAGGATTGCTTTCGAAATATTTCACGATCATATTCTTCATGAAATCCCAAACGGTGTGCTCTTCGCCATCGTTTCTGTAGATGGTATAGAGTGCGTCGAGGAATGCAGGGATGCGGGGCAGTGTGATATAAAGAGAAACAGTACCATCGGTATTGTCAATCACCTTATAGTTACCGAATGCTTCTTTATAAAGCTCTACACCATACGCGAAGTCTTCATAAAGCATGTCTGCTGTATAGTCATACTTTGCTGAATCTCTAAGATACTCATCCTGATCCATATATTTGAAATAATGATCATAGAAATAGCCATTGATCATTTCGGTTACAGCGCTTTCTTTTCCTTTGAGTTTCTCTTCGATGAGCGATTTCATTTTGTTTACGCCCGTGTCAATGGTCTTGATACCATCTGCATTGTAACCTGTGAGCTTAGAAAGCTGATAGAGATTTTCGTTGTTGCGGTCGATACGTCCACCATCAGCAGTGATCAGCACGCGTGCGAGTTGATCGATAGTAGCATCGCCAGAAGTAAGCGTAGCTTCATCCACGTTGGGACGGCCATAATATTTATTCAATACTTGTACAACTTTCTCAGTTCCTACGTTCTTGACAGCGTAAGTTCCACCCTGCAATTTGTCAGCAGCAGCAAGTTCTACCAAACCGAGTCTCCATTCAGCTTTCGAGCCATATCCCTTTACATCGCTTGCTTTGCAGAAGTCGAATGTATTGTTGTCTGTCTTATGGGTTGTCAAGTAATAGGTGGTACCTGGTTCGAGCTGATCGAGATACTGATTAACGAGGTTCTGAAGGTTGGCGTCGCCCTTGGTGGCAATCTTGGTCTTCACCTTATTCTTTACCCATGTCCAAGCGTCAAGACGATCAGCGGTCATAGCTCTACAACCGATGTCTGCCAAGTGAGGCACAGAAGGGATCTCTACTTTGATGCGAACGATTGTGTCGTTGTCGTTCAGTTTTACGGTTTCGAGATTGAAATAAGCGTAATCCGTTTGATAGGCATCGAAGATGTCATTGCAAGTAGAGTCAATTTGATTAAGGATATCCTGTGACCACTTAATGTTGCTAAACACATCTTCTCCACGTGCTACGTTGTCACCAAAACGATTTTGAACCTTTGCATAAGTGAGAGTTTTCACCATCTGAATAGCCTTATCAATATATTCAAAGACTTCGACGGTCTCTCCGTTGTATTCAGAGGCAAGCGAATAAAGTTTATAGGAGCCATCAGCTTCTTGGACTCCCACTCCAATCGTTACGTCGCTAGCGTCGCTTACATTAGCTTTCTCAACGTCAGGACGGGCATAGAACTTGCCTTTCATCTGCACATACTTCTGCGATCCAACGTTCTGCACTTTGTAAACGCCGGAAGCCGGTTTCTGTGCGTTGGCACCAAGGCACACCATCATGGCGCACAAGGCCAACATCAAACGTAAATGTTTCTTCATTGTAGTAACTTTAAATTTTTAATATATTGTTTTCTAATTATTTCCGAAGGATAGGTAGTAAATAAAAGAGTAGCAGGCTCTTTGCATGACTCGCCAAGCGTAATTCGGCAAATGTCAGCGCGCAAAGATACATTTTTTATTCAACTGGAGCAATATTTTTGGAGAAATTCAATACAAAATTAAATAAAATTAACATAAAATTCTCTCCACACCCCTGTCTTCTCCCCCTCGCCTTCCCCGCGTCTTTCTCTCTCCTACCCCTCGTTTCTCCCTCTTCATTTCTCTCATTCCCCACCCTTCATCACCCTTGTAACCCTCCTCCCGCATCCCTCGCCGCCTCCCCTTTTCATCCCCTCCCCACCTTATTTTATATACGCGCGCGCGACCCCTTTTTTCTTCTCCCTTCTCATCTCCCCTCAGTTCTCGAACTATTCGGCCAAATTGGCCAACGAAAAACGGCCAAATTAGCCAACGAAAAACGGCCAAATTGGCCAACGGCACCACATATCGGCAAGAAAATGAACCTTTTCTGGCATCCGACCTTCTATCTCATTGCCGCCCGCTGCCCCTGTTGAAAAATATGAAAAGTTGGCGCGATCTCATCATTTTTGCCACTTTGCGCCATTTTTTACACCTCAAAGTTGGCGCAATCTCACTTTTTTGTTAACTTTGCGCCAGAAAAGTAAATGATTATGGAACAGAATATCGTTGGAAGAGCAGCAGAGAAGAACCGTCTGAAAAGATATTTGGAGAGTCCGAGATCGGAATTCATTGCCATTTA
>Ga0065711_1050719_pt1 | contig 10692 bp, 4 predicted proteins | sample Hoacrofraction12_FD_59098 | JGI IMG/M metagenome (GOLD analysis project Ga0065711, IMG submission 59098) | Hoatzin crop microbial communities from Cojedes, Venezuela - Epithelial fraction 12 v2 (version 2) | ecosystem: Host-associated > Birds > Digestive system > Esophagus > Crop | place...
ACCTGACACATACGGAAGATGAACTAAAAAAAAAAAAAAAAGTATCTTAAGATGTAACTTTGTGAATAGACAGATCATAATTGAAATAATCCAGCCACATTTCTGTATTATGAAGCAAGTGTGCTGTGCTACTGCAGTAACACTGTTAGATCTTGAGGAGTTTTGTGACAAAACACTGAAAATAGGTTATTCTAAGTCCTGTCCTCTTAGTGTCAAGCAACATTACAAAGAAATACTGCTGGGAAAAGTACTCAAGCTGACTAAGTTTCATTTCCAATATATTGGGCATGCATGCTTATGCAATGCAGACATAATTGCTCAAATAAGCATGAAAAGCAAAAGAAAAATACCAGACAGCACAAGCAGAAAATCAAAACTTTTTAATTTTATATCAGAGTATTCAGTTTTTCGTGACGTTTCCCTAGTACTTACACAACATTCTGTCCAATAAATATGAAGAAAGGGAAAAGTCAAAAGGGCCTTATTCCCCTCTTTGGGTAGTAGCTCCTCTTTAAACTGAACAAAGTTAGATTCTAGATGAATCATCTTCGGAGCACGGCCATAAGACCTACAAAGTTTAAAAACTGACATTAGTGGACAAGACATAACAGAATACAGAAATGAACACGTATTTTGGGGAAGAGGAATAAACTGAAATACTCTGGTATTGGAAACTCCCAAACTACGCTTACTGCAGTTTATATAAAGTTAACTAAAATTTGGTATCACTTGAAATGAGATAGATCTCCTTTTTACAAGAACAGGAAATAGAAGCTTTTCAGCTTTCATTACAAGATCTTCTGTATCCCTGGGACCTCTAAAAGTAGAACATTCCAAATGGAAAAAAAATATATTTAGGGAATTCTCCTATTCAGAAAACCACACCAAACTTCTTGCAGGAAAGTACATCTAATTCCACATAGGTTCTACCTATACTCTCATTAAGAAGAATGCATGTCACTTTCAGAACATGCCTGCCAAAGCACATCAAAGCACACACCAAGCCAAACCTACAAGCCACAAAACCAAAAAGAGAAACACAGCAATACTATCATTTTTCTTTAGGTGAAGTTCAACATAGTTGTAGGGTGGAAAGGATCACGGTGAAGTACACTAACATCTCCTTTCCTGAAGTAAGTTGCTGTATTCAACTCAATTTATAGTAAGAGCTTCTCAGAGCACAACAAACACACACCTTCCTGAGTCTGAAAACACACACTGAAACAGCATCACAGAACAAACTGTAAGTTTACCTCCTCCATTCCATGGGTTCTCTAGGAAGCTGCTGAGAAAGTGTAGGATATAAGGAAGTAAATAAATTCTGATCTCCAGCACCTAAAAGTGAAAGGGATTAATCCATTAACATATGCAAATTATAGAAAAGAGATTAATAAGCTATACTATTAATGGTTTGTTGTTTCAGTAAAAAGATGTAATTAGAGTCTAGCACTGAACTGAACTTTTTTAAATCACATGCTCTCATGACCTAATACAACACCTTAACGAGGCACATAATACATATACTGTTATAACGTCCTATTATGATTATCCACATAGCTACATAATCCATATACCAAAGCGAGTATCACCATGTAGCTGGTCCAACTCTAAAAACTGAAGAAGCAACTCCTTAGCTGGAACCATCGCCTAAACAAAGTGTACTTAAAAAACCTCAATAGTTTAGCATTCACAAACCAGAAGACTAGTTAGACAGTGTTCACATCCCTTCTGTAGCTGGGCCTACCATGACACACAGATCTGTGGTTAGGCTTTAATTACTTGGGCTTTGAACAACTGCTTTAAATGCAACACCACTGGAATAGCTACTTATATACTAGATTGAATAAAACACAGAGTCTACCATACAAAATAATATATATATTATCAGCAGCCTACGAGTATCAATTCTTAAATTCTGTTCTTTTGCTTTGGGTACAAGGAAAAGACAGGCTTAAAGTAAGTCCTTCCAACTTCTGACAGTTCTCAGCATCTTTGAGCCAAGAGATGGTGAACTCTGGAACAAGGTATGTTGTCAGACATGTTTGAATCCAAACTGACCAGTCGACCAGACAAGCCAATGCATAATGCCCAAATGGTCTTTCATGATACTTAGACGGAAGTCACAGCATTTGATGTCTGGCAAACAGACACATCCAAATGAGAAGGGAATAAGGTCAAGAATATATTTGCCACTCCATTTGCAATTTTGAATCACAGTTCTAAAATCTGTTGTCACTTGCACTCTCTAAATCTGGGAGAATGAGCTGGCCCACACTAGTTTAATGGTATCACTTACTACATCTCTCATCTGCATGTTGTCCTGAGTTATCACAGCTATTGCTCCCTTCCCTGTACTTCCACCTTACTGCCTCATCTTTGGCTGACTGCATTCTCCTCTACCAGAGACTGCAATTTAATTCTAAAAAATCCTTTATTTCCTCCTACAGAGACTCTATTCTTGCCCCTCTCCCCACTCCTCCCTGCTTCCCCAAGATCTCTGGAGCTGAAGAGCTACATTTTCCAATCAAGATTTTAACAGGCTTAGAGGAAATTCTGCTATTTCCTGCCAGTTTTCCACCTGTTTGCTTTTTACAATCATCTGCCATTGTACAGCTCAACCTGAACAGAAAGATCTTCTTACCTTCCTGTGGAACAGGGAGCTAAGGCTGAAGAAGTACCTGACATCTTTTCCTCTCCCTCCCACCTTGCAATCTCACCTCCCGACACACAGCCAGCCATTACCTCCACAGTAGCTTAGCACGCTTTACTTTATCTGGGAAATCCTTTTCTAGTCCACTCATTTTTTCCCAATTTTCTCATATATATTACTAGCATAATTCTATCACCACATAATAATTTTTTTTTTAAAATTACATCTTTAAAGTCTGATTAAACGCCAGAACAAGCAACATCAGCTCTTCTGATGTCTGACCACAATGGCTATTATTCAGTGATACAATTTCCTAGAATAGTTAAAAAACAAAATACAAACAGAAAACACCCACTCTACTATTAGTGCTTTAGCCTTAAGTGTCCAGAAAACACTTTATTCTTGATTCTTCACCTTCATCCTGTTCTGTCTGAACTAAGTGTACCATTCCAAATCTTATTTAAGACTACAAACTAATGTCTAAAATGAATATCAGAACAAGCATTAGTCATATTGTTAACGCTATCTTATACCAAGTTACAACATCTCTGTGAGCTAGACCATGGAGAACAGTCTATTGATTTGCAACTCCTTACTGCCCATGGAAAGTGAAACGCGGCTAAGTGATTTAGCAACAGCAGATCAAAATGATACCCCATGAAGCTTGGGGCCTGACTGAAAGAAATTTTTACCTTTGGATCATAACAAAGTTCTCTTTCAGTACTGCACCTAAAAATGCAATGTATGCCACAAAAAAGTTTCAGAATTTAACATCTTGAGTCAAAAGGACTACTCCAGAATGCTAAATGACAATGTCTAATGCTCCCTGCTGTTCCAGACAACCACACCACATGATCAGCTTAAGAAAGGTATATTCATTTTAAAACCAGTCCATTTTTGATATCTTCTGCCCATATGCCTCTAAAGCATTAGTAGTTGTTGCATCTATACTTTTGAAAACACTTAAATTTGAAAAAGAAAGCAAACCACACCACTACAAGCATTTTTCCTTGTATCTGACTGAATTCTGTGAATTTTGAATGAAACATTCCAAAAACACAAGTAACCCTGGAATTCAAACTTAGAGCAACCCACAAAAGTCTGCACAGAAGTCTGAGAACTACTTCAAAGGTTTTGTTGTAGATTTTTTTTGTCACTTTTTTGGGATGGGAGGGTACAGGCGGCTCATTTCTGTTTTGGTTGGTTTTTTTTTTTTTGTTGGCTGGTTGGTTTGGGGGCTTTGTTTTGTGGGTTTAAGAAAAAGGCAAACTAATGTGGCCAGATGCCTAAGCACAGCTGTATCACAGCAAATTCATTTCAGTGGATGGGTCCTAACACTAAGCCCTCACTCAGGCAATTCTCAGTAACAGAGGAAAGCCACTCCTAGCCAAAGTGTAAAGGATGATCAGATAGAGCTGAAAAGGGGCAGGAAGGATTGTGCATATAGGGGAAAGAAAAGTAATTCTGGAATCCTATCATAACTAAAACCAAACAGCCATCTAGAAAATTATTTTATTCTTTTAGAATCGAAAGAATTAAATAAGATCTAAATATCAGAGATAATTACTAGGGAGTAACACTGAAGAGTCATCCTTTATCACTTAAAAAACAACAAGAAGTGCACATCTTGTGCTTTATTATATAAAGTTTGTCTAACAATTATTTTATAAATAATATTAAACTAAATAGATTTAATAGATTTATAATACTTCAAATTTATACAGATCTGTTACTACTTTAAAATACATTCTACAACTTCTCTAATTTATATTATAAATCTAGTAAGTATTTTTGATTGTTTTATTTTAATATTTGTTTTATGTATTTTTACAATAGGAAAAAATGCTAATCCATAGCCTCTTGAGCACCTACCTCAGCTTTTATACCTTGTATGTCTGAATTCATCTACTCCCCATCTGGATGTCAACATACACACACCAAATACAGAAAAAACACAGTCATTCTTTAAGTGATACCAGTTGAAGTACAGGGCAGTTCTGCATGTGAAGTGGTAACACTTATTTTAACTAACAAAACAATAGAAAGCAGTAATGTTCAAATGACATACATTAAAAAGAAGCTTCTGGAGAAAGGGAAGAAAGGAGAAATCACGTTTCCTTTTTCCTCCCACCTTAAAAAGTTCAGATGGTATGCCCTTTGCCACTTATATAAACACTTCACAAACAAATTAAGACAAACAGATCTCTGTCCAGAAATCAAATGCAAATAAAGCAGCAGAACCGTAAAAGGGTTTTACGATAAGCCTAAACCAAACACCGAATCAGACAGCATAAATTAAAAATGTTTCTATGACCTTCAAAAACTTGATGTCCATCAAACTGATACTCAAAATGTTAGGAGGGCCAGGTCAGGCAAAAGAGGAACAAAACTTACTCAAGTGAGTCTTGATTGTGAACCTGGCTGTAAAAACTCATTACGTAAACCAATAAAGAATGTCTATATCTTTTATTCAAGGACAGGCTGTATCTCTATACAGCAGCTTGTACCCATAAACCTAATCCTGGGGAAAAATTCTGAAAATTACGTTAGTCAGTTTAACACAGGCATCTAATGCCAAAACACTCCTTGTTTAAGTTACAGCCTAATGTAACCGCGACTGAGCATCCTAGTAAATACAGCTCCAGAAGACCACATGAATGCTCAAAAACTTATGCTATTGGTCTCATATTTTCCTTTCCTCCATTCTTTCCTTCTTGACTTTCTCCCTGACATTTTGATAGATGAAGTCATCGCAGCCATCCTCCCCTCCCTCTACTCCTGTCTAGGACACTTGGTCTGCTGCAAATCTGTATAGGAATGACATGAGACCCAAAACTACCACCTTACCAGAACTCCCAAGAGGAACACATTCTCTTTATGAGAACCATACAATATTGGCATTTCTTAGTTTGATGCCTGCCCAAAATACACCAAAATCCCCAAGAACCTATTTTTTCTTCTAACAATTTCCAAACTTCTTAGATGGTCCCACAATTATTTTTTTTCCTCTAGAAGAAATTATCCCAATCCACTAACTACACAGGCAGTATAAAAAAAAAAACAAACTCCTGAGGTCAGATGACTAAAGCAAACAAATATTTTCCTTTGATACCAATGACAAACTCCGTCAACTGAGATAAAAGGCTTCAAATGCTTTTAAAAGAGCTCAGTGCCAAGACTACACTTTGGTGTGGTTTTGTTTAGTTTTTAATCCCTAAATATCAGTCACAGCTTGTAACCCTTCTGATTCCACTGATTTTTCCACTGGTAAAAAAGTTCTGCTATGAATCTTTTTTCATAATTCACCTAGCCTATGGTAAGTTGATCCACCTGAAGTTTTGGAAGGCTGGTGGTTTTTTTGTATTTGTTTCTTTTAAAGGTCCTCCCTTCCGCCTCCCAACCGAGATTCATGTTGAAAAGAGGTCTAAAAACCAAAACACGAGAAAGCTTAACTGCTGCATAAAAAATCTCGGCTGATTCAGTAGCAGTCTGCAGAAGAAAATCCTTTTAGTAAAATGTTACATCTTCACTTACTACTGCACTACTAAATCTGTAAAACAGGGGTTAACACTAACAAGAATATGCTGCTTCTTCTCGTGATGTATGTAATCAGATATTTAAATACAGAATAGTATTGGATCAACTACACAATAGTGAATGACTTACAATGCAGACAGGAATCCTGTCCGAGAACAGAGAAAATGCACTTACAGGATACAGTAGTTTAAAGGATTTCACTAGCAGCAAATTGTTCTAATCACTTGGGCTACATGCCCCTTCTTGCCAGCACATTTTTTAATACATCTACCTACCAGTAACAGAAGAATTTTTGAATCGAGCTCTTCCAGTCCCAGAACAATATTCTTAACTGCAAGCATTTATTTTCACTACAAAAAGATGCAGAACTCTTTCCACCTCCCTTTACTTTTGTTACACTTTTCTGTTTACACTGCTCTTGTAGACATTTGCAAATGTTTTCTGTTCTCGGGCCTACAATGATTTTGCTGATGGTTTTGCTCTTGCTGTATCATAGAACATTCTGAACATGGACCAGATGAAAGTGATGCATCCCATTCTCTCAAAAGATTATATAAAATGTTAATTGTACTAAGAGCATTGACAGTGAAAACCAATATGCACAAACAATGTATAAACAGATACTACAAGCTGACAAGGAATATTCAACAACCATGTGATTACCAAAGAACAGTTTGGTAGGAAAGCTCTGAAAAACCTATTACTTCATTTAGCAGGATTGTATCTTCAGTCTTCAACTTCCTCTTCGTCTAGGCAGACAGAGCTAATAATTTAAGTGCAAACCAGCTACATAAGGACAAGTTCTTTCATCAGAACACTTGGTTGATATATGTGTACAAGAAAACTATATTAAAGTTCCAAAGACTTTCTCAAATTAAAGTTTCAACTCGGACTCATAAGAAGGAAGCAACATTGTTTAGGTTTCCTAGGAAAGCAATCTGCATTGTTTTAAAGATTATGTCCAGTCAACATTGCAAAGAAACTACCCAACTTGAAGATGTCTCATGCAAACACTCAACTTGCCTCTTCAAATAAAAAACAATTAATGATGCTAAAAATAATATTTCTACAGCAGTGAGAAAGCAAGAAGCTACCTCAAAATGTTTTGTAAACATACAAGGTCTGGTAGCAATGAGGATAAATTGCTACAAACATGAATTGAGAGTTTGCACGGTAATATGCCCGAGCAAACATAACTGCAGCTGGACAGTGAAACTCCCCAGTGGGTTCACAATCTAACAAGACCAACAGTACAAAAACATGATTCAAATTAATTTGGAAAGGAGTCCTCATGGCACTCAGTTCTAACTGGCAAGAATGATTTAACATTATGTGGGATGCTGCTGTCCTGAGAAAAGGGAAAAAACCATAAAGGAACAGCACATTTCCATGAATACACTTCTATTTTCCAGACTTACAAAACATGGTTGTCTGTTTGCCTAGAAAAAAATGTCTCTAGAATTTTTTGTTTAGACAGTTTGCCTAGCTGAATTCTATTAAACTAAACCCTTTATCAAAACTATGGGGTTTTGCCAGTAATACAAATAACGTGAACACAAGGCTGCATACAAATCCTGAGAACAAAATTACTAAGTTACAGTACTAACACGAAAAGAGTAGCACAAAAACTGCATTTGCAACTGGCATCAAATATATAGGCCACGTGGAATCTGCCATTTTTATTCTATAGGCTGAAGCCTGTACATACATACAATGCTGAAATCAGGATTGTACCAATACAGCTAACAACTACTGTTACAAGTTTGAAAGCATAACTCTTTACTAAAGAAGCATTCCTTCCAGAATCATGTCAAATTTATTTCAAGTAGATAAAAACATTTGTTTACAAGACATCTTTGGTATGCACAGTGTTGAAAGTAAGTTTCATTCCAAACAAAACTCCCTCTTCAGTTCTCCCTTATTAAGAATAAACCATAAGAGTTATCAGCAGTATTTCATGATACAAACGTCTACCTGACAGGGATTAATCCAAATCTTGCAGCAAAAGGAAATATGTTCCAAGACACAACCACACCCAACCTTCACTCTTCCTTCATATAATCAAAAACTAGCCAGCAGGTCTGTCTTCCCCTCCCGTGTACCTGCTAGGCAGGGCAGTTATCCCAGACAACTCCAACTGCCTGAAATTTGAACCACAAAACAAAATTTGAACCATAAAACAAAAGATAAACTGCATTTGTTGAACAGCTTCTAGTATTGTGGCTTTGAATGTGTTTTCCAACAAACCTTTCCCTGGGAGACCGAGCTTCACCTCCCCATAAATCACCCACAGTATAATGCTTAGAACAGCTTTCCTTCATGTAAGTAATTTTTGTTGAATGCATGTTTGAAATACTACGGTCTCTAAGGACTCCACTTCTCTGGACAAAGAAAACAGGAAACTAAAACAGCTAAAGCAAAACGTGTTCCCCATTAAAAGCAAATGTTTTAGTTTAAAAATGGTAGCAAGTCACCCTTGCCACATTCACCAGAGAGGTCATCTCTGAGCACTTTTGCTCAGTTAGCTTATAATCAGGTTGTCTCAGACCAAGCCATTCTAGTCCATATCAGTAAAGATACTACTGTCATGCTTTCTCACAGCCCCAGAAATTATTCCTTTAGTCCAGCAGCGTGGCATACAAGTGATACATAACATTCACCTCATATTTCATTTGTAAGTATGCTGATACCATACTGTATGGTGATAAGTCCAAAACATTTTGCAACCATAAAGTACACTCACTCACTATATGAAATTAATATTATTTTCAATACCACATAATTGGGCTTGACTGAAATCTGATGAAATTTAATGTTTGAAATTTTGAAAACTTCCTTGCACAAAGAGGCCAGAGTTCTTTTCTGCATTTACCACCAAAAAAAGCAAGCCTGAGGTAAAACTGCACGTACTTCAACAGACTGAAAGATATGTTACTTATTCAAGAGATATTTACTTATTCAAATCATACAGGAACAGCAAGGGCTGACATGCACCACCAACACTACCACCCCACCATCTCCCCCACATGCAGAGACTCTTCAATTCTGAATAGAGGATAAAGCCAAGCAAATCCAAAAAGCAATCCACCACAGACTGAACAGCAGCATAACACCAACAAGGAAGGCAATGATATCCTCCAGATGTTACCGATACGTAAACTTTTCTGACTTTAAATCTGAAGTGAAATAGATTTCAAAAGTCTTGAAGTAGGTGAGTACAGAAGATTCAATACAGACACCACTGATTTCACTTTATGAACTGCATCCAAAAAAAACAAGAAATTTGAGGAAGAAAAAAAGCACATTTATAAAAAAGTCTGAAGAAAAAATATATACAGAGTTCCATAATTATAGAGTTATGAGGTTACAGCTGAATACTTTTTCTAAATACCATTATCAGCCTAAGACCTTAATCATCAATAAATGCTTACTTTGTAATAAGACAACACACACCTGTGAAACAGGTTCTATTTCACAGACACCTTATGCATTCAGTGTTTTACAGATAAAGTGCAAATATGTAGTTAATTACATCATCGACAGAGATACTTTTGACTAAGAACAAACAGCTACTGGTTACCTTCTGTTAAAAAAAGCAGAATTCTCTATGCTGATCACGTTCATCTTACTTTTTCTATTAAGAGCATTGTAGATGTAGTTAGAACAGAATATTTCAGTTGGGAAGGACCTACAACAATCATCTAGTCCAAGTGCCTGACCACTTCAGGGGTGACCAAAAGTCAAAGCATGTTATTAAGGACATTGTCCAAACACCTCTTAAACACTGACAGGCTTGGGACACCGACCACCTCCCTAGGAAGCCTGTTCCAGGGTTTGCCCACCCTCTCAGTGAAGAAAGGCTTCCACATGTGCAGTCTAGTTCACGCGCTTGTTTTAAGTGAACTTTGTGGGCAGCCCTCTGCACCTGTAAGAGCACAGGAGCTCAATCGGGACCAGCATGCACACATCCCAGCTGCCTGTCTCTGACACCTGATAGAACTAATTCTTCGCTGGAACCGCGCGATCCTGTTTGTTAAATAAACTGTCTCAGACATGAAAGCAAAGCGTGGTAAAGATTAAATGACAACGTCAGTGGGAATCCATCAGTGGGAATCTCTCCTCACCACAGAGGATGCCTTACTTCTCGCCGCTTCTCTTACCCAGAGCAAAACTACACCAAGCTCACTGGGAAGAAGTTCGGCGTTTAAGATTTATTCTGGTCTTTGAATCTCTTCCCCCGAGCACCTGTCAGCATGCCATTCATTTTCGTTATTTACTACAGCCCCCAAACATACAGAAACAAACCCAAGTTTGCCCACTGACATTAAAAAAGGAGGAGGGGTGTCGGGGGACTCCCCAGTGAAGAGGCAAATCCCGCCACCAGAGCGCCCTGAGGGCGCCGCGTCCCTCAGTCCCCCCCGAGGCGGCCGCTCGCCGCCTCGCCCCGCTCCCGCCTTCCCCGCCGGGCCAGGGCCCCGCACAGCCCCGGGCGCCAGCGCCGAGGG